>Ga0306923_10000148_pt1 | contig 48444 bp, 39 predicted proteins | sample sta12Can44000108_FD_203841 | JGI IMG/M metagenome (GOLD analysis project Ga0306923, IMG submission 203841) | Lab enrichment of tropical soil microbial communities from Luquillo Experimental Forest, Puerto Rico - statanox.12C.anox.44.000.108 (v2)... | ecosystem: Environmental > Terrestrial >... | reverse complement strand
GCTTCGGGCTCGACGAGGCGGGCTGCCGCGAGGCGCTCGAGCACGTGCAGTACGTGTTCTGGAGCTGGCGCATGAAGCCGCTCACGCGCGCCCTCCGCGACGTGCTGGCGCGCGACCGCGAACGGTACGCGGTCTCCGCGGGGCCGATCCTGGGCTACTTCCCTGGCGCGGTGCGGAAGGCCGCGGAAGCGGCGCTGCGGACGCTCGGCACGGACTACCTCGATGTCTTCCAGCTCTACTGGCTCGGCAAGATGTCCGCGTTCACGGGGGCGGTTCAGGAGGAGCTCGTCGCGCTCCGCGAGGAGGGGAAGGTCCGCGCGCTCGGAGTGTCCATCCACGACCGGCAGCGGGCGGGCCGCCTCGCGGAGAGCTCGATCCTGGACCTCCTCATGCTTCGCTACAACGCCGCGCACCCAGGCGCCGAGACGGACGTATTCCCTCACCTCGAGCGCCGCCGTCCGGCGGTCGTCACCTACACGGCGACGTCGTGGCGGAAGCTGCTCCGTCCCCCGCGCAGCTGGAAGGGACCGCCCGCCACCGCGGGAGACTGTTACCGCTTCTGCCTCACGAGCCCGCACGTCGACGTCGTGCTGACAGGACCGCGGAACGTGGCCGAGCTGCGCGAGAATCTCGCGGCGGTGGAGAAGGGACCCCTCTCGGAGGCGGAGATGAGGTCCATGCGGGAGCTCGGGCGAGCGGTGCACGGTTAGCAGGGGGCTGACGCCGCTCGCCTGTTCTCAGGCCCGTGGGCAGGGCGTGCGGTGGGCCGCTTGGCTCGAGCCTTCCACCTAGAGGCCGCCCCTCGGTCAGGTGGACTTGCGCGCGTCGTCGCAGCGCAGAATCCAGAACCACCGGAGGAGACCCATGCAAGCGTCCTTCGCCCGTCTACGCAACCACGTCGTGACCGGCTTCATCTTCATCATGCCGGTGCTGATCACCGTGGCCGTGATCGAGAAGTTCTGGAGCCGTCTCCTGGCGGTCGGGGGCAGGTTCTCGAAGCTCCTGCGGGTCCATACCGTGGCCGGCCCGTCCGGCGACGCCGTGATGGCGATCGTCTTCCTCCTGCTCGTCTGCATCGCCGCCGGGTACCTGGTTCGCTTCTCGTTCCTGAAGCGGATCAGCGAGCGGATCGACGACCGACTGAGCGACCTCATACCCGGCTACAGCCAGCTCCGATCGGAGACCAAGAAGAAGGTCGGCGCTGACGCGGAGAGCGAGGCGGTCTTCCCGGCCTGCCTGGTGAAGGTGCATGACATCTGGCAACCGGGATACGTCATCGAGGAACACCCTGACGGCACGCAGACCGTGTTCGTGCCCCGAGTGCCCGCCGTCGGTTCCGGCCAGGTGTACGTGGCAGATCCGTCCCAGCTCAAGAAGCTCGCGATCACTTCAGCGGCGTTGAACGCGCACCTCAAGCAGCTCGGGAAAGGCATGCTGCACGCCGCTCACGCGCAGGACGTCGCTTCCTTCGGACATGGAATGTCAGGTTCAGTTCATCCTGGCGGTGGTACTACGAGCCCGTCGCCTCATTAGCTGCCACTTGCAGCACGACCCGAGGGCGGATCGTGCGGGCGGATGACACGGAATACGCTCACCCACCATTGGAGACGAGCACGAGCTTGCCGGTCACTCCTCCCTTCCCGAGCAGCTCGTGTGCGTGTCTGGCCTCGGCAAGAGGAAACCGCTGCGCGATGAGCGGCTTGATCCTCTTCTCTCGAAGCAGGTCCAGCAGCGCAATCAAGTCCTGTCGAAACAAGGCCGGCTTCAGCCGTTTGAGCCACTGGATGCTGTACGGGACGACCCGTTTCCGACCCGGGAGAAGCCAGCTGCCAGCGATATACAGCGCGAAGATTGGGATCCCATGAAGGCGATTACGACGACCTGAACGACCGGAAGCCAGTCGGCCCCCGCTGAGCGAGGAAGTGAGGCCATAGGCCACGACCGTCCCGCCACGACGGAGAGCCTTGCGGGAACGCCATATGTGCGTGCCACCGATGCTCTCGAAGACGGCGTCTACACCCTCTCCCGTGAGGCGGTGAATTTCCTCCACGAAGTCCTGATGCTGGTAGTCGATCAGGACACCGCCCAGATCGGACACGACCGGCGCCCCTCGCGATGAGCAGGTCCCGTACATCTCCAGCCCGGCGAGGCGCCCGAGCTGCAAGAGTGCCGAGCCGACCCCGCCCGCCGCGCCGTGAATCAACACGCGCTGGCCCGGCTTGATGCGAGCCGAACGATGCAGCATCTGGTACGCCGTGATGTAGTTCAGCACGAGGCTGACAACCTCGGCGGCGTCCAACCCGGATGGCACCGGCACCAGCTCATGTTGGGGCAGGCAGAGAAATTCCGCGTAAGCACCGCTGATCGGCATCGCGGCCACGGTCTGGCCTGGTTCGATGCCAGCCACACCGGCGCCGACCTGATCCACCACGCCGACCAGATCCCACCCCGGCGTGAAGGGCGCCGGGGGCGTTTCGGGATGAACGCCCTCGCGGGCCATGAGGTCGGGCAAGGCGACACCTGCGGCCAGCACTTTCACCCGCACTTCACCCGTCTTCGGCTCGGGGCACTCTTCTTCGGCTACTCGAAGCACCTCCGGTCCGCCGTAGCGAGTGGCGATGACGCGCGTGTTCTTCATGGAACTCCTCCTTCTTGCGGGGCACTCGGGCTGGCGAGCGGGAATGTGTACGGTGATCACATCTAAACGGCGCACACCCTGACAGACGATGTAATCGCCGTCAACATCCGACCCGTGCGGACCCCTGGCGTCCCCCGGAAGGGCGAGTCGCGCTGCGACCTGAGTCACGCGCCGGTCGCTCTCGCTCAGCGGGCGCCGTCCGCTTTCGCCCGCGGCGGCCTGGGGCCGAACGCGCGCGCGGTGTCGCGCTGCGGCCGGTGGACCCGCGCGAGCGCACGCTGGCGCTCCATCTCCCTGGCTCCCTGCGTCTCGTACTCCCTGCTCGTCAAGGAGGCGAGAAACGCCACCAGGTCGTCGATGTCGTTCTCGCGAAGCGCGAGCGGCTGGATGTCCTCGTCGAGATACGGGTCTCTGAGGCCGTCCCCCTTGTTGTAGTGGTCGACGACGTCCCACAGCGTCTGTTGCGATCCATCGTGAAAGTAGGGCGCGGTCACGAGCACGTTGCGCAGATCCGGTGTCTTGAAGGAGGCGATGTCGGCCGTCTTCTTCGTGATCAGATACCGGCCGAGCGCCGTGAAGTCAGTCTGGATGACCGCGCGATCGATCGCGGAGGTATCGCCCGACCCGACGAGTTGCTCGGCCTGCTTCGCGAGCGGAACGACGTTGTGCCGCAGGATTCCGATTCCGATGTTGTGGAAGTCGTCGTCCGTAAAGCTCGTCAGGTTGGGTTTCTTCTCGCTGAACGCGTGGCACCGGTTGCACAGGGCCCGGCCGTTGAAGAGCGCCCAGCCCCGCTTCGCCGACTCGGAGATGGCGCTCTTGTCACCGGCGATGAAACGATCGAACGGTGAATCGAACGACAACAGGCTGCGTTCGTACGACGCGATCGCGCGCAGCAGATCGACCGCGTTCGGCGGCCGGCCGAAGACGCGCTGGAACGATTCCGCGTACTCCGGGATCGCCGCGATCGCGTTCACGGCCGCAACGACGCTCGGCTGACCCATCTCGATCGGGTTCACGATCGGCAGGGCGGCTTGGTCCTCGAGGGTCTTCGCTCGCCCGTCCCAGAACTGGGTCTTGTTCAAGAGCGCGTTCAGGACGGTGGGCGCGTTGCGCTGGCCGATGCCGCCGTGAATGCCGACCGACGCGGGCTTGCCGTCGGTGAACGCGCGCTCGGGCTGATGGCAGCTGGCGCACGCGACCGTTCCGTCGGCCGAAAGGCGCCCGTCGAAGAACAGCTTCTCGCCGAGCGCGATCTTCTCCGGCGTCTGCGGGTTGTCAGGAGGAATTGGCAGCGCCTGCTCCGGCGGCGCGCCCGGTTGCTTTGACGGCCTCGGCGCGGCGAGCGGGCCCGGCGAGGGGATCAGCGGAGGAGCGGGCGCTTCGGCCGCGGCCGCGGCCGGCGCTGCCACGAGCGTCGATATGGCGACGATCGGTCCCATGATTCGCAGCCACACGCCGAACATCGTTTCACGTTCCGGTGGAGAGAGCCTGTTTGACCTTTCGCGCATGAGGCCCCCGTATCTCACTGCTTCGCGTTCGTCTCACGGTGGAGGCGATCGCACACGTCACGCACGGGTACGAGCGGCTCGCTCGATTGGCACTCGATGGCAGGCCCTCCGAACGATGGACCCGAGGTCGGTGCGGTGGGCAATCGCCGGTGACACGCTCGTCAGCGCGAGGGGACGATCCACGGGCGATCCCAGTCCGAGCGCCAGCCCGGCCGACCGAGGACTTGCTCTCGCCCCGGACAGATACGAATTCATCTCATCGTCATCGTCGGAGCAGACTCCATGTCGCTGGTCAGGTTCGAGGAGAAGGGCGCTTCCATTCTCGTGATCCCTTCGTGCCCACGACTCGACGCCGAGGTGGCCTCGGAGTTCAGCCGGCGAGTGGCTAGCCAGGTGCAGGGGCGGTCGCTCGTGACCATCTCGCTCGCTGACGTGGAAGCGATCGACTGCTCCGGACTGGCCGCGCTCGTGGTGATCCTCCAGAAGATGCCCCCCGGAGGTGTGCTGCGACTCGCGGGCGTCCGGCCCTCCGCCCGCGAACTCCTCGAAGCGACCGGCCTCGCCGCGATCTTCCCCGTGGTCGAGGACGCGATCGACGCAGCGCCCGGTGTCGACTCCAGCAGGACGGCGACTTCGCTCCTGGACGACCCCGCGCTGGCGCCGTGACCCGCGTAGCTCGGCTCGGACGATGGACTTGGATTGCGCTCGATACGAGGACCGGAGGCCGGACGAACCCATCGCTCCGAGCATGGCGCGCGACGTCACGTTCCAGGCGCTCGCGGTCCTCACGTTCATCGTCGGCTTCCGATACCTGGCGTGGCGGTGGACGTCCTCCCTGAACCCGTCGGCGCTCGCGTTCGCGGTGGTGATCGCGGCGGCGGAGTCGTTCGCTTGCCTGGCCGACATCCTCTTCTTCCTCTCGATCTGGCGCATCACGCCCACCGCAGCGCCCACGCCTCCCGCGACGCTCCACGACATCGTCGCCTCCCCCAAGACCCCGGATCGCGAGCTTCGCGTCGACGTCATGATCACGACGTACGACGAGCCGGTCGATCTCGTCGCACTGTCGGTGCGGGACGCGAAGCGGGTGCGCTATCCGCACCCGCTCACGCTCAGCGTGCACGTGCTCGATGACGGACGTCGAACGGCCATGCGGGACATGGCCAGAGAGGAAGGGGTGGGCTACCTCACCCGCCCCGACAACGCGGGCTACAAGGCCGGGAACCTGCGGAACGGTCTCCAGCACACGGGCGGCGACCTGATCGTCATCTGCGATGCCGACACGCGCCCGCTGCCCGGCCTGCTCGAGGAGACGCTCGGCTACTTTCGCGACCCGCGCGTCGCCTGGGTGCAAACGCCGCAGTGGTTCTACGACGTCAGCCCCGGGATGCCCCTACCGGAGTGGCTGGCGAACCGGCTGCACCTCGGGGCGGCCGGTGGCGCTCTCGCGCGCGGCGTCGAGCTCCTGCTCGGACCGGTCGCGATCGGAGCGGACCCGCTCGGCAACGATCCCAGCACGTTCTACGGCGTGATCCAGACCAGCCGGAACTGGTGCAATGCAGCCTTCTGCTGCGGCGCCGGGAGCATCCATCGCCGTGAAGCCGTGATGGAGAGCGCCCTGAAGCAGTTCTCGCAGCAGGTGACTTCGGCGACCCGTCGCGTCGTCGACGGCGTACCGGATCGAGCCCTGCGGCGCCCGCTCGCCGTGGCCGTCGCCGGTGAGGCGGCGCGTCGCACGGAGCTCATGCCTTACCGCTTCCACGTCTCCGAGGACATCTACACCAGCATCATCATCCATGCGGATTCCCAGCGGCACTGGCGATCCGTTCACCACCCGCGCGTGCTCACGCGAATGCTCTCGCCGCAGGACCTGCTCGCCTGGACCATCCAGCGATTCAAGTACGCGAGCGGCACGCTCGACATCGGGTGGAACGACAACCCTCTCCGGCGGCAGGGGCTCACCGCGTGGCAGAAGATGATGTACCTCGCCACCATCTACTCCTACCTGTCCCCACTCTGGCTCGTTCCGCTGCTGTTCGCGCCGCTCGTCTTCTTCTTCGGGGGCGTCACGCCGGTGGTCGCCTTCGACCCCGAGTTCTTCGCGCAGATCGTCCCCTACCTCGTCGCGAAGCGGCTCGCGTTCATGGTCGGGACCTGGGGCTTTCGCACCTGGCGCGCGGAGCAGTACCACCTGGCCTCCTTCTGGCTCTATTTGAAGGCGCTCTTCCACGTGCTCGCGGGCAAGCCGCTCCGGTTCCCGGTGACGCCGAAGCAGCGAGCGGAGCGCCGCTTCTTCGCGCTCGTTGCGCCCCACTTGATCCTGGTCGCGGCGATGGCGGCAGGGCTCGTCTATCGCGGGAGCCTCATCGCGTCCGGCCGTGCTCCGACCGACACGACCGCATACCTGGTCAACGTCTTCTGGAGCCTCTACAGCATGGCGTGCCTTTTCCCCATGATCGCGGCGGGCATCGGCCGCCGTCGCGGAGCCGCTCTCGCATGAACTTCCTCCGGGGATTGCTCGCCGCGCGCTCGCATCTCGCCATCCTCCTCGGCATCGTGGCCGCGCTCCTCACGATCCGTCTCGCGACGCGCGTCGTCCACCTCACCTCCCCCGCGCACTACCCGTCGGCCATGACCTGGGAACGAGAGCTGCCGCTGCGCCAACCACGACCGCTGACGAGCGCCGAGCTCGCGCTGACGAGCGATGCGTGGAGCTACTTCGTGCACAACACCGACGCGCGCACGGGGCTCACGTCGTCGGTCGCTGGGTACCCCTCCACCACGATCTGGGACCTGGGCTCGCAATTCCTGGCGACGCTCGCGGCAGAGGATCTCCGGCTCATCTCCTCGCGCGACGCGACCCGGCTCTTGACCTCCGCCCTCGAAAGCCTCGCCGCCGTCGAGCTCGTGGACGGGCTCCTCCCGAACAAGGCGTATCACACGCAGACGCTCCGGATGGTGAACTACGACAACGTCCCCGTGAACGGCGGCATCGGGTGGTCCGCGTTGGACATCGGACGCCTGGCGGTGTCACTCACCGCCGTCGAGCACCGGCACCCCGAGCTCGCCTCCCTGGTCCGCCGAGCGGTCGCTCGATGGGACCTGTTCTCACTGAGCGACGGAACGGCGATGGTCGGCGCCACGCGCCGCGCCGACGGTAGCCTCGAGAAGCTCCAGGAGGGCCGCTTCGGCTACGAGCAGTACGCGGCGAAGGGGCTCCTCGCCTTCGGCGTGCCGGTCGGGCTCGCTCTCGACTACAGCGCCCACGCCGTGTACGCGGACGTTCAGGGTGACACCGTGGCGTGCGACGACCGCGTCTCGGAAGCTTACGGTGGGACCCCTGCCCCGGTGCTGTCCGAGCCATGGGTGCTCGACGGCCTCGAGCACGGTCTGGATGCGCTCACGCTTCCCCACGCGCGCGCCGTCCTGGCGGCGCAGCAGCGCCGGTTCGCCGCGACGGGGAAGCTCACCGCGGTGTCCGAGGACCACCTTGATCGGCCGCCCTGGTTCGCCTACTCCGCGGTGGTCGGCGGCACCGACCGCTGGATCGCGTTCTGGTCGAACGGGCGGCGCGCGCCAGAGGACCTCACCTTCTCGACGAAGGCGGCGATCGGCTGGTGGGCGCTCTTCGGCGGGGAGTATCCCGATCGCCTGTACACCGCCGCGGTCCAGCTGGTCGACCCCGGGCGCGGGCTCTGGGCGGGCCGGTACGACGCGACGGGCGCTGTGAACCGCGTCCTGACGCTCAACACGAACGCGGTCGTCCTCGAGGCGCTGGCCTATCGCGCCCGCGGCCCGGTCCTTGGCCCCGCGCGCGCCTTCGACGCGCCGGAAGCGAGACGATGAGTGACGAGCCTGGCCGCGATCGCCGTAGCGCTCTCGGCCACGGCCGCTGCGCACGCGTCGTCCGGAGCGGCCCCGGCGAAGTCGTGCCGCGTCCCGGCCGGCGCTCCGACCCGCGCTCAGCGGGAAGCGGCCAGCCTCGCCTGGCGCTACTTCGAGAGGAACTATCAGCCGAGCACGGGATTCGTGAACTCGGTCGACGGGTACCCCGCCACCTCGATGTGGGATCTCGGATCGACGGTGTTCGCGACGCTCGCCGCGCGCTCTCTCGACCTCGTCCATGCCGAGGAGTTCGACCGGAGGATCTCGACCCTGCTCCGGACGCTCGGGGCGATTCCGCTGTTCGAGGGTGAGCTCCCGAACAAGTCGTACGACACGGTGAGCGGCGCAATGACGGACTACGCGAACCGGCCCGCGCCCGGAGGCATCGGCGTCTCGGCGCTCGACGTGGCGCGGCTCGTGTCGGCCCTGCATGCGCTCACGTGTCTCCACCCCGAGCACCTGGCCGAGGTCGAGCGCGTCCTGACGCGCTGGCGATACTGCAACCTGGTCGAAGGCGGCCAGCTCTATGGCGCGACGCGCAAGTCGAGCGGAGCGGTCGAGCACCATCAGGAGGGCCGTCTCGGCTACGAGCAGTATGCGGCGAGGTCGCTGGCGGTCCTCGGGTTTCCTCTCCAGGTCATCGAGAAGTTCGATCATTTCGCCGTGGAGGAGCCCATCGACGGGGTCCCCGTCCGGCACGACGCCCGCGATCCCGCCAAATTCGGTGCCCGCAATCCGATCCTCATCGAGCCCTGGGCGCTCGACGCGATCGAGTTCGGTCTCGACGGCGACGGCGCGACGCTGCTGCGACGGATCTACGACGTCCAGAAGCGCAGATGGGAGCGGACTGGCATCCCGACGGCGGTGAGCGAGGACCACGTCGATACCGCACCTTGGTTCCTCTACAACGCGATCTTCGAAGGCGGGGTGGCCTGGCGGACCGTCACGCCTGAGGGCGTGGATGCGCCCGCCCTGCGTAGCCTCTCGACGAAGGGAGCCTTCGTCCTCGCGACGCTGTACCCGCGCGACGCCTATTCGCGTGTCCTCCTCGACGCCATCGCGGTCGCGCGCGATCCGCAGCGCGGATGGTACGCGGGGATCTACGAACAGGGCGGGCTGAACAGGTCCATGAACGCGAACACCAACGGAGTCATCCTCGAAGCGGTCCTGTACGAGCTGCTCGGACCGCTTCACGATGCGTGCGCACGATGCGGTGACCCTTGGTCGCCTCGACTCACCACGCTCGACCCGCACGAGCGATGCATCTCGGTGCTGGGATACGCCGCGCTGGCGACGCCGCCGGCCACGAGCGCCATCGGGGGCGCCGGCTCTACGACGAAGATCGTGCCGCAGCCGTCGCCGAGGCTCCACCTCAGCGGCTCGGTGTTCAGCTCGTATCGAAACATCGACGGGCCCGCCACGGGCGTGACCGCAACGTGGACGCCGTGGTCGTATTTCTTCCTGCGGCTGGGCGGAGCCGTCACGCCGCTCTGGCAAGGCGGCGCCACGCGTGCACTGTGGGGATTCGGGTACGACGACTGGCACGACAATACCTTCTCGATCCAGGTGAACAACTGGGGACCGATCCAGCCGTACTCGTCGAACGCTGGTCCTCAAGGCGCGCAGCTCGATCTCTCGTACAAGGTGCCGCGCCTGTGTGGAGGCCCGGTCTGCCTCTCCACGATGCCGTTCGCGACGGTGCCGTACGCCGGGGGTCCCTACGTCGGAGCGCGTGGGTACCTCAGGTTCTGGGAGAAGTGGTTCGTCTTCGGCGGCTTCGGCTACGTGATCCCGAACGTCTTCCCCGGACCGGTGGGTACACCGCGCTGGCGCCCGATGTACGGCGTCGGCATGTGGGACTGGCGGCCGGGGACGATCTTCGTCCAGTACTACAACTGGGGACCCGACGGCTCGGTGCGGAATGGTGTCATCAGCGTGGGGATGAACTGGTCCTATTGAGGAGACGACGTTGCGGGCAGGCGAGCACCAGACGGCCGGCATGCGCCACCGAGGCGTGGGCGCGGCGCAGCACGCTCGCAGAGCGACCGCCGCGCTCCCCGCCGCCTTGCTGGCGATGGTCGTCGCCGCGTGTGGATGGGACCCGCCCGGAAGCTCCAACCCGCCGACGGTGGGCCTGGGCGGCACGCCCGCGTCTCCACCGCCGAGCGGCGGTGGCCCGCCCGCGACCAGCGACGGGCTCCAGCCAGCGGGTTACCAGCTGGTGTGGAGAGAGGAGTTCGACGGGACGACTCTCGACGGATCGCGATGGTCGGCGTCGACGGGCCCACGGCGTGAGGCGGTGAACACCCCCGACGCCGCGGCGGTGGCGAACGGGAACCTCGTCATCACGACGTACACGCAAGACGGTGTTCACTACACCGGGTTCCTGACGACGGAAGGTAAGTTCGACTTCACGTACGGCTACGTCGAGGCGAGGATCCAACTCCACGGAGCGCCCGGCACGTGGTGTGCGTTCTGGCTGAATTCGCCGACGAACGGGACTCCGCTGGACGACCCAACGACCGCCGGCACGGAGATCGACATGCTGGAGAACCGGGTCGTGGATCAGTACGGGAACGACGTCAGCAACGTCGACGCCATGAACGTGAACTGGAATGGCTACGGAGCCGATCACCAGGACCGCCAGCGGACCGTCTCGGGAGCACCCTCGTTCCAGGGCAACTGGCACAACTACGGCGTCCTGTGGACTCCCACGGGATACACGTTCTACCTCGATGGCAGTCCGGTCTGGACGCCGGCTTCCGACGTCCCGGTCTCGCATCGCAGCGAGGCCATCTACCTCACGTGCGAGGTCAACGATCACGACTGGGCAGGGAACATCCCGGCGGGTGGTTACGGCAGCCTTGCCGCAAGCACGAACCGGATGGAGGTGGACTGGGTGAGGGTGTGGCAGCCCGCGCCTTGAGGGCCCCGAGCGGCGATCCTCACAGCTCCAGCCCCAGGCGCCCAGCGATGCCAAACGTTGGACCGGTGCCGGTGCGGTAGATGGTAGTGCCGATCGCCGGCGCGGGCGCCGGCACCGCGACCTCGTCCGCCGAGAGGTTCCATCGCGAGAACCCCCAGACACCGATGACCCATCGCACCGCTCCCGCGAGCGGAAGCCGGAGCGAGATGCCCGGCCGGACGCCCAGGAAGCCGACCGTCACCCGCTCCCCGGATCCGCCCACCGAGCCGTATCGATGGCCGCCCCACTCGGCCAACAACTCGAAGCGGAACACCGAGGCGTCGAACGCGACACCGGCGAGCGGCGCCAGCGTCGAGACCGTGGTGGTGGGTGACGCGAGCGAGGTGTCGAACGAGAGGCCCACCTCGAGGAATGAAGCCTTCGCGATGACGGATCCGCCCACCAGGCCGAAGTTGCCGACCAGACGGTCCTGAGCGGTCGGCGTCACGGTCGCGGTTCCGCCCGCGATGACGAGTGAATCCGTCCACTGGATGCCGCCAAAGGCCTCCAGCGTCAGGGAGACCGGCCCGAGCGATTCAGCCACCGTGGGGATGGCGAGCACGAGCAACACCACGACGAGCTGCGCGGGCTTCCCGGGTCGGACCATTTTCGTTGCCCAGCAAAACGTTGCCCGTCCGCCTTCGGAAGCGTAGCGACCCGGAGGGGCGCCACCTTCTCCCGATCGGATGAACTCCGTCGGTCAGCGAGCGGTCGGTTGTCCCGGAGGGGTCGACGTCGCCACGGGCCAAGGCACAGCTTTGGGAGCGTGGACGCGTGTGCGCGGTGCGGTGGGGCGAGCGAAGGGAGCGGGCCAGGGCACGAGCGGAGGGAGCTCTTGCGGCGCACGGCGCGTATCGCGGCGCTCGCGTTGCTGTGGGCGGCACGGGCGCACGCTCAGTCGGGCGCCTGTCCCGGCCCCACGCTCACCGCCAACGCCCCACCTCCGGTGACGCGGCCGTGGACCGATGCCTCCGCGTCTCCCGACGTGCGGGCGAACGAGCTCCTCTCGGCCATGACGCTCGAGGAGAAGGTCGACATGGCGACGGGGGAGTATTGCCTCCTGTACGGCTTCTACAACGCCCCGATCACGCGGCTCGCCATCCCCGCCCTGACGATGACCGATGGCCCAGCCGGCATCCGCATCCCCTATCAGCGCGTGAACGGCGGGCGCGCAACGCTGCTGCCGGCGCCCATCGCGCTCGCGGCCACGTGGGATCCCGGCCTCGCCGCCATGCAGGGAGACGTGCTCGGGAGCGAGGCGTTCGCGACCGGACACAACGTCCTCATGGGTCCGACGCTCGATCTGGCGCGACTACCGCTCGCCGGGCGCACCTTCGAGACGTTCGGCGAGGATCCGCTGCTCGCGAGCCGGATGGCGGTCCCGATGATCCAGGGGATCCAGCAGCATCCCGTGCTCGCCACCGCGAAGCACTACTCGACCTATACGCAGGAGACGGACCGGTGGACGGCCGACGCGCGCGTCGACGAGCGGGCATTGCATGAGCTGTATCTCCAGCCGTTCGAGGCCGCGGTGAGCGATGGGCAGGTCGCCGCGGCGATGTGCGGCTTCAACCGCGTGAACGGCGTGTTTGCCTGCGAGGACCACGCCCTGATCACGGACGTCCTCGAGGGCGAGCTCGGCTTCGACGGGTACGTCATGAGCGACTGGGGCGGCGCGCACACGACGATCGGCGCGGCCACGGCCGGGCTCGACCAGGAGCTCCCCTCCGGCAAGTACTTCGGGCGGGCGCTCTTCGACGCCGTGCAGGGCGGTGAGGTGCCCGCGTCGGTGGTGGATGCCAAGGCGCGGCGCATCGTGAAGTCGATGTTCCGGATCGGCCTGTTCGACAAGCCCGTCGACGTCGAGCCGCTGCCGAACCAGGACCACGGGCAGCGCTCGCGCGAGATCGGGGAGCAAGGCATCGTGCTCCTCAAGAACGCCGGGAGCGTCCTACCCCTCGACACCCGTGGAATCCACTCCATCGCCGTCATCGGCGCCGATGCCTCGAACGCGAGCACCGAGGGCGGCGGTGCCGCGCGCGTCGAGCCGACCTACTCCGTGAGCCCGGTCGATGGCATCCGCCAGCGCGCCGGCGGTGGCATTCGCGTCGACTACGCCGCCGGCACCGACCCCATCACCGCGGCGCACCTCCTCCCCGGGCCGCCTCCCGTCCCGTCCTCCGTGCTGTCTGCGCCCGGCTCCAGCGAGCACGGGCTCGCGGCGGAGTACTGGTCGAACACTCACTTCGATGGAGACCCGGACATCAGCCGCGTCGACGCCCAGGTCGCATGGTCGCTCGGGTTCTTCAGCTACCAGAGCGTCAACGCCTCGTCGGTACCGCAGTCGCTCGTCCGGTACACGCTCTCGAAGTTCTCCGCGCGATGGACCGGGACGCTCACCGCGCCCGCCACCGGCGACTTCCAGTTCTCGCTGACGACCCGGGGGCGAGGATGGCTCTGGATCGACGGCAACCTCGTGATCGACGACTCGGTCTCGCACGATCTCGGATCGAAGGCGGCGACGGTCCACCTCGGGGCGGGCGAGCAGCACGCGATCCGCGTCGACTACTCCGCGGACGCGGACTCGATCGGCACGGCGACCGACGTCGGCGGCGACGTGAAGCTCGGCTGGAACGTCCCCGCGGGTACCGTGTTCCCGTCGGTCCGGGATGCCGCGCGCCTCGCCGCCACGGACGACGTCGCGATCGTGGTGGTGCGCGACTACGGCACCGAGGAGCGCGATCGGCCGGAGCTCGCGCTGCCCGGCGATCAGGATCAGCTCGTGCGCGAGGTGGCCGCGGCGAACCGGCGCACGATCGTGGTCCTCATGACCGGACAGCCGGCGGACATGCCCTGGCTCGGCAGCGCCGCCGCCGTGGTCGAGGCCTGGTATCCCGGTCAGGAACAGGGCAACGCCATCGCCCGCGTCCTCTTCGGAGACGTGAACCCTTCGGGCAAGCTCCCCATCACCTTCCCACGCGCGCTGGCCGACACTCCCGGCGCGTCGCAAGGGGTCGCGATGGATGCGATCGGCCCCGTGCTGACGTTCACGGAAGGTGGGCTCATCGGTTACCGCTGGTACGACGGCAAGAACATCGACCCGTTGTTCCCCTTCGGATACGGGCTCTCGTACACCACGTTCCGGTACGACGGCGGCGAGTTGACGTCGTCCCCCGACGCCCCCGGCACGCAGCAAGTCGGGTTCACGGTCACGAACGCCGGGCCGCGCGATGGAACCGAGGTGGCGCAGGTGTACGTGGGAGCCTGCGGCGGCGACGCGGGCGCAGCCCCGAAGCAGCTCGCCGGCTTCACGAAGGTCCCGCTCCGCGCGGGCGAGGCGAAACATTTGTCCGTCGACATCGACCCGCGCGCGATGTCGTCCTGGAGCACCACGACTCACTCCTGGCAGCGGGTGACGTGCGCACCCACGGTGTATGTCGGAAGCTCCTCGCGCGACCTGCGGCTCACGGTCGGAGGCGCGGGGTCATCCGGCGGCGGGTCATCCGGCGGCGGGTCATCCGGCGGCGGGTCATCCAGCAGTGGGTCATCCGGCAGTAGGTCCTCCGGCGGCTGCGCCCAGGGCGGCGGCGGCTTGTTGGGCACGCTCCTCGCGCTGTCGCTCCTCCTGGTCCTTACCCGCGGCCGGAAGCGTTGGCGCCAGTACGGAGGCCCAAAAAGGAAGCGCGCCGCCCGGGATCCGGACGGCGCGCCGATCTTTCGCCGAAGCGCTACGCCTGGGCGACGAGCTTCTTCCCGTACTCGTAGCCGCGACCGAACGCCTTCATGTTGAGGTCGATCGTGCTCGGCGGGACCGAGTCGGCCACCGCCTCGCGCGCGGCCTTCTCGCTGACGAGGCCCGTGATGGCGGTGAAGAACCCGACCATCACGATGTTCAGCACCATCTTCTTCCCGAGCTCCTCGGCGATGCGCGTCGCCGGGATGGCGTAGACCTTCACGCCCTTCGGCAGCCCGGCCGGCTTGACGAGCTCCTCCTCGATGATGAGCGTCCCGTCCTCGCGCAGCTCGGGCGAGAACTTCGCGAACGCGTCCTGCGACATCGCCACCATGAGGTGCGGACGGTGGACGTACGGGTAGAGGATGGGCTCGTTGTCCACGACCACCTGCGCGCTGCAGGCCGAGCCGCGCGCCTCGGGGCCGAACGCCTGCGTCAGGCACGAGTGCTTGTTGTCGAAGAGCGCCGCGGCCTTCCCGATGATGATGCCTCCCAGGATGACGCCCTGGCCACCGAGGCCGCCGATCTTGATTTCCGTCGGACCCATGTCTCGCTCCTCGATCAGGCGTTCGCCGGCTTCTTGCCGGGCGACTCGTAGGGGACGTACTTGGAGCCAAGCGCCTCGCTCAGGCCCTTCTCCATCGCCTGCTCGAGCGTCGGCCGCTCGCGGTCGACGAACTTCCCGACCACGATCTCCTTGCGGTAGTCGAGCGCGACCGTCTTCGTGTCCGCGCCGTGCTTGATGACGCTATTGTCCCGGTAGAACTTCATCTCGTCGAGACCCTCGCCGAGCCGGTTGCGCCGCAGGTACAGCGTCGGGCACGGCGCCAGGATCTCGATGAACCGGAAGCCCTTCTTGTCGAGAGCCTCGCCCATCGACTTGGCGATCTGGCGGACGTGGTACGCCGTCCAGCGCGCGACGTACACGGCGCCGCAGGAGTCCAGCAGGTTCGGGAGGTTGAACGTCTCCTCGAACGCGCCGTACGGCGTGGTGGATGCGATGGCGGGGCGGAACGTGGTCGGCGTGACCTGGCCGCCCGTCATGCCGTAGGTGAAGTTGTTGACGCAGACCACCAGCAGGTCAGCGTTGCGGCGCGCGGCGTGGACGAGGTGGTTGCCGCCGATGGCGGTGAGGTCACCGTCGCCGGAGTAGACGACCACCTTCAGGTCGGGTCGGGCGAGCTGCAGGCCGGTGGCGAACGGGATCGCGCGGCCGTGGGTGGTGTGGAACGAGTCGAGCTTCAGGTACCCGGCGACGCGGCCGGTGCAGCCGATGCCGGACACGATCGCCAGGTTCTTGAGGTCGAAGCCGGATTCGTTGAGCGAATCGAGCGCGCGCGCGAAGCAGTTGACGGTCGTGCCGATGCCGCACCCGGGACACCAGATGCTCGGCATGCGCTCCATGCGCAGGTACTTGTTGACGGGGTTCTCGCGGACCTGCTCGCTCATCGGACGGCCTCCTCGATGGCCTTCAGGATGACCTCGGGGTTGTGCACCGTCCCGCCCACGTGGTGAACCGGCACGGTGCGGCACCGGCCCCCCGCGATGCGCTCGACCTCGAGCGACATCTGCCCGAGGTTGAGCTCGGGGACGACGAACGCCTTCACCTTCTTCGAGAGCTCGGTGATCTCCTGCTCGGGGAACGGCCAGGCGGTGATGAGCCGGAACGAGCCGACCTTCACGCCCTTGGCGCGCGCCTGCTGCATCGCCTTCTCGGCGATGCGGGAGGTGATGCCGTAGCTCACGACCACGACCTCGGCGCCGGCGAGATCCTTCGCCTCGTACTTCGTGATCTTGTCGACGTTCTTCAGGAGCTTGTCGCGCAGACGCAGCTGCATCTTCTCGTGCGTCGGCACGTTCATCGCCGGGTAGCCGCGCTCCTCGTGCGTGAGGCCCGTCACGTGGATGTTGTAGCCGTCACCCGCCTTCACCATCTCCGGGACCAGGCTGCCGTTGGCCGGCTCGAAGAGCCGGAACTCGCCCGGCTTCTTCTTCGTGTAGCGCCGCTCGACGACCTTGATCTTGTCCGCCGGCGGGATGACGACCTTCTCCGTCATGTGGCCGACGACCTCGTCCAGCATGACGAGGACCGGGACGCGGTACTCCTCCGCCAGGTTGAACGCCTCGACCGTGAGGTCGAAGCACTCCTGCGGCGAGTTCGGGCAGAGCGCGATCAGGCGGTAGTCGCCGTGCGACCCGAACCGCGCCTGCATCATGTCGCCCTGCGCCGGCTGGGTCGGGAGGCCCGTCGACGGGCCGGCGCGCTGCACGTTGATGTAGACGCACGGCGTCTCGGTGATGGCGGCGAGGCCGATGTGCTCCATCATCAGCGAGAAGCCGGGGCCCGAGGTGACCGTGACGGTCTTGGCGCCGCCCCAGGCGGCTCCGAGGATGGCGATCGACGCGGCGAGCTCGTCCTCGAACTGGAGGAATCGGCCGCCGACGTGCGGGAATCGCGCGGCGAGGCGCTCGACCACCTCGGTCGAGGGCGTGATGGGATATCCGGCCGAGAAGCGGCAGCCGGCGGCGATGGCGCCCTCGCTGCAGGCGTGGTCGCCGTCGAGGTAATGACTACCCGTCAAAGTTCCGGTGGAAGTCGCGTTCGACATGGGTCCTCGCTAGGCGGCAGCCTGGTCCAGCTTCTCGCGGTAGCCGAAGATGGAGAAATCGGGGCAGAACAGGCCGCACATGTCGCAGCCGTTGCACTTCTCCGGCGTCGCCAGGAACGGAGGGTGATACCCCTTCGCGTTGTAGCCCTTCTCCAGCTCCAGGGCCACGGTCGGGCAGAATTCGACGCAGAAACCGCAACCCTTGCAGGATTCGCGGTTCACCACGACGATTCCGCGAAACTTCTTTTCTTTCTTGGCAGTGGGCGCAGCCACGTTCGTCATTCGCGTTCCTCGTGCGGCGCTCGCCCTGGACGCGGACTGACGCCGGTGTGCGGGAGGGACGCGTGTACCAGAACGGAGGCTGCGTCATATAGACGCGGGTCAAGCGCGCCAATTTGCCGCAGGCGCAGCGGACCATTCCGCCATAAGGGCGGCCGAGGGGTGCCCCCAATGGGCGGCCGAGCGGACGCGAACGGCTACATCGCGCCGCGGGCGAGCGCCTCGAGCGCTGCGAGCACGGCGTCGCGGCCGACGTGCAGCCGCGCGCCGTCCCAGAGCGCCGGCGTCGCGCCGCTGCCGCCGCGGGCGGCGAGCGCGGCGCGGTCCGACTCGGACTCGACGTTGCGCAGCTCGAGCCGGGCGAAGAGTCCGAGCTCGCTGGCGCGGCGGCGCGCGGCGGCGGAATCGCTCTCGGAGATGCGATGGAAGAGGTCAGCGCGCTCGACGGCCATTCATGAATTCTAGCGGCGTCCGCCGGCGGGCGCGAGCGCCGCCCAGTCGCGCGACGAAAAACGGCGCTGCGAGCCGCCACAGGAAGCGGCCGGGCGGCGCCGCGGTCGAGCTGACGGTCCGCCGCGCTGGAGTGGCGGCGCGCTCACCCTCGCGATTAGAGCTGACGGGTGGGCTCTGGCGGCGCGACGGGCGACCTCTTCGTCCGCATGGCGCAGGGCAACGAGACCCTCGCCCCTGGCGCCTCGCTCCTGCGCGGCTTCGCCCGCGCCGAGCTCCCCGGGGTCGTCGCCGCGCTCCGCTGGATCACGGAAGCGGCCCCCTTCCGCCACATGACGACGCGGGGCGGTTACCGCATGTCCGTCGCGATGACGAACTGTGGCGCCGTGGGATGGGTCACGGACGGCACGGGCTATCGCTACGATCCGCTCGACCCCTCGACCGGCCGGGCGTGGCCGCCGATGCCGGACGTGTTCCGACGGCTCGCGGCTCGCGCGGCGGCCGGGTGCGGCTACTCGGGCTTCGAGCCCGACGCCTGTCTCGTGAACGAGTACGCGCCCGGCTCGCGGCTGTCGCTCCACCGAGACGCGGACGAGCGCGACTTCACGCAGCCCATCGTCTCGGTCTCGCTCGGCCTCCCGGCCGTGTTCTTGTTCGGCGGGCTCGACCGCGGCGATTGGGCGAGCCGCGTTTGGCTCGAGAGCGGCGACGTGGTCGTCTTCGGCGGCCCCGCGCGCCTCGCCTACCACGGCGTGGCGCCGCTCGCCGACGGCTTCGACCCGCTCTTCGGTCGCCGCCGGATCAACCTCACCTTCCGGAGAGCGCGCTGATCGGTGCTACGGATCAGAGCACGCGCCCGTTCGACGCCATGACGCTGGAGTAGTAGTGAGCGCTGCTCTTCGGCGTCCGTCGCTGCGACGCGAAGTCGACGTGCACGATCCCGAAGCGCTTGGAGTAGCCGTGCGCCCACTCGAGGTTGTCGAGCAGTGACCACACGAAGTAGCCGCGCACGTCGCAGCCGGCCGCCAGGGCGCTGCGAACCGCCCTCAGATGCTCGCGGAGATAAGCGACGCGCAGGGGGTCCTCCACGCCGCCAGCCGGTGCCTGCGCCGGGTCGGGAAATGCCGCGCCGTTCTCGGTGACGTACAGCGGGACGTCGCCGTAGCGCTGCTTCACCCAGGACAGGGTGTCCTCGAGGCCCCTGGCGTACACCTCCCACCCGGTCTCGGTGTAGCGAGCCCCTTCCTGCCGCACCGCCGACGACCGCAGCGGCCAGCTCTCCGCGTCGGCACGCGTGACACTGCGGGTGTAATAGTTGACGCCGAGGAAATCGCCGGGCGCGCGAAGGGCCGCCGCTTCCTCGGGCGTCCAGCCGGGCCAGGCGTCGCCGAAGATCTCCCTGAGCTCCTCGGGGTATCGGCCCTGGAGCGCGGGGTCGAGGTACTGGCGGTTCATGTAGGCGTCGGCGCGCTGCGTCGCCGCGACGTCCTCCGCTCCGGGTGAGGCGGGATATTTCGGCTCCAGGTTCACGACGAGCCCGATCTGGTGCCGCCCCTCGGCGCGGTACGCGGCCACGGAGGCCGCATGCGCCCGCAGGAGATTGTGCGAGGCACGCGGTGCCTCGTAGGGGCTGCGGTGACCGGGCGCGAGCACGCCGTGCAGGTAGCCGCCGTCGGCCACCACCCAGGGCTCGTTGATGGTCGCCCACAGCCGGACGCGATCGTCCAGCCGCCGGAACACCGTGCGCGCATATTCGGCGAACCATTGCGCGATGTCGGGGTTGAGCCAGCCGCCGCGGTCGTCCAGGGAAGCAGGAAGGTCCCAGTGATACAGGGTCGCCATGGGCTGGATCCCGCTGGCGAGCAGCTCATCCACGAGGCGCTCGTAGTGGTCGAGCCCCCTGGAATTGACCGCGCCCGTGCCCTCGGGGAGGACGCGCGCCCAGGCCACGCTGAAGCGGTACGCGTTCAGCCCCAGTTCCCGCATGAGCGCGACGTCCTCTCGAAAGCGACGGTAGTGGTCGCAGGCCACGTCCCCGGTGTCGCCGTCTCGGATCATCCCGGGCGTGTGCGCGAAGCGGTGCCAGATGCTCGGCCCGGCCCCGTCCGCCAGCGGAGAGCCCTCGACCTGATAGGCCGACGTCGCCGCGCCCCAGAGGAAGTGCTGCGGAAAGGGTTCGTCGCGGGCCATGAGTCAGCTCAACTCCACGCGGAGGACGTCGGGTGCATCCGCGCGCAGTTGCGCGGCCCACTCTTCCAGCGCGATCGCCGCGCCACCGGCGCGGTACGGATTGTGGACACGGTCGAAGGTCAGGCGCCGTCCATTGAGGACGATGACTTGCGGGGAGTAACCGTGCCGGTCGACGTGGTACTCCACCTTCACCCGCCCGCCCAGGATCGAGACCTCGGCACGCAGCCCACTCAGCTCGGGCGCGATCACCGGGTCGATGACCAATGCGTCCCCTTCGCGCCGCACGCCCAGCAGGCTGGTCACGACGAGCGAGAGCGCAAGGCCCGGACCGCTCGAGTAGACGCGCCAGCCGCCATCCAGCGCGACCGTGCCTGCGGCCACCTGCGCATAGCTCTGCTGCGCCTCGTAGCGATCGCGAAACGCTGCATCGGAGCTGGAGAAGTAGCAGTTCGCCTGCCGGAGGCTGGCTTGCGGCAGGCGCTCCCGGAGCTGCACCGGGTGCGCCAAGGCCAGGGACTCCAACAGGCCGCGGGCGTCGCCCACGTGCGCCTGCATCTGCGCGTACCGCAGGTGCGCGTGGGTGTACATGAGGCCGATCTCGCGCCCGAAGAAGGCGCTGGTCTCGGCGCGCTGGAACAGGCGCTCGATCCCTCCACGGTAGGACAGGGGGCGATCGAACAGGCGCGCACCATCCGGAGCCCACAGGTGCTCGCGCATCAGGGCGAGGTGCGCCGCGGCCTCCTCCGGCGTGAGCAGGTCCTCCAGGATCGCGTGCATCATGGGCAGGAGGCTGTAGCGCACACCCGTCCGTCGATCGCGCGGGTGGAGCATGGGCTCGGGCGAAGCTTCTGGGGAGAACAGGACGTAGCCCGCCAGGACCCCGTCCACCATCAGGATGTCGCGAAGCTCCTGCTGGATGCGCCCCGCCTCGGACTCGAGCGGCGTCGCTCGCGCGGCATGCCCGGCGAACTTCATGGCCCTGGCCAGGGCGGTCAACGTCTGATGGTGCAGGATCACCGTCCAGGTGCTGCACAGCCTGTCGCGCATGGAGAAATCGGAGGGCTGTAGCGAGTCGTTCCAGTCACCGTGGCCGTAGGCCGCCAGCGCGGTCCCGGCCACGCGACGCCGCCCGATGACGCCGAGCGCACGGTCCATGTGCTGCAAGACGGTCGCCGATCGTTCACCGCGGTCTCGCGCGCCGTGGAAGGACACCGGGGCATCGAGCAGGGACGTATCGCCCGTGCTCAGGACATATTGCGCCGTGGCGAGCAGCGGCCAGAAGACGATGTCGCCATGAGAGTCCGGCGCCCGCAGCTCCCGCTCGCGATCGAAGAACTGAAACCACTGCGGCCAGTCGCCATCCTCGTTCTGCGCGGCGAACACGCGCAGCAGGAGGTCGCGCGCGGGTTCGGCGCAGTCGAGCGCGAGCAACATCTCCAGCGGACCCTGGCACACGTCGCGGGTGCCCCAGCCCCCACCGGAATACTGCTCGAGGCCGCGGGGCGAGAGGTGGTGGACCTGCGCATTGTTCAGCAGCCACGGAAGCATCTCCGCGATCCGGCCCACCTCGCCCGCGGCAGCACCCTCCCCTGGTGCGCTCAGCGTGGGCAACGGCGGGGGCGAGGATGTGGCATGCACGTCCGGAACCAACCGGCCGAGCAGATCCAGGCCGAAAGCCGTGCACGCCACGCCTTCCAGGACGAGGAACGGCAACCCTCGCGTCTTCCCGTCCGTGAACAGGCGCCCATCGCCGTGCACGCCCGCCAGGACCGTGTCGGCGTGCGGCGCCACCACGAAGGCTCCGTCCGGGAAGCGTGCGTGCAGGCCACTTCCTTCGGGCATGCCGACGAGGACGTCCTTGCCCTCCACGCGCCAGGGAATGGGCGGGGAGCATTGCCGTCGTCGCCGCCCAGCGCGACGTGCATCGTCGCCATCCAGGACAGGGGCGGACCGTCCAGGATGCGCCCCCGGAGGCTCAGGGCGTGCGCGCCATCGTGCACCGCGCTGGTGAGCTCGATGGCGCCGTGGGCGTGTCGGTAGATCCAGCGGCAGGATCCGGGCCGCATCTCGAATGCGGAGGGCACGCCCAGGAGCTGCCACCGGCCCTCCACCTGCACGAAGATCCGCAAGCCGTGAGAGCGGAACAACCCCAGCCAGCTGTGCGCGGTGGACAGGAAGCGGTTGATGCTGACGTGGCCCTGCGTGACCATCGAGTGGAAGACGCCCGACATCCACACGGTGGACGTCAGCGAGGACTCCTCCGGCACCAGCGCCTGCCCCGTCCGCAGGATGTGACCGTGCGGCCGCTGCGTCCGCGCCTCCTTGGCGCGCAGCACCACGTGGTCGTGCTCGCCGCAGAAGAAGGACAGTAGCCGCGCGCCATCGCGCTCCTCGTGTCGCCGTGCGGACGGAAAGAGTCGCCGCAGCTCCGCCTCGTCCAGGTCCCGACACTCCAGCAAGGAGGCGACGGCAAAGAGCGTCGACTCGGCGGACCCGCCGTCCTCGCCCGCCCCCTCTGCCTCCACCCTCTCCCCCTCCGGGCGAGAGGGCCGGGGTGAGGGGGCCGGACGGAGGGGAGGCGTCTCCAGGGAACGGACCCACGACAGAGCCGCGTCCACCGCTCCCAGGTCCTTGCTGGACGTGGCCAGGGGATGATCGGCCTCGAGCGCCACGAAGAATCCGCCGTCCCAGAGGGCGCCGGGAGCGAGCGTGACCGCTTCGTCCTGGACGGCGGCCATGGCGTGCTCGTGCTGTAGCCGCTGGGCAGGCAGCCCGTCTCGCACTCCGGTGGGCATGTCGCCCAGTCGCTGAGCGAGTCCGAAGAGCTGCAGGCCGTCGGTGGCGAAGGACGTGCCTCGCCGCAGCGAGCCGACCACGGCCCAGGGATGCCGCCCGCCCTGCGCGAGGTTCTGCCGCGCCGCCACCACCCAGCCACAGCCCGCGTGCTCCAGGGGGCTGAGGTCGACGTAGTGGCTGACGTAGTGCTCGTTCAGGCGCACGGCGCCAGGGCTCGAGAGCCCGATGTCCTGGCCGTGCAAGAGGTCGACGGTCCGCTCCTGCGACGAGCGGTTCTCGAGCCGCACCTGCCAGCACCAGGTGGCCTCCTGCTCGCCGAGCACGAGGCGCAGCGCGATGCCGAACCCCTGCCATTCCCCTTGGCTCTCGAAACCATCGCCGCGGTCCCGCGAGGCGCGCGCTCGCAGCGGGGACTGCGGCCCGAGCAGCGGCACCGCCTCCACGCGGTCGCCGCGGCGCAATCGCAACCAGACATTGGCAGGCCCGGGCTCCATGCCATTGCCCATGAACAGGTTCACCACGTCGTCGCGGAACTGGATGCGGCGCAGGCCGCCGTCGCGGTTGAGCTCCAGGCTCAGTCCCGCCGAATTGGCCAGCTGCTTGAAGGCGCTATTCATGGATCAGACGGATCGTGGCGGGTCCGGGCGGCAGGACGAGCTCACGACCGACCCAGGCAAGCTCGCCGCCCTCGTAGGTTGCACGTGGCACTGGCCCCGGCAGCGGCCAGACGAGGCGCACCCCGCCCGCGGGCGGCGCGAGTCCCCCGGCGACCTCCAGGTCATAGCCGCCCGAGACGGGCGAGAGGCGATAGCTCAGCGGACCGTGGGGCGTGGACAGGTGCTTCACGGCGACTCCTGCAGCCATCCACTCCTCGCTCAGTCCCGCGCCCAGCACCATCGCGTCGTCCGCCTCGCGCTCGTAGGCGAACATGTCGAGCACCGAGTTGATGTAGTCGGAGGCCACCCAGGCGTGCGGCATGTCCCCGAGAAAGTGCGGTTCCCGCGCGTCGGCCATGACGACCTCGGCCCACTGGTTCCAGCCCTCCGGCCGGCGGTACCGCAGGAACCACTGCAGCATCGCCTGCGCCCGCCGTGGCTGACCGAGCCGCACCAGCGCACCCACGTTGCGCAGCTCGTAGGGCGTGAAGTCTTTCCACGCGCGCGCACCCGAGCGGCGCTGCTCCGCATCCTCCCAGTAGCGGTCGAAGGTGTGCTGCAGGAGCAGCGGTGAGACCCGCGCCTGCGCGTTGAGCGCCATGGTCGTCGAGGTGGGGTCGAAATCGCCGCGGTCGGCGGCGCCGGCGATGGTGTCGATGCCGAATCGTGCCGCGGTCGCCTCCACGGAATGCGCCAGATCGCCCTGAAGCTCGTCCCGCCACTGCGCCCATTCCGCCGCCGTCTGCGGATGGCCCAGCGCCCGTGCGATGACGACCGCAGCCTCGTATCCGCGCACCGCCCAGAAGTCGTCCCAGTAGGAGTAGGCGGGCTTGTCCGAGTAGCCCTCATGGCTGATGGAGGCGGGCATCAGGCCCCGGAGGTTGGCGGGATGCGCGGTCACGAACTCCGCGGTGCGTGTGCTCCTCCGCAGGCTCTCGAGGTGCGCCACGACACGCTGCACGACTGGCCAGTGGCGAGCGAGGAACGCCGTATCCCGTGAATGCCGCCAGACCTCGGCCACGGCATGGAGATACTGCCCGTCGCTGTCGTTCTCCGGTACCGGGTCGGCGCCGCGGGAGTCCACGCAGCACGGCACCTTCCCCGAGGGGAACACGTACCCGGCGAACCAGTCCACGAAGTCGCGCGCGACGTCGACCTCGCCCATGCGGACCAGGCTGCCCACCATCATCGCGCCATCGCGGATCCACGATCGCGCATAGGCGCGGGTGCCGGGCTTGAGCGCGGCACCGTTGCGCGACATCAGGATCTCCGCCAGCGCCGTCCGCAGCGTGTCGGGCACCTGCTGCGACGCGGGCAACGTGAGCTCCATGCGGTTCAGGCGCGCGCGCCAGCCGGCGGCCACGCGCGCGAGGCGTTCGTCGACGGCCTCGGCCCGCGGCGGCGAAGCCTCCGGAGCGCCGCCCAGCGGCGCGGTCCAGGACACCACGCGCGTCTCGCCTGGCAGGAGCCTCAGCTTCCATTGCAGCAGGGCCGAGGCCTGGCCCTGCGCATCCGAGAGCTCGTGCAGGGCCGGGGCATCGAGCAGGGCATGCAGATCGACGCCCGCCTCCCCGGGCGCCGCGGTGACGCGGCTCGGCACCTCGGCGAAGCACGGCCCCGCGCCGCCGTTCACGGAGAGCCACGGCGCCTGCCACCGCAGGCGCTCGATGCGGCGAACCCCTCCCGGCGTGTTGAGGAACTGCTGCGGCGGGTTCACCTGCCAGGGGCGAACGGCCAGCAGGAGCGTGAGCTCGCGTGCGGCGCTGCCCGTGTTCGTCAGCGCATACCGCACCAGAGCCTGCGGGGCCCCGGCTGGCCCTTCGGCCGCCGCCTCGACCTGCAGGGCGAGGTCGGCGTGCCTCCAGCGCACCTCCGGCATCGGCAGGAAACCTTCCCGGAGGGAATGGCCGATCTGAACGTCGGCCCAGGTCACGAGCCGGCCCCCATCCGTCCGGACGGCGGGCTCCACGCTGAAGCCCCCGCGCCCGACCTCCAGCGCCCCGTCCTCGCTCAAGAGCGCCGAGCGCTCGCCACCGCCGTCCACGCCCACCAGCGCCCAGTAGTTCTGCTCGCCGAGGAACGCGCGCGGCACGTGTCCGCGCGGCACGTGCCGGGCGAGCTCGGACAGGGCCGCGTTGAGGTCGGGCCACTGCTGGGCGTCGCGCAGCTGCACGCGGGGCGCCACTCGCGCCTCGGGCAGGCGGATCCTCAGGTAGCGGGCCTCGGTCTCGGGGAGGAAGAGCACCTCGAAGCCGCCCGAGCCCCGTCGCACCTGCCGCAAGAGCCTCCAGCTCCGGGCGTCCTCCGAGGCGAGCACCTCGTAGCTCACCGGCCGGGCTGGCCCGGGCCACTGGATTGCGAGCCCGTTGAACTCGCGCGGGCGGCGAAAGTCGAGGTCGAGCGTCCCTCCGTGCCTGCGCACCAGCGGCTCCGGCCAGACCGCCGGGTCCGGCTCGCGCTCCTGCACGCGCAGCCGCGACACGCAGAGCGCCCCCTTCCCGCCCTTCCCCGCCGCGATGACGAGCTCCAGGGACTCGGTGCGCGTCAGCGTGCGATCGGCGGCGGTTCCCCAGGCGAAGCTGAAATGGCGTCTCCGGAAGGTGACGTCGGTGAGGGAGCGCGGCAGCGGGAAGGCCGGCCGGTTCACCCACCACACGTTGTCGCCGCTCGCGTCCGCCAGCTTCACCTGGAAGTCGTTGACCGCGCCCCGCCCCTTCATGCGGAGCTGCAAGGCGAACGCGGCGGGCCATTGCACGGGCAGTTCACGCCTGAGGACCGCATAGCCGGACACCGAATGGAAGTCGTACTCCAGGCAGACGCTGCCGTCGGCGTCCCGCCGGAGCACGGCGCCGACCTGATCGGACGCCTGGGCCTGCCAGCCGCTCATGTCGCGGAGGTCCAGGACCACGCGCCCGCCCGGCCCAGCCTGCGCGCCGCCCGACAGCGCCGCGAGGAGCACGGCGATCACCTTCATCCCTTCACGCTCCCCACCAGCAAGCCCTGCATGTAGTACCGCTGCAGCGCCAGGAAGAGCAGCAACACGGGGAGCACCGTGATCACGGCCCCGGCCATCATCAGCTCCACGTCCTGCACGTGCTCGCGCGAGAGGGCGGCCAGGGCCACCGGAAGCGTCTGCACGTCGTGGTCGGTGAGCACGATGAGGGGCCACATGAAGTCGTTCCACGCGCCGAGGAAGGTGAGCACCGCCAACGTCACGATGATGGGCTTGAGCAGGGGCAGCACCACCTGGACGAAGATGCGCAGCTCGCCCGCGCCGTCGATGCGCGCCGCCTCGAGGAGCGCGTCCGGAATCGTCAGCGCGTACTGCCGCACCAGGTAGATGCCGAGCACGCTCGCCAGCCAGGGCACGAGCGCGCCGGCGTAGCTGTTCACCAGGCCCATCTCCTTCAGCATCAGGAAGAGAGGCATCATGGCCACCTGAGCGGGGACGATGAGCGCTCCCAGGAGCAGGCGGAAGACGCGGTCGCGCCCCGCGAACCGCAGCTTGGCGAACGCATAGCCCGCGCTCACGTTGAACAAGAGCGACAGCGCGGTGGCGAGCAGCGAGATGAGCAGGCTGTTGGCGGCCTGGCGGACGATGCCGTGCTCGGCGAACAGGAGCCGGTAGTTCGTGAGCGTCGCGGAGCGCGGCAGCATGGGCGGCGGATAGGTCGCGGCTTCGCCAGGCGCCATGAACGACGCGGACACCATCCATGCCAGCGGCAGGAGCGTCAGCGCGGCGATGAGTGCCAGCGCCACGTTCACCGCGAGGGAAGCGAGCGGACGCCTCACGCGAAGGCCTCGCTCCGGGTCAGGCGCCCCTGCACCAGCGAGAACCCGAGCATGAACAGGAAGAGCACGAACGCCACCGCCGACGCCGAGCCCAGGCTCCACCACTTGAAGCCGTTCTCGTACATCAGGTACAGCACCGTGACCGTGCGCTCGGCAGGTCCACCCTGCGTCATCACGTACGGCTCGGCGAAGATCTGGAAGTGGCCCGCCATGGTGAGGATGCTCACCATGAGCAGCATGGGCGCCAGCGCGGGCACGGTGACGTGCCGGAACATGGCGCGCGTCCCGGCGCCGTCCAGCTGCGCGGCCTCGTACAGCTCGCCCGGGATCGCCTGCAGGCCCGCCAGCAGGATGATCATGTTGTAGCCGAAGTTCTTCCACACCGAGAGCAGCACGATGGCCGGCATCGCCCAGCGCGGGTCGCCCAGCCAATCCACCGGGTGCAGACCCAGCCACGACAGGCCGTAGTTGATCAGGCCGTAGCGGGCGTGCAGCAGGAAGATCCACACCACCGCCACCGCCGCGAGGGTGGTGACCACCGGCGCGAAGAGCGCGGTGCGATAGAAGCCCCGGAAGCGTGCCAGGCGGGAATGGAGCAGCAGCGCCGCTCCCAGCGAGGCGGAGATGGAGAGCGGGACGCCGACCACCACGAAGAACAGGGTGTTGAGCAGCGCTCGCCAGAACAGCGGGGTCTGCAGCAGCTGGAGGTAGTTGCCGAGCCCGATGAAGCGCACGTTGCGCAGGTCGGCCAGCGCGTAGATGTCGAAGTCGGTGGCGCTCATGAGCAGGGCGGCCGCGACCGGCACCACGAAGAACACGGCGATCGCCATGAGGGCGGGAGCGGCGAACAGCCAGCCGGCGCGCGACCGCTTCACCTCTGCGCCTTTCGGTCGAGCATCCAGCGGCGCTTCTCGAGGATGCGGTCCGCTCGCGCATCGAGCTCCTCGGCCACACCGCTCGCGGGGATCTCGCCGCGCACCACCTTCTCCGTCATGAGCCTCAGCTCGGTGGCGATCCGCTCCCACTCCGGCACCTTCGGCACCGGGCGCACGCGCTCCAGCTGGTCGCGGAAGGCCCGCGCCCGAGGATCCTGCGCCAGGCCAGCGGCCCAGGCGGACCGCCGCGAGGGCAGGTTGCCGGTGAGCCGGTAGAATCGCTGCTGCACCTGCGGGCGCGAGAGGAACTCCACCAGCTTCCAGGCCGCGTCCTTGCGCGGGGAGCGCCGGAAGATCGCCAGGCTCGACCCGCCGGCGATGGACGCGCCGGGGCCCGTGGGGCCGGGAAGGGGCGCCGTCATCCAGGCCGACTGGAGCTCGGGAGGCAGCCGCCTCGTGAACTCGCCGATCTGCCAGGGCCCCGAGACATAGAAGCTGAAGTAGCCGCGGGCGAACTCGTTCCAGAGGTTGGCGATCTCGTTGTGCGCGATCGGCGGCGCCAGGCGCTGCTCGTACATCGACAGGTAGAACTGCAGGGTGCGCGCGAAGCCCGGGCTGCGGAAGTTCCCAAAGCGGCCGCCGTCGCGCAGCAACGGCTCGCCCTGCTGGAGCCAGAGCGCCACCAGCGGCTCGTACTCGTTGAGGGGCAGCAGCAGCGCGTAGCGCTCGGGGCCCACGAGCTGCTTGATGGCGCGGAGCATGCGCACCCATTCGTCCCAGTCGCGCGGCGGTGCGGCGTAGCCCGCTTGAGCGAGCAGGTCGCTCCGGTAGAAGAGCGCGCGGGTATCCACGTACCAGGGCACTCCGTATTGCCGCCCGTCCACCAGGTTCGTATCCAGGATGCCGGCGTCGTAGTCGGCGAGGTCGACCTGCGGCGACGCGCGGACTCTCGGATCCAGGGGCTCGAGCGCGTCCAGCGCGACGAACTCGGGCAGCCAGGTGTTGCCCATCTGGGCGATGTCGGGCGTGGCATCTCCGGCGAACGCGGTGAGCAGCTTCTCGTGGGCTGCGCTCCAGGGGAGCTGCTCCACCCGTACGCGCAGGCCGTTCTCGCGCTCGAAACCCCTCAGCAGCTGCGTCGCCACCTCGCCCTCGCGGCCCATGGCCCAGAAGCGCAGGACGCGGTCATCCTGGCGCGCACAGGCGGCGGCAGCACAGAGGCCCGCGGCCGCGCGGAGGAAGTCGCGGCGCGACCACGACGGCTTGTGGCTCGGTGCGCGGCTGCGCGCCGGTTCTCGGGACACGGTGGGTCTCTCCTACGGCTGAGGGACCACCGCGGCAACGAGAGGGCGGGCAGGGTCTCGCCGCGTTCGTCGCTCCCAGGGGGACCGCGGCTCGTCCTGACGGCCCCGCCCTTGCCGAGCCGTCCCCTGCGCGAGCGTGCCGATCCGCTGCCCACGGGTCACTGGAGCCGCGTCCCTCCGCTCGCCTCGAAGAGATGCGTGTTGGCGACGTCCGGCCTGAGCGTGATCGGCTGACCTGGCTGGAAGGCGTGGCGCTCGCGGAAGATGGCGAGGATCTCGTGCTCGGCGGCGCGGACCACGACATGCGTGTCGGCGCCCGTCGGCTCGACGACCGCGACCTGTCCGGCCAGGCCCTCGCCACCGTGGGCCAGCGCGAGGTGCTCGGGCCGGACGCCGCACACCACCTCCGTCCCGTCGGCTGCACCGGTCAGGGGCACCGGCAGGCGCGCGCCGGTCGGCAGCATGACATAGGCGCTCGCGCTGTCCTTCCGGTACGCGCCGCGGATGAAGTTCATGGCCGGCGACCCGATGAAGCCGGCGACGAACAGGTTCGCGGGGCGGTCGTACAGCTCGAGGGGCGTCCCGATCTGCTCGACGTAGCCGTCGTGCATGACGACGATCTCGTCCGCCATCGTCATCGCCTCGATCTGATCGTGCGTCACGTAGACCGACGTCGTCCCCAGCCGCTGCTGCAGCTCCTTGATCTCGGTCCGCATCTGGACGCGCAGCTTGGCGTCGAGGTTCGAGAGCGGCTCGTCGAAGAGGAACACCCGCGGGTCCCGCACGATGGCGCGGCCCATGGCGACGCGCTGCCGCTGCCCGCCGGAGAGCTGTCGTGGGTAGCGCTCGAGCAGGTCGGTGAGCCCGAGGATCTGGGCCGCGCGGTGGACGCGCTCGCGGATGGACTTCGGGTCCGTCTTCGCGAGCCGCAGGCTGAAGGCCATGTTGTCGAAGACCTTCATGTGCGGGTAGAGCGCGTAGTTCTGGAACACCATCGCGATGTCCCGATCCTTGGGGGGGACCTGGTTGACCACCCGGCCACCGATCGCGATCTCGCCCTCCGTGATCTCTTCGAGCCCCGCGATCATCCGCAGGAGGGTCGACTTGCCGCAGCCCGACGGCCCGACCAGGACGACGAACGCCCCATCGTCGATGTGCACGTCGACGCCGTGGATGACCTCCGTCGATCCGAACGACTTCCTCACGCCGCGGATGTCGACCGCCGCCACGGCGTTGTCATTATCGGCTGACCCTCCTGGCCGCCATCGCGACGCAATCCGATGGCCGCGCGCGGCCCGCCCGCGCCACACCGGGATGGCCGCGGCGCGGAGGGTCGCCTCACGTTCCGCCCACGTACCCAGGCATTTTCTTCGCCCTGTCGCTCCTCGCGTACGACATCCCGAGCTTCACCGCGCCTTCGAAGTCCGCCTGGACGTCCTCGATCGGGATGAGTCGCCGGAAGAAGTCGGCCCACACGAACTCGGCGAACGCCGAAGGCGTCTTTTCATAGCCGCCGCCCGCGCGGACGTAGCCGGCCAGCGAGCGGTAAACGTCGTCGACCAGGCCCCCGAGGTGGTGCGGGATCTTGTCATAGCGGTGCCGGACGCCGTTCTCGTCCATGGGATGGACCCAGGCGTGCGCGTCCATTTCCTTCCAAAAGGCGTCGCCGGCGAGATGGGAGAGGTCTGCCTCCACCTGGAAGACGCCGACCTCGACACCCGCCTCCAGCGCGCCGCGCCCGAGGTGGTGGTGATCGGTGATGAAGAGCCTGCCTTCGGGGCCCACGACCGCCGGCATGGGATGTTCCTCCATGAACTTCTTCCGCTCGCCGGCGCCCAGCTTGTCAAGGTGATGCTTCTTCTTCTTCACCTCGATCATGCCGACGGTGAGCTGCGTCGGGTGGAGCTCATGGAGCGGGGAGTCCTGGAGGCGAGGCATGTTCTGCTCCTCTTCCTTTCGCGGTTCGTCGCCAACCAGGCGGCTGACGGGATCGTAAAGGACCGAGAGGGTCAGCTCCCGCCCCTCCTCGGGCGCCCGAGCGTGCGCACCGACGCCGGCTTATCTGCAGCGGCTGGCGCAGCGGGGTCGTCCTGTAGCCGACTGAACGACCACGTCGCGGGCAGGCCGCTCATTTCTCTGCGCGAGAGGCGACCATGAACCTCACGGGTTTCGCCAACGCCTCGCGGCCCTTCCCGCTCCTCCGGGGAGTGCTGCCGCTGAACCGCGGGAGAATCCCGGCGGATGTCGTCGCAGGCATGACGCTGGCGGCGCTCGGAATCCCGGAGGTGATGGGCTACACGAAGATCTCCGGGACGCCCGTGGTGACGGGCCTCTACACCCTGCTCGTGCCCGTCATCGCGTTCGGGGTCATCGGCGGGTCGCGGCACCTCGTGGTCGCAGCGGACTCGGCGACCGCCGCGGTGCTCGCGTCCCTGCTGGTCTCGGTCGCGGCACTCGGCACGCCCGAGTACGTTCGGCTGACGAGTTGCGTAGCGCTGGTCGTCGCCGGGATGCTCGTGCTCGCACGAGTGTTCAAGCTCGGATTCCTGGCCGATTTTCTTTCCCGCAGCGCGCTCGTCGGCTTCCTGACGGGCGTTGGCGTGCAGGTGGCGTGCGGTGATCTGGCCGGACTGCTCGGGCTGCCCAAGGAGGGACATGGGGCGGTGGCGCAAGCCGCCTCGGCGCTGGCGCGACTGGGCTCGACACACCTCACCACCCTCGGGATCTCGGCGGCCGTCCTGGCGATCCTCGCCGGTGGTGCTCGCCTGTCCCCCCGCGCTCCCGCCGCGCTCGTGGCCGTCGTGGGAGCCATCGCGGCAAGTGCCACGTTCGATTTGGCGGGGCGAGGCGTCGCCACGATCGGAAATGTGCCGAGTGGGCTTCCATCGCTGGCGCTCCCCATCCCACGAGCCGAGGAACTGTACCAAGTGGTCGCTTGTGCCGCCTCGTGCTTCCTCGTGATCCTCGCCCAGAGCGCCGCGACGGCTCGTGCCTACGCGCTGCGATACGATGAGGACGCTTCCGAGGACAGCGACCTCGTGGGCCTGGCGGCGGCGAACGCGGCGGCAGGGATCACCGGGACCTTCGTGGTGAACGGGAGTCCCACGAAGACGGAGATGGTCGACGCCGCGGGTGGCCGCAGCCAGATCGCACACCTCGTGACGGCCACGGTCGTGCTGATGGTGCTGCTCTTCCTCACCCGCCCACTGGGACTTTTGCCCAGCGCCGTGCTCTCGGCCATCGTCTTCTGGATCGGCGTGAAGCTCGTCGACCTCAAGGGAATGGCGGAGCTGTGGCGGCTTCAGCGCAGCGAGTTCTGGATCGCGGCGATCACGGCCGCGACGGTCGTGGCGCGCGACGCCATTGCGGGCATCGGGGTCGCGGTCGTCTTGTCGCTCATCGAACACGTCCGCCACACCTACCGGCCGCGCACGCGCGTCCTCGTGCCACGCCCGGGCGGCGGATGGGACTCGGTGCCTCCGGCCCGCGACCTCCTCGCGGCCCCGGGAGTCCTTGCCTACCGGTTCGAGGCAAACCTGTTCTACGCGAACGCCGGCTTCTTCATGGACGAGCTCCTGAGGCTCGTCTCGTCCGCAAAGCACCCCGTACGCGGAGTAATCCTGGACACGACCGGCATCGACGATATCGACTATTCGGCCGCGAAGATGCTGGTTCACCTGCGTCGCGCATTGCAGAAGCGCGACATCGCGATGGCCGTGGTCGTGTCGTATCACGTCGTGCTGGACGTGCTGACGCGGTTCGGAGTGGTCGACGGTCGGGACGAATGGAACGTGCATCATTCGCTCGATACCGCGATCGCCACCCTGCAGCGGTCCGGGAGCACCGCCGCGTCGACGAGCTAGCGGAGGCGCCACTGGCCCCGAGCGTCATGGGGCGAAACACCATAGTCCTGTCAGGCAACTGCTGCCGCCGGTGAGGCGCTTAGGTGCCAGCTCAGCTGAGGAGCAGCACGCACCAAGTCCCGGCCGCACCGAGGAGCAGCCCCATCCCGACCTCGAGGCCGAACCTCCGCGCTATGTGGAAGGCAAGGGCGCACTTCGTCAGGGCGTTGGTAGAGAAGGCCGCCATGATGGCGATGAGCGCCACCTTCTCCGAGATGAGGCCAGCGGCCTGGAGCGAGGCAGCCGACGCGGCGGAAGCGTGGGCGTCGGCGAAGCCTGCCAACGCAGCGGTCGCGGGCACCGCTCGCGGGCCAAACTGCGCCGCGGCGAGCGCGCTCACCAGGCCGATCACGCCGACGAACGCGGCGAAGATCAGGGCACTGGAAACGCTGAAGGCGCGACCGTGCGTCGCGAGCGTGACGCGCGAGCGCGCCGCCCGCCACGTCCACGCGGCAGCGTAGAGTAGCGTGAGGGCAGCGCCCGTGGCGAGCGGGAGCGCGAGCCGCGACAGCAGCATGGGGCTGGCCAGCTGCACGACGATCGCTAGCTGGATGAAGGTGGCCACGGTCGAGGCAGCCGCGCCGGCAACACTTGCTGCGTGCAGCGAGGGGGCCTCCCGGGCTCGCGCCGCCATGCCGCTGATGGTGGCGGCACTCGACACGAACCCGCCGGCCAGGCCGGCGAAGGCGAGGCCGAGAGCGGGCCCGAAAGCGCGCTGGGCCGCGTACCCGACCGCCGTCACGCCCATCATGACGACGACGAGCTTCCAGAGGAGCTGCGGGTTCACGGCATGCAACGGCCCGATGAAGCGGTTTGGGAGGAGTGGCAGGATCACCACCGCTGAGACGCCCAGTACCAGGGCGTCGCGGAGCTCGCTCTCACTGAGGGTTTGACGGAGGAAGCGGTGCATGCCGGCGCGCGCGGCCAGTACCGTCGCGGTGCTCACGCCGGCCGCGAGCGCCAACGCGGGCCGAGTGGAGGCGAGCGCGCCCAGCGCAAAGGTGACGACCAGCGCGACTTCGGTAGTGAGACCCGGATCGGAGCGGTCGCCCAACGTATGCGAGACGAGCGCGGCGCCGCCGACGAACAGGGCCGACGAGGCGAGCACCCAGGGCCCGAGCAACCAGGCCACACCGCCCAAAAGACCGGCGAGAGCGAAGGTCCGGATCCCCGCCGCGGCGCGGCCCGGGCCCTCGCCCTTCCGCTGCTCGCGCTCGCCCCCGACCACTAAGCCGATGGCCAGCGCGACGCCAAGGCGCCATAGCTCGCCGGCCGTCTCGGCGTCGAACCCGGGCATGGACCGCTCGCTGCCTCCAGCGTACTCCTCCCAGTCGGTGCTGGCCGATGCAAACCGCCACACCCCAGGCGAGTCGCGCGAAACGTGCGTCGGCAATCTGCGCGCAGACCGGCAGTCGGGCGATCGGATGCGCGTCCGTCGACCTGTTCTGTAGCGACTCCGGCGTACCGCGCTGTGCCTGTTTCAACCCTCGCTCACCGCGAGCTCGAGCGCGCGCTCGAGCGCCGCCACGTCCTCACCGCCCGTCGCCACGACGTCCGGGGCCGAGGGCAGCTCGTAGGTCGCGTCAATCCCAGGGACGTCGTGGGCCTCGCCGGCGAGAGCGCGCCGGTAGAGGGCGCGCGGATCGCGCCGGCGACACACGTCAAGCGACGTCGCGACGTACACCTCGACAAAGCGCGGCGCGAGCTCGCGGGCCCGGTGGCGGTAGGCGGCGCGATGCGCGGTGGACGCCACCACCACCGTGATGCCTTGCAGCGCCAGCAGGGTCGCCAGCCTCGACAGCGCCGCGTAGAATCCGTCGCGCTCAGCTGGCCCCGCCCCCGGCGGCCGCCCCAGCGCGGCGCGCACCTCGTCGCCGTCGAGCAGCGCGCAGGGCGTGCCGCGGGCGCGCAGGGCCGCGGCCAGCCGCGCGCCGAAGGTGGACTTGCCGGCCCCGGGAAGCCCCGTCACCCAGACCACGGGCGCCGCGCTCATGGGAAGAGCGCCTCGACGGCCGCGGGGTCGAACGACGGCAGCTCCAGCGCGCGAGCCGCGAAGCAGAGCAGCGCGGCGCGGGCGGCGGGCGCCGCGTCGGGGTAGAACCGCGGACTTCCGAGGACCAGCGCACGCCAGGCCAGGTACGGAGGGACGGCCTCGAGCACCGACCCGCTCCCGGCCGCGGCGATGTAAGTGTCCCAGAAGCGCCGCCACAGCCGGCTCAGGCCGCCGCGCCAGGAGGTCGGAGCGAGCAGGCCGAAGAAGAGGTAGTTCACCGTCAGCGCGGTCACGTCGTCGGCGGCGTCGCCCTTCCCGCCGCGGCTCGCATCGAGGGCGGTAAAGCGCGTCCCCTCGCCGAACACGAGGTTGAAGGGGTGGAAGTCGCCGTGCGTGCGGCAGAGCCGCTCCGACCGGGGGCGCAGCCGCCAGCGCCAGATGAGAGCGCCGCGCTCGATTCGCTCGAGCAGCTCGACCGGCGCGCCCGGGACCTCGGGTGGATATGCGTCGGCGACGCCGAAAAGCCCTTCGCCGCTCCCCACCAGGTCGCGCACGGCGCGCCGCCAAGCCGCTGGCTCGTCGAGGTGGTCCCGGTGCAGCGCGGCCAGCCAGCGCGCCAGCGCGTCGCAGCGGGCGAGGTCGAGCGTTCCGACGACGCCCTCGCGCGCGACGCGGCGCAGATCCTCGATGTAGAGGGCCCCCTCGGCGAAGGCGGTGACGAGGTAGGGCTCGCCCGCGCCCGCCAGCGAGCGCGCCTCCCCGTGTTCGAGGAAACCCACGTCGAGCGCGCGGACGTGCCCAGGCACGGCGCGGAAGGTGTCGAAGGCGAGTAGCAACTCGGCGGCGCGATCGGCTCGGCGATCGTGGCCGAACTCGTCGGGAGAAGCGGTGCGGACCACCAGCCGGTGGTGCGCGCCCGCCATGTCCGCCACCGTCACCAGCAGCGGGCAGGCGTAGCCAGCTCCTTTACGCCCCACCGCCTGGCGCGCTTCGCCTCCGAGAGGCTCCACCGCCTGGAGTCGGCCGCCAGGTACGAGTCGCACCGCCGCGGCCGCGAGAGCGGCCTCCTGCGGATCGGCGTCTGTGATCCGGCCGTACATCTCCGCGGCCCGCGGCGGCGGCGCCGCCCTGACCCATGGCGATGGTACGTCCGCGCGAACGGGGCGCAGCAGCGACACCGCGCCGCACCCTGATTCGACGCGGGAAGGCGAGCGCGCGGTAGGACGCACCCATGGTGCACCTGCGAGGGATGGCAGTGGGACTGCGGCGAAGTTCTACGATCGGCGCCGGGAGGTGCGCCATGACGAACTTCGAGATGATCTTGTGCGCGGTGGACTTCTCACCGGCCTCGCAGGCACCGCTCGAGCTTGCGGCGGACCTGGCGCGTCGCCACCGGTGCCAGCTCACCGTCGCGCATGTGTTCGAGCCGCCAACGGCGACCGCGACCGACCTGTTGGTCTCGCCGCCCGAGCTGTTCGACGCCGCGGTGTGCGACACCGAACGCGAGCTCGAGCGCTGCCGGGCGCGGGCGCAGGAGCTGTCGGACCGGCCCATCCGCTCGGTGCTGCTGAAGGGCGCGCCGGCGGAGGCTCTCGTCGAGTGGGCGCGGGAGCACCCCTGCGATCTGATCGTGCTCGGCACGCATGGCCGCAACGGCCTCGAGCGCTTCGTGCTGGGCTCGGTCGCGGAGAAGGTGGTGCGCACCGCTTCGTGCAGCGTCATGGTGGCACGCCCACTTGCCACGTCGACGGGCGATTGAGCGTGGCCAAGTTGACGCCACGAAGAGTGGCGAATCGTGGACGCCGAGCGTTGCGCGACGATTCCCTCGCGCCGGGTCCGCGATTATCCTCGAGCTCCTCGGGCTGCCTTCAGCCCGAGGGGACGTGCTCCCCCGCTGGGGGCTCGAGCCGTGGAGGACAACGTGGACTACCGACGCCTCGGCAACACCGGCCTCTCCGTCTCGCGAATCTGCCTCGGCTGCATGAGCTACGGCGATCCCGCCGCAGCTCTCCCGGGCCAACCCGCGCGCTGGGAGTGGGCGCTCCGCGAGGAGGAGTCGCGGCCGTTCTTCAAGCGGGCCCTCGAGCTCGGCATCAACTTCTTCGACACCGCCAACGTGTACTCCCTGGGCAGGAGCGAGGAGATCACCGGCCGCGCGCTGCGCGACTTCACGCGGCGCGAGGAGGTCGTCATCGCCACCAAGGTCCACGGCGTGATGCGGCCGGGGCCGAATGGCGGAGGCCTGTCGCGAAAGGCGATCCTCCACGAGATCGACGCCAGCCTGGAGCGCCTCGGAACGGACTACGTCGACCTCTATCAGATCCACCGCTGGGACGACGCGACGCCGATCGAGGAGACGATGGAGGCGCTCCACGACGTGGTCCGGATGGGGAAGGCGCGGTACCTCGGTGCGTCCTCCATGCACGCCTGGCAGTTCGCCAAGGCGCAGCACGTCGCGGAGCGGAACGGCTGGACGCGCTTCGTCTCGATGCAGAACCACTACAACCTCCTGTACCGCGAGGAGGAGCGCGAGATGATCCCGCTCTGCCGCGACCAGGGCGTCGGGGTCATCCCGTGGAGCCCGCTCGCGCGAGGCAGGCTCGCGCGGGCGCAGGGCCAGAGCACGAAGCGCTCCGACACGGATCGCTTCGGAAAGACGCTCTACTCGACGATGGCGGAAGCCGACCAACGGGTGCTCGAGGCGCTCGACGCTCTGGCGAAGGCGCGCCGCCTTCCGCACGCGCAGATCGCCCTGGCGTGGCTGCTGCAACGGGACGGCGTGACGTCTCCCATCGTGGGCGCGACGAGGATGGAGCACCTCGAGGCTGCCGTCGCCGCGCTCGGCGTCCAGCTCTCGAACCAGGAGGTCGCGGCGCTGGAGGCGCCGTACGTGCCTCACCCGGTCGCCGGGTTCGGCTGAGAACGCGCCCCCCTGAAAGGCCCTCAGGGTCGCTCTCGCGCCCACTTGCGATGGTCGCGATACCGAGCCGGCGGCAGGCCGACGACGGCCTTGAACTGTCGGGTGAAGGCGCTCTGATCGCAGTAACCACACGCTTGCGCGATCTCCGAGATCGAGCATTCGCCCTCGACCAGCATGCGGCACGCGGCGTCGACCCGCGTCTTGATGAGGAGCTTGGCCGGGGTCAGGCCGAAGAGCTCGTGGATCCTGCGGCTGAACTGGTAGGCGGAGAGGCCAGCCCGTGCAGCGAGGTCGTTCACCCGCAGAGGTCGCGCGAACTCCTCGCGGATCACGCGCACCGCCTCCGCCAGATCGTCGGAGGGTGCCACGGCGGGATCGGGCAGACTGACGTCGCGAGACGTACCGGCCAGGCCGATGACGTCTCCACGGGCATCGCGGACCGGGACCTTGGTGGTGACGCACCAGCCTTGGTGGCCATTCGGGTACAGGTGAAGCTCCAAGAGATTGGAGATGGGATTGCCACTGCGAAGGACAGCCTGGTCCTGCGCGAGATAGCGGCCCCCGAGCGGCGGAGGGAAGAGGTCGAGCGCCGTGCGGCCGACGACCTGCCACTTGTCGTGTAACCCGAGCCGCCGCACCAGCGTCTCGTTCACCGCGCTGTAGCGGAGGTCGGCGTCCTTGACGAACACCACGACCTCCGGAACGTGATCGAAGAGCTCGAGCAGGAAGGCGGACTGCTCCACCCGGTCGTCGAGCTCCGCGCGGCGAGTCCTGATTGGCGTCATGCCGTGTGCCGAAAACCAAGCATGCCGTCGTGAAACATGCAAGATGCCGCGCGCTGGCGCGATCTACGCTTCGGATCGTGGTTCAGCCCGTGAAGCGAGCGCGTCAGGCCGATCTCCCCGGCGATGCGAGCGGGATCGTCTTCGACGTCCAGCGCTGCTCGTTCCATGACGGGCCTGGAATCCGTACCACCGTCTTCTTCAAAGGCTGCCCGCTGCGTTGCCGCTGGTGTCACAACCCCGAGGGGATCGCGCCCGCCCCCGAGATCCTCGTGGACACCGCGCGATGCCTGGGTTGCGGCTCGTGCCGCGCGGCATGCCCACGCCCCGAAGGGCCGCTCGCTCGAGGACGCCGCCTGGGCGAGGACGGCTGCTCAGCGTGCGCTCGCTGCGCCGAGGCCTGCTCCACGGGAACCCGGCGGATCGCCGGCCGGACAGTGAAGGTGAGCACGCTGGTGGCGGAGGTCCGGAGAGACCTCGGCGTCTTCGACGAGTCGGGAGGCGGCGTCACCTTCTCGGGCGGCGAGCCGATGATGCAGGCCGGCTTCCTTCGCGCCTGCCTCGAGGCGTGCCGGAGAGAGGGCGTTCGTACGGCGGTGGAGACGTGTGGCTTCGCGGCCCGCGAGGTGGCGCTCTCGATCGCCGAGCGCGCGGATCTGCTGCTGTGGGACGTGAAGCACCTCGACCCCGAACGCCATCGCGAGCTCACGGGGGCGCCTCTCGAGCCCATCCTCGCGAACCTGCGGGCGATCGCCAGCGTGGGCGTGCCGGTCTGGCTGCGCGTGCCCGTGGTGCCGGGCCTGAATGATACGGAAGACGACCTGCGCGCCGTGGCGCGCCTCGCCGCCGAGCACCCGTCCGTACGGCGAGTGAGCCTCCTTCCGTACCATCGGACCGGCGCGCGCAAGCTGGCACGGCTCGGGCGTGAGGACGTCCTCGGCGGCGTGACCACACCGACGGACGAGCGGATGCAGGAGCTCGCAACGCTGTTCGCCGACACCGGCAGGGAAACGACGATCGGAGGGTGAGACCGTGAATCCACGCACGATGCGCTTGCGCCAGGAGAGCCTGGACGCCGTGCCCACCCTCTCGAGCGAGCGCGCCGAGATGATGACGGCGTTCTACCGCGAGAACGTCGGCCGCTGGCCCACGCCCGTGCTGCGCGCTCGGGCCTTTCATCGGCTCTGCGAGCGCAAGGCCATCTGGATCGGCGATGGGGAGCTCATCGTGGGCGAGCGCGGCCCACGGCCGAAGGCGGTCCCCACCTATCCCGAGCTGACCTGCCACAGCCTGGAGGATCTCCGGATCCTCGATTCGCGACCGAAGACCTGGTACCGCGTGCCGGAGGCCTGCGTCGCCGCGTATGAGAAGACGGTCATCCCGTTCTGGCGGGGCCGCTCGATGCGCGACAGGATCTTCGAGCTGTTGCCTCCCGAATGGCACGCTGCCTACGAGGCCGGCATCTTCACCGAATTCATGGAGCAGCGCGCGCCCGGGCACACCGTGCTCGATGGCAAGATCTACGGAAAGGGGTTGCTCGACTTCAAGGCGGACATCGCGCGTGCCCGCGACGCCCTCGACTACGCGCGCGACCCCGAAGCGCTCGACAAGCGGGACGAGCTCGAGGCGATGGACGTGTCGTGCGACGCCCTCGTCCTCCTCGCGGAGCGGCACGCTCTGCTCGCCGACGAGCTCGCTTCGAAGTCGGAGGATCCCGTCCGGCGTTCCGAGCTGGCGCGGATCGCGGCCGTGTGCCGCCGCGTGCCCGCTCACGCACCGCGCGACCTGTGGGAGGCGCTCCAGTACTACTGGTTCTGCCACCTCGGCGTGATCACGGAGCTGAACGGCTGGGACGCCTTCAACCCGGGACACCTCGACCAGCATCTGCTCCCGTTCTACCGGGCCGGCCTCGCCGACGGCTCCCTCACCGAGGCCGCCGCGCGCGAGCTGCTCGAGTGCTTCTTCGTCAAGTTCAACAACCACCCGGCGCCGCCCAAGGTCGGCGTGACGGCCGAGGAGAGCGGGACCTACACGGACTTCGCCAACATCAACATCGGTGGCTTGCTCTCCGATGGCTCGGATGGATCGAACGAGCTGTCGCACGTGCTGCTCGACATCGTCGAGGAGATGCACCTCCTGCAGCCCTCGTCGAACGTGCAGGTCTCGCGCAAGACACCCGACGCGGTGCTGAAGCACGCGATCCGGGTCATCCGGAACGGCTACGGCTTCCCATCGCTCTTCAACGCGGATTCGGTGGTGGAGGAGCAGCTCCGGCAGGGCAAGACGCTCGAGGACGCCCGCGAGGGCGGCTGCTCGGGGTGCGTCGAGGTCGGCGCCTTCGGAAAGGAAGCGTACATCCTCACGGGCTACTTCAATCTGCCCAAGGTCCTCGAGCTCGCGCTGCACGACGGCGTCGATCCGCGCACGGGCCGGCGCCTCGGCCCGCCGACCGGTCCGGCCGCGTCGTTCGCGAGCTTCGACGACCTCTTCGAGGCGTTCGAGAGGCAGCTCGAGCACCTGCTCGAGGTGAAGATCCGCGGGAACCAGGTCATCGAGCGCCTCTACGCGCGCGAGATGCCCGCACCGTTCCTCTCGGTGCTGATCGACGACTGCATCGCTCGCGGTCGCGACTACAACGCCGGCGGCGCGCGGTACAACAACGTCTTCATCCAGGCCGTCGGGATCGGGTCCATCACCGACTCGCTGGCGGCGATCCGGAAGTGCGTCTTTCAGGACCGGACCACGAAGCTGCCGGATCTGATCGCCGCGATGGATCGCGACTTCGAACGTGACGAGGCGCTCCGCAGCCGGCTCGTCCATCGCATGCCCAAGTACGGGAACGACGACGACGCAGCCGACGAGATCATGCGCCGTGCGTTCGACGCTGCGTTCACCCGCATCGATGGCCGGCCGTCCGCCAAGGGCGGCGTGTACCGGATCGAGATGCTGCCGACCACCTCACACGTCTACTTCGGCTCGATGTGCGGTGCCTCGGCCGACGGCCGCAGAGCGGGGGCGCCGCTGTCGGAGGGCATCTCGCCCGTCCAGGGCGCGGACACGCACGGCCCGACGGCGGTACTGCGCTCGGCGTCCAAGATGGACCACGTCAAGACGGGCGGAACCCTGCTGAACATGAAGCTCTCGCCACAGCTCCTCGCCGGCGAGGACGGGCTCTCGCGGGTGGCACAGCTCGTCCGCAGCTACTTCAAGTCGGATGGGCACCACATCCAGTTCAACGTGGTCACGGCGGACACCCTCCGCGCGGCCAAGGGCAATCCCGAGGCCCACCGCGGCCTCATCGTCCGAGTCGCCGGGTACAGCGATTACTTCTGCGATCTCTCCGAAGCACTGCAGGACGAGATCATCGGTCGAACCGAGCACGAGAGCCTGTAGCAATCGGGCTGCGCGTGAGTGGCACGCGATCTCGCGTGAAGCGGGCGCGCGCGCCCTGACTCGCGAGCACGCCGAGCGCCTGCAAGATCCTTGGCGCCTTCGCCGCCTGCGGGGGTGAGGACCGAGGTGCCGGGTCGTCGGCTCGCCACCTCGTCCCGGTCACATCGGCGGCGGTGCTCGGTCTACCGGGAGGGCATCGAAAGCCGGAAGCCTCCATTTCGGATTGGCGGTGGGTAAGCCCGGAACCGAGCCCGTCAGGAGAACGCCATGACGAAGATGCCGAAGCGACAGGTGAAGTGGTACGGCTGGGTCCGCGACCTCCCGGATCATCGTGACCTCATGTACGCGGCGCCGCTCACGAAGACGCCGCTGCCGCCCTCCAGCGATTTGCGCGCTGTCTTCAAGACGCCGGCATACGACCAGGGCGAGCTCGGTAGCTGTACCGGGAACGCGATCGCCGCCGCGGTGCAGTTCGCCCGGCAGAAGGCGGGCGAGGATCCCGACTTCATCCCGTCGCGGCTCTTCATCTACTACAACGAGCGAGACATCGAGGGCACCGTCGCCCAGGACAGCGGAGCGCAGATCCGCGACGGGATGAAGGCCGTGTCGAAGCTCGGCGTCTGCCCCGAGACGAGCTCGCCGAAATCACAGCCGTATGATCTGCCGTACGACATCGGCAAGTTCACGCAGCCGCCGCCGCCGCCCTGCTACGAGTTCGGCCTCGGTCACCAGATCGTCTCGTACCGCCGCATCCCTCAGGTGCTCACCCAGATGCGCGCCTGCCTCGCCTCCGGGTTCCCCTTCGTCCTCGGCTTCACCGTGTATTCCAGCTTCGAATCCGAACAGGTCGCGAAGACCGGGGTGGTCGACCTGCCGGCGAGCGGCGAGGAGGTGCTCGGCGGACACGCGGTGCTGGCCATGGGCTACGACGACAAGTCGCAGCGTTTCATCGTGCGCAACTCGTGGAACACGGACTGGGGCCAGGACGGCTACTTCACGATGCCGTATGCCTACCTCACCGACCCCCACCTCTCCTCTGACTTCTGGACGGTGCGGCTGGTCGAGGCGTGAAAGCCGTCTCGCCGTGGTGACGAGGTTCACTGCGCGACCACGCGCAACGTGAACCGGCGAGCCGGCTCGCTGGCGCCGAACGAACGGCGATAGGCGAGATCGAGGACCGCGGCGCCCGACTGGGCGGCGCTGAAGACCCACGCGTGCCGCCCTGGCGCCCCGGGAGTCGGAGCGGAGGCCTGGAACTCGTCGCGCTCGATCCGGCAGACCGGAGCGCCGTCCGAGACGACCTTCCACCGGTATCCCGTCGTGGGTGTCTCGCTCAGCACCACCTCGAACTCCTGCCCGACTTTCACGCGCACCTCGCCCCCACTGGCGGTCTCGTCGAAGCGCATCGTCGTCTCTCCAGGGTGGACCTCGCCCGACGCGTCTCCCGTTCGCGCAGCGCAGGCGGCCATCACCGCGGTGATGAGCGCGACGGGGAGAACGCGGATAGCGGGCCGCATGCATGGGGAGGGTGGCAGGATCGGTCCCCGTTGCCCAGCAGCGCGCGAGCGGCGGCGCATCGATGCGGCCGCGGCGGAGATCGCCCGGCTGCATGCGATGTCGCCCGCCGCCGCTCCGGCTCCACGAGCAGCATGCCGTCGCCATCCGGCCGGAGGGGCGAGCGGTAGCGCGCTGCGCAGGTGCCGCGCGCGCCCCGACCGTCCCACTCCCAACGGAGCGGCACCCACCCGGATGGCCCCGCCGCGCGAGCCGGCCTACAGAGCGTACGGCAATGAGCGCGGCAATCTGGCACCGCTTCCAGTTCGGCTTCACGATCACGTACCACTACCTGTTCCCGCAGCTCACGATGGGCCTCGCGCTCCTCATCCTCGTCGCGAAGATCATCGCGTACCGGCGCAACGATCCGCGCTGGGACGAGGTGGCGCGCTTCTGGGCGCGCATCTTCGCCATCAACTTCGCCGTGGGCGTGGTGACCGGCATCCCGATGGAGTTCCAGTTCGGCACGAACTGGGCTCGCTTCTCGCACTACGCGGGCGGCGTCATCGGCATGACCCTCGCAATGGAGGGGATGTTCGCCTTCTTCGCCGAGTCGGCGTTCCTCGGCCTCTTCCTCTTCGGCGAGAAACGGCTCGGACCCCGCGGACACCTCTTCGCGGCATTCATGCTCTTCCTCGGCTCGTGGCTGTCCGGCTATTTCATCATCACCACGAACACCTTCATGCAGCACCCCCAGGGCTATGCCGTCGGGGCGGACGGCACCCTGCACCTCGCCGACGTCGGCGCGTTCCTCTTCAACAGCTGGGTGTTCTGGCAGTACGCGCACAACATGTGCGCCGCGGCGATCACGGGCTCGTTCGTGGTCGCAGCGGTCGGCGCCTTCTGGGCGCTCATGGGTATGCACGAGCCCTGGGCGCGACGCTCCCTCAGGCTCGGCGTCGTGGCCGGACTGATCTCCACGGCGTTACAGCTCTTCCCGACCGGCGATCAAAGCGGCAAGCTCGTCGCCGAGCACCAGCCCGCCACGCTCGCCGCGATGGAGGGGAAGTTCGAGACCTCCGCGCCCGCCGAGCTGGTCATCATCGGGCAGCCGAACGTCGAGACTCGGCGGCTGGAGAACCCGATCGTGGTCCCGCGCGTGCTGAGCTTCCTCGCCTACGGCTCCTTTGGCGCCGAGGTCAAGGGGCTGAACGACATCCCGCGCAACGAGTGGCCGGACAACGTCGAGCTCCTCTACTACGCGTACCACATCATGGTCGGCCTCGGGACGCTGCTCATCCTGGTGATGCTCGTCGCGGCGCTCGCGCTGTGGCAGGGCCGGCTCTACACGTCGCGGCCGATCCTCTGGATCCTGATGCTGGCGTTCCCGTTCCCGTACATCGCGACCACCTTCGGCTGGCTGACCGCGGAGCTCGGGCGTCAGCCCTGGGTGGTGTACGGGCTCATGCGGACCGCGGACGGCACCTCGCCGCGCGTGGGCGCCGGAAACGTGGCGTTCTCGACCCTGGGATTCCTCGGGCTTTACCTCGTGATCGGGGTCCTGTTCCTCTACCTCGTCGGCCGGGAGATCGCCCGGGGACCCGAACCGCACGAGGCGGTGCCGACCGTCGGGCAGCCCGCTCGCGCGTGACGCGGAGACGACATGGCGACGACCTGGTACATCCTGCTCGGGTTCATGCTCACCATGTACGTGGTGCTCGACGGGTTCGACCTGGGCGCGGGCATCCTCCACCTCTTCGTGGCGCGGCACGACGAGGAGCGGCGGGCCGTGCTCGAGGCGATCGGCCCGGTCTGGGACGGCAACGAGGTCTGGCTCCTCGCCTCGGGCGGGCTGCTCGTGTTCGCGTTCCCGCAGGTGTACGCGGTGGCGTTCAGCGGCTTCTACCTTCCGCTCGTGCTGGTCTTGTGGCTGCTCGTGCTGCGCGGGCTCTCGATCGAGCTGCGGTCGCATCAGACGAACCCGCTCTGGCGCCAGCTCATGGACGTCGTGTTCGCGCTCTCGTCGGCGGTGCTGGCGCTCGTCCTCGGTGTGGCGCTCGGAAACGTGCTGCGCGGGGTGCCCATCGACTCCAGCGGTTACTTCGCGTCGCCGCTCTTCACGGACCTTCGCATCAGCGGCGAGCTCGGGGCGATCGACTGGTACACGGCGTCGGTGGGTCTCCTCGCCGTCGCGACGCTCGCCGGGCACGGGGCGATGTACCTGCGCTGGAAGACCGCCGGCGACGTGAACCTGCGCGCGACCCGGCTCGGCCGCAGGGCCTGGATCGCCGTGGCGGTCCTCGCGCTCTTCGTCACGATCGAGACCGCGGTCGTGCGGCCGTCCCTCTTCGTACACCTGGCGGAGCGGCCCGGCCTCTGGATCCTCCCGCTCGCGGTCGTGGGCGGGCTGGCGCGGGTGGCGCGCTCGCTCGCGCGCGGCGGGGAGCTCGGCGGCTTCCTCGCCTCGTCGGTCGTCGTGGCGGCGCTGCTCGGGCTCACCGCCGGCGCGCTCTACCCGACCATCCTGCCCTCGACCGTCGACCCGCGCTTCGACCTCGACGTGGCCGGGGCGGCGAACGATCGACGCGGCCTCGCGATCGGCCTCGCCTGGTGGATCCCAGCCATCGCGCTCGCCATCGGCTACTTCGCATATCTGTTCCACTCGTTCCGCGGAAAGGTCGCGGTCGGGCCCGGGTCGCGCTACGGGCATTAGCGGAGCACCTCGACGTCGCTCTCCCCGGCTTCCACCGTCCCGGAGCGTCGCCATGAAGAAGGTCTCGTCAGCGCTCCTCGTCGCCGTCCTGTTCGCTGGGTGCGGTGGCAACGGGCAGTCGGGCGCCGGAGACGACGGCGCGCTCGTCCTGATGACGAGGAACCTCTACCTGGGAGCGCCCCTCGAACCCTTGCTGCAGTTGGTGGATCCCACGCAGCTCCCCGCCGCGGTCGGCACCACCTGGCGCACGGTCCAGGCCTCGGACGTCCCCGGTCGGATGAGCCGGGTGGCGAACGAGATCGTCGCCGCCGGCGCCGATGTCGTCGCGCTGCAGGAGGTGGCGCTGTTCCAGACGCGGCCCCTGCTCCAGAGCGCGCCACCCACCACGGCCTATGATTTCCTGCAGCTCCTCCTGGACCACCTGCACGGCACCGGGCACGAGTACGTGGCGGCGGGCACCTCCACCAACATCGACGTCGAGCTGCCCGACGACACCGGCCAGCGGATCCGTTTCGTCGATCGCGACGTCGTGCTCGTCCGGAGCGGCGTGCAGGTCTCGGGCGTGACGACCAGCCACTACGCGACGCTGGCCGGTGTGTCGGCGGGCTCGCTCTCCGCGACCATTCCCCGCGGCTACGTTTCGCTCCAGGTCGAGGCGGAGGGGCTCGCCTTCACCCTCCTCGACACGCACCTCGAGATCGAGGGCTTCCACAGCGTGCAGGAGGCACAGGCGCGCGAGCTCGCCGCGGTGCTACCGGCCAGCGGCGACCTCCTGGTGATGGGGGACCTCAACTCCGCGGCGGACGGGAGCAGCACCGCGTCGTACGCCATCGTGGTGGGCGCGGGCCTCACCGATCCGTGGACGCTCCTGCACCCCGGCGATCCGGGCCTCACCTGCTGCTTCGCCCCGGACCTGCGCGATCCCGCCGTCGCGCTGACGGAGCGCATCGACTTCGTGCTCTACCGCGGCGCGCTCTCGCCGGCCGCGGTGACCACCGTGGGCGCGACGCCGTCGAGCAAGACCGCCGCGGGAGTCTACCCGTCCGACCACGCTGGGGTGGTCGCGACCTTCCACGGCGGGCGTTGAGCCCCGCCCCTACGTCTTGCGTGGTAATGCCTGGGGTTCCGCCCTCGTCATTCCCTCCAGTTAGTCTTCACTTGGATGCCTTCCCCGCTCGCCATCTCGCTCACGCCCGCCGGTCACCTGCTGCTCCGGCCAGCCGAGCCGGGGGAGGCCTCGCCCGAGCCGCGCGCGGCAGCGCGCATCGAGGCGGCGTTCGGGCGTGGCCAGGGCGCGGGGCTCGTACACCTGGGCGCTGCGGAGGCGCACACGCCGCTGCCGGTGGCTTTCGGCTTCTGGCGCGACCTCGGGCGTGCCTTCATGACGGCGCTGTGCGCGCTCCCCGATCTGGAAGAGCAGCGTGAGCGGGCGGAAGTCCTTCCGAGCAACGCCGAGCTCGAGCGGCTCGTCCTCGTCGCCCCGCCCATGCCTGGAGCGGAGTATCTCGACCGGGAGGTGCTCGCCGCGCTCTGGGCGGAGATGCTGCGTGCCTGGCGCGCCGAC
>Ga0306923_10000146_pt1 | contig 48766 bp, 48 predicted proteins | sample sta12Can44000108_FD_203841 | JGI IMG/M metagenome (GOLD analysis project Ga0306923, IMG submission 203841) | Lab enrichment of tropical soil microbial communities from Luquillo Experimental Forest, Puerto Rico - statanox.12C.anox.44.000.108 (v2)... | ecosystem: Environmental > Terrestrial >... | reverse complement strand
AAAGCTGGCAGTCGCGATACTTACGCTTTTTACTCTGCTCGTTTGCCTGAGTCTATCGGCACAGGCGCAACGAAAAATGGAGCCACCTCAGAGACCCCTTGGTCCTCGTGGTCAGGTTGGACCAAACTGCGCCGCAGTAATGGGCAACCTCTTTGCCAATTGTGGGTTTGAGACGGGCGACTTCACAGGTTGGACCGTTCTAAATCCCGCGGACGGGAATACCTTCGTCGACGGTAATCCTAATAACGGCGCGTTCGCAGCCTCGTTAGGGTCGGTCTCCCTCACCAATTGCAATACAGTGGATGCCCTATCGGACCGCCCGATGATGCAGCTCAAATACCGAAACTTCGGCTCGTATGAAGCAATGGTCTTCAACCAGACCATCGATATCAGCGGAAGCATCCCCGGCGCGCTCGGCTTTACCCCAAAGAAGGAAGTCGCTGGCATTCGGTGGTACGAGCTGCGGAGATCGGGAGCCCATTGGGCGATCTATCAGCAGGGCACGTTCGCCCTGCAGCCCCTGGGCGCGACGGCCGAGAATCAGCTGCTGCATCGCTGGATGGGCAGCGCGGCAATCGATAAAGATGGCAACATCGCACTCGGCTACAGCATCACGAACGGTGACCCCAATGCTCCGGTCTTCCCCGGCATCCGCTATACCGGCCGTCGGTTCGATGATCCCCTCGACTTGTTGCCGCAAGGCGAGAAGGTCATCCTCGACGGACCGAACGCGCAGACGGAAGGGCTGGGGGCGCGTTGGGGCGACTATAGTGCGCTAAACGTGGATCCCGTCGACGATTGTACCTTCTGGTACACGACGCACGTCGCCGGCATCGGCGGCGCCGGCCCTCGACCCACGCGCATCGGCTCGTTTAAGTTCGACACCTGCCCGTGATGTGTTTCTCCGGACTTTAAGAAATCGCGCGGCAGCTGTTCGCGACAGTCGGTTGCGGGATGCAGTCGCGGAAGGGTTGAGGGGCACCACCAATGCGATTGCACAGCATCGTCTGATACCGCGCGGGAGTCAGGGTATCGACCCGGTGAAAGCTGAATGTCAGCGTCACCCAGTCGGGTAAGAATTCATACACCTCGATGCGATCAGTCCGATTGGCGGGGTCTTGCTGATCATCGACTGTGCGCACGAAGAAGCCCGGCGGTCGGCCGCCCGGTGGAGGCGGCCCGTCGAGATCGGCCGGCAGTATGCGGGTGTTTCGGACGCGAGGTGTTCCCAAAGCCGGGATCGTGGTCTTCATAAAGGCCGCGGCGAAACCGAGAAGCATATTGGTGCGGTCAAAGACGTAGATACCCAGCATGCAGGAGCTGGTCGTCACACAAGTACTCGTGCTGAGCTCGTCGTACACCGACATATAATAGCCGTTTGGCCAGACGCCGAATTTCGGATAGTCGGGAAACACCGGCGTATTAAACGTGTAGAGGAACCACGTTCCCGCTGTTGGATCAGGTGTTTGCGAGATGGCCACGCACATGAGGTTGGGAACGGCAATCTGGCTCAGCAACCAGCGGTCGGCGAGATGATCATAGACGACGATCGGGTCACCAAGACCCGGCGGGACGTTGCAGAGGTCGGTCGCTGGCCACAGGGCGTTGAAGTCCATCATTCCGGTCAGCTGGTTCCCGGCCTTGTCCCAGATCTGGAATTGGGTTCGGTTCACCATTTGCACGTAGTGCGCCCGCCCGACATCCCCCACCGGGTCCGGTGGATTCCCCGCTGAGGTGAGCCCGTCTACATTGACGATCGGGTCGGAGATCAACCCGATCGCTTCGCTAGATTCGCGAGACACGTTCGGCTCGTCCGTCTGGATCACAGGATCTGGGATGGGCCGCCTCGGTGGAGGCGCCTGAGTTGGCCCCAGTCCACCCTCTGGGATGGTCACCATAGGGGTGCGCGCGTTCGGGACCGCGAGCCCTTTGCCGGGGGGCGGTGGAACCACCGTCACCGCCCGTGGCTGAACTCGTGGGCTGACGTACTGAGGGCCGGTCTGCGTTTGCGCATTGGCGACAGCTACGAAGCCCCACGGCACGGCCCATGCCAGCGAGGCGACCACAATGACAGCCCGGAGAAGTGACTGTACAAAGCGCTGTGGCGCATCCCGTTTCCGCTGAGATCGGGTCATGATTTCCTCCCTTCCTTGCCCATCAGTCTGCATTACGTGTGCGGGATTGTGCGATCGCGATGCGGATTGCTGCTAGATGGGCAAAGTTCTCCCCATTGAGCCTGATCGTATGTGAGTTATGAGGCCGGGCTATGGATCAAAGGGGATGGTCGTTGGTCCGCACCTTCGTGCCGTCGCTGGGACCAACTGGTCTGGATAGCCACCGATCTCGGTCCATACCGGCTCGGTCGATGGGTCTAGGCACAACAGCCAGGGCGTGAGCAAACGAGTTATTCGATATCAAATTGCGAGAAATGCGAGGCGCTAGTTCCGCAGCGGCACGTGCAGACGCGCTGCGGCCTGTCCGTGGCGGTTCACCTGTAGCTTTTGCAGAATGTTATGGATGTGGTTCTTTACGGTAGCAGCACTGATCGCGAGCTGACGCGCGATCTCCTTGTTTGAGCGGCCTTGCTGCACGAGAGCTAGAATTTCGCTCTCGCGAGATGTGAGGGACGGCAGCGGTTCCGCTGCGTCGTGCTCCCGCAAAAGGCCGGCGAGACGATTGAACATCGCCGCCGTGATGTGCGGCGCGCAATGCATGCGGCCCTCCATCGCGTCCACCAAAGCGCGATGCAGTTCGTCGCCGCCGCTTTCGCGCGGAACATAGCCGGAAAAGCCGGCAGCTGCGCAGGCAAAAACGTCGTCATCGATCTCGTCTAGCCCAAAGGCCACGAGCTTGGCGTCAGGGCTGACGGCCTTGATGAGCCGCGCTGCCGCAGCTGTATCGGGATCTGTCTCACCGACGTCGACCAGCACGACATCAGGTTCGGCATTGGCGATCCTCGCGATCCCGCTTTGGCCGGGATCGACAGCGTCCACCACTACCACGCCATCACGGCCACGCAACGTCGTCGCCAAGCCTTCTCGCACTAGACGCACTGAGCTCATGATGATCAGCCGAATATTTGTCGCTATCGCGGGGTGCGAACCCGAGCGCGACTGTGCGCTGCTGTCCTCGGCACAATGAGGTCGATTGGACGGGCCCGGTCCAGCCATCCCCGCCTCCCGCTCAGCAGAGATATTTTTGGCCGAATCTGGACGCGAACGTGCCCATAAAGCAAGCAAAACGTCATCAAATTGTCATCAAAACGTCAAAATACGTCGGCGCGCTGTCCAAAACGTCAGAAAACGTCAAACTGTAACGTCCACTTGGGTCTCGCCGGTAAATCGGAGAACAGCCCTAACCGCGTTAGTTTACGGGCTCGTGGCGGTGCGCTTGAGACGCGCGAGCGGATTCGCAGCACCGGACGCGGCGACAGCGGCGACGGAGGCAAAAAGCTGTGCGACCGGCGCGCGCGGCAAATCGCGGGTGACAAAGACCAGCCGGGAGCGCCGGTCGTCGTCCGGCCAGTCCTCCAGCTCTACAGGAGGGTGCGCAACGTGTTGGACGAAATGCACGACGACCGGCCCGCGGCATTGCTCGATTGCGACGATGCCCTTTGCCCGCAGAAGATCGGGGCCGCGCAACGCCGTCAATAATGCCATCGTCGCCTGGAAGCTAGCCCAAGACAGCGGCTCTTCAAAGATCAGCGAAAAGCTGCAGAGCCCATGGCTGTGCTCGGCATCGCCGAGATCAAAGCTCTGCCGGATCGAGCGCGGCTCGTCGAGCAGAAAGGACGGCTCGACTTCGCCATTGACAGCGACAATGGCCGGGGCGGCATTGCAAGCGGCGATGCAGTCGACCAAGCGCTCGGTCGCGGCGGGCTCGGTCAGATCGCTCTTGCTGATGATGATCCGGTCGGCGAGCGCAACCTGCTTCTTCGCTTCAGGCATTCGCTCGAGATTGCTCTCGCCATTGACGGCATCGACGACCGAGACAAGGGCCTGCAGATGGAATTCGCGGCCAAGCGCACGATCGGTCGCAAAGGTCTGCAATACCGGGCCGGGATCGGCGAGGCCGGAGGTCTCGATCACGACGCGCTCGAAGCTCGGCACCGCGCCGCGAGCGCGGTCGGCGAACAACTCGCGCAAGGTTTCCTGCAGATCAGTGCGGATATTGCAGCAGAGGCAGCCATTGCCGAGCAACACGGTCACATCGCTGCTCGACCGCAACAGCGCATTGTCGATGCCGACCTCGCCATACTCGTTGACGACGACGGCGGTGTTCGCGCCTTCGGGCTTATCGAGCAGGGCGCGGATCAAGGTGGTTTTCCCCGAGCCGAGAAAGCCGGTGACCGCGATGACCGGCAGCCGCGGTCCGCGCGGCCGCTTTTGCCGCCGGCCGAAAAGCGGCGCATCTTTCCCGCTGAAGGGCGACCCGGGCGCGCTCTCAGAAGTCCATTTCAAGTGTGTAAAGACCTCCGACATGGCGGTCGACGGTGTAGACGATCTGGCGCTCGTCGACAAAGACGTCGTTTATCTGGATTGCTCCGCTCGGCGCTCGTTCGGGAGGCGCGGGCACAAAATAGCCGACCTCTTGAGGCTGATAAGGGTTGGTCGTGTCATAGGCACGCAAGCCGCCGTTGAAATAGGTGGCGAGCACGATCCGATCCGATTTCCACGCGTTCGGCTTTGGCAGGTTCTCGTAAAGGTTGTGCGCGCCATAGCGGGCGCCCTTCCGCATGTAATGGTCGAGCGGCGGCAGTGGACAAGTCGCGATCGGCACTGGGTTCGTCTCAGCCCGACCGTCGACAATCCACACGAGCTTGGGCCAGTCGCCGCCTTCGGTCCGCACGCATTCGTCGCTAACGATAAAAAGATTGCGGTCGAAGAATGGAACGACGGTGTGGGTGAACCCGTGATAGGGCGGGTGGTAATCCCAGCGCGCCACCATCCGGGGCCGGGCCTTGTCCGAGATGTCGAGGATCACCATCCCGCCGTCAATATAGCCAAGATAGGCGCGGTCGGGACGCTCAGGGTAGACGTTGGTGTTGTGCGGGCGAAAGCCGGTGTCGGCGCCCTCCGGATGGCGCTCCGGCGGCGGCTCGCTGTCGCCCTGCCGCGTGCCCGGCAGCCACCAGCGGCCGACCTCGACCGGCTTCGACGGGTTCTTGACATCGATGATCCGGTAGAACTGGTCGTCGCGGGGATGGGTGGGCGTAAAATCCGGCGCGCTGGAGCTCATGTGGATGTATTCGCCGTCGGCGAACCACAGCTGATGCACGCCGCGCGAATGCGGGCCGGAACAGTCGAAGAAGGTGATCGACCGCGGGTTCTCCGGCACCGAGATGTCGAACAGCTCGAAACCCGCCGGCTGCAGGCCCTGTTCTTTTGTCTGATAGGCGACCGCCATGATGTTGCCGACCGTCTCCAACGAGTTCGAGCGCATATGTGATTGCGGCAGATCGGCCCGGGCGACGATCTTCGGCGCGCGCGGGTCGCTGACATCGACGGCTGTAAAGTTTTTCGGCGCGCTCTCATGAGCAAGCCACAGGATGCGGCGGCCGTCTTTGGCGATCTGGATCGACATGCCTTCGCCGATCCCGCCGAAACCATCGAGCTCGTGATGCGCGAGCTGTCGAAAATTCCAAATCGCCGTGTCTGCCATCTGTCGACTCCTTTGGGGCATCAAGGGGAAAAAGGGTGTCGGAAGGTAATCAAGTTTACACCAAGTTCGACAATAATATCGGCCGCCGCGAAAAGCCGCCCGTCTTATGACGCTCTGGAGAGTAACGCAGAATGAACTTGTCGGAGAAGGCAGCACGTTGGGCGGCCGCCGCCGTGGCATTGTCGGGCCCCGTCACCGCTCAGGCCCAAGCGCCCACCGCTTACGACGGCAGCTATATCGGTGTATCGGCGACCTTGATCCCCGGCGGCCGCGAAACGCGCTCGTGTCAGACCCTTGCCGCACCGCCGACCCTGACCATCGCCAGCGGCGTCGTTCACATCCCGTGGGGGACTGGTCCGATTAACGGGCCTGTCGGCGCGCAGGGGACGATCACGCTGAAAAACGACTATCAGTCCCGATTGACTGCGCAAATCGACCCTCAAGGCAACATCAAGGGGACCATCGGCGCTCAGTGCACTTATACTTCGGTGTGGCGCAAGCGCTAACGTCGGGGCATCGGTCCGGCGAGTGTTGACATCGCGCTCGGCGGCCACCGCAGCGCGTCTTCCGGTATGCCCCCGCTGTGCTTGACCACCATTAGACGGGGCGTATCCTTCAGGGCCCTACGATCCGCGGCGTCGGGGCAAGAGCACGGAGAATGGGATGGAATTCGGCGTGCAGTTTTTTCCCGACGTCGAGCCCGCCCGGAAATCCGCGACAGACTATTTTCGTGAGGCGCTCGTTCTAACGCACGAAGCGGAGGGCCTCGGGTTCACTCACATCCGCATCGTCGAGCATTATTTCCATTACTATGGCGGTTACAGCCCGAACCCGATGCTGTTCCTTGCGGCCGCGGCGCAACAAACGCACCGTGCCCGTCTGGTGACGGGAGCGGTGCTGCCCGCATTCAACCACCCGCTAAAGCTGGCCGGCGAGATCGGAATGCTCGACGCGATCAGCGGCGGGCGGCTCGATGTCGGGTTCGCCCGCGCCTTTCTGCCGCACGAGTTTCGCCGCTTCGGCCGTTCCCCGGATGAATCGGTGGCTCGCTTTCGCGAGGGCATCGAGCAAGTCGAGCTGCTGCTGACTCAGGAGAATGTGACTCATCACGGCCGCTTTTACGCGATCGAGAACACAACGTCATTGCCGCGCCCGACCCAAAAGCCGCGCCCGAAATTCTATGTCGCTGCGTTGAATACTCCCGACTCCTTCTTCTTTGCTGGAGAGAGGGGTTATTCAGTAATGGCGATCCCGCTGGGTGGCGCGGCAATGCGGCCATTGCTCGGTGCCTATCGCAATGCCTGGAAGGCCGCCGGCCATCCAGGCGAAGGCGAGGTTATGCTGGCCTTCCACATGTTCTGCGACGTCGACAGGGACCGCGCCCGCGCCTTCGCCTGCCCGTTCATCGACGCTTATCTCCATTCGCTCGTCGAGGCCGCCTCCGACTGGCTCGACGGTCGCACCTCGCAGGATTATCCCGGCTATGACCGGGTAATCGCGGGGCTGCGCCAGTCGCGCGCCGCGCACCAGATTACTTCAGGCGCAGCATGGATTGGCTCGCCTGAGGAGATCATCGCCCAGATCCATCGCACCCAGCAGGAATTTGGCGGCTACGAGCATGCCTCCCTGCAAGTTAATTTCAACATGGTTCCGCTCGACGAGGCGCTCACCTCCATGCGGCTCTTCGCCGAGCGAGTCATGCCGCACTTTACTGGCGGGCGGTAATCTGGTTGCTATCGTGCGCCACTGTTGAACGGGAGGAACCATGCGCAAGTTCATCATCGAGCGCGAATTGCCAGCGATCGGTAGCGCCGAGCGGCAGGCACTGCGCGAGGCCGCGCAAAAGTCCAATGCGACGCTCAAAGAACTCGGTCCCGACATTCAATGGGTCGAGAGCTACGTCGCCGCCGACAAGACGTTCTGCGTCTATCTCGCCAAGGACGAGGCGATCATTCACGAACATGCAAGACGCAGCGGCTTCCCAGCCAATAAGATCACCGAAGTCCGCCGGATGATCGACCCGACGACGGCGACCGAGTCACATTAACGTCGACTCTCGGGCATGCGGAGCCGATGATTTCGTCGTCCCGGCGAAGGCCGGGACCCATGGCGGCCCTGGGCACTGGCCTTCGCCGGTGTGACAACAAAGCCGAACGCACCCCTGCCCACTCCCCGCTAGTGGGGGAGTGGGTGTGCCTTCAATTGAGGTGGTAGAGGCGGGTCACGTTCTCGCTGGTGATTTTGCGGCGAACGCTCGCCGAGATCGCAGCGAGGTTCTTGTCGAGGACACGCTGCGAGTCGGGCCAGATGCAATCGGGGTGCGGGTAGTCGGCGCCCCAAATGATGTTGTCCTCGCCGATCAGCGGGATGATCGGGTCGAGATATTGGTCCTGCTGGTAGGTGACATAGCCCTGACGGCGGAAATAGTCGCTCGGCTTCAATTTGAAATTGAGGCTCTTCGCGCGGTCCGCATATTCGGTGTCGAGGCGGTCGAACACGTAGGGCAGCCAGGTCACGCCCGACTCGCCGAGCACGAAGTTGAAGTCGGGGTATTTCTCGCAGGCTCCCGACGCCAACAGCGAGACCAGAACCTCCATCGTGTCGAGCTGGAAGAGGGCCGAGCGCACCAGTCGCCACTGCGTGAAATACTTCTTCTCCATCTCCGGTGTATCGGGGGCGCGCAACGCCTTGAAGCCGGTCGAGTGGAACGAAATCGGGAATCGGCACTCTGCCGCGGCTTCCCACAGGGGGTACCATTCGTGCGTGTAAAGCGGCGGACTCATGCGCTTGAAGGCGAGATCACCGCCGCGCAGCCCCATTTTGGCGCAGCGCCGCACCTCGGCCGCCGCCTCGATCGGATCGGTATTGGGGACGATCGCGAGCGGGAACACGCGGTGGGGATCGCTGCGCTTGGCAAAATCGGCAACCCAGTCGTTGTAGGTCTTGTCCGCCCAGGCGCGCAGCCCGGCATCGGCGATCAAATCGTTGATCATCAGGCAGCCATAGACGACCTCGGCCGAAAGCCCGTCGCGGTCGAGGTCGGCGAGGCGCAATTCCGGCGTTGTCGGTCGCGGCTTGGCGCCGGCGCGGGAATTCCACTCGAAGCCGAGATCCTTCATCTCGTCGATATGGCCGAACATTCCCTTCTGATAGGGGAGAAATCCTGGCCCGATCCCGTTCCACATCCCTCTATCCTGGGCGTCGACAAACCAGTGAAGGCCGTCATCCATTTCCTCGACGCGGGGGGCGAGCAATTTCCACTTGTTCGGCGCCTCCGACGACCACAGGTCGGGCGGCAGGTAGGTCAGATCGATGTGGTTGTCGCCGGAGATCAACTTGTCTTGCATAACCGGTTCCTCATGCTCCTCCGCAGAATATCCAACGGCATCGTAAGCCTGACTGACTATCAGCGCTATAGCAATAAGCCCGCGCGCAGCGCTCGCCTGATCTGCATTTCCGTGCCTAAGATAAGCCTCGGCCTAAAGCAGAGCACAAGGGAGAGGACGCATGGCGGTTCAACTCGGAAGCGGCGAGTATACCTTCGAGGTCAACGACAATTGGGCGAAAGTGCCGGGGGAAATCACGTTGGGCGACTGTGCGGCGGTCGGCGTCGACCGGCAGAACCGGGTCTATGCCTTCAATCGCGGCGAGCATCCGGTTGCAATATTCGATGCTGAAGGGAATTTGCTGCGCACCTGGGGCGAAGGGGTGTTTCACCGGCCCCACGGCGTCCATATGGGCCTCGACGATACGATCTATTTGACCGATGACGGCGACCACACGGTGCGCAAATGCACCCTCGACGGCAAGGTGCTGATGACATTGGGCGTCCCGGGCGAGCCAAAGCCCTATATGAGCGGCGAGCCGTTCCACCGCTGCACGCACACGGCGCTATCTCCGCAGGGCGACCTCTACGTCTCGGACGGCTACGGCAATGCGCGGATCCATAAATACTCCCCCGATGGCAAACTGCTGATATCATGGGGCGAGCCCGGCACCGACCCCGGCCAGTTCAACGTCCCGCACAACATCTGTTGCGATCCCGATGGCTGGGTCTATGTCGCCGACCGCGAGAACCACCGCGTCCAGGTGTTCGACGGCAACGGCAAATTCGAAACCCAATGGAACAATCTGCACCGGCCGAACGGCATGTGCATGGCGGCCGGCCCCGATCCGCTGATCTACATCGGCGAAGGCGGCCCTTCCGGCGAGATCAACAAGGATTGGCCCAATATCGGCCCGCGCGTCAGCATCCACACCTCCAAGGGCAGAGTGCTGGCCCGCCTCGGCAAAATGCATGCCGGGCTCGCTCCCGGGCAGTTCACCTCGCCGCACGGCATGGCCGTCGACGGGCACGGCAACATCTATGTCGGCGAGCTGTCGGCCCGCGTCTGGCCGCGGCTCTCGAAAGAGCCGACGCCCAAGCGCCTGCGGGTGATCCACCAGCTCGTGAAAATTTAAACGGGAATGACCGCCGGCAGGCGCGGTTCCTGTGCCTGCTTCACGACGAGAAACCCGATAACGGCCACGTTCGCGACGTTGAAGAGGGCACCGGCGGCAAAGGCCGGGGCGTAAAAGCCGAAGTGGTCGTATAGCGCGCCGGCGAACCAGCCGCCGAAGGCCATGCCCGACATGCTGACAAACAGCAGGATCGGCACCCGCCACGATGCTTCGCTCGACGGAAACAGCTCGCGGACGGCCAGCACATAGGCGGGGACGATGCCGCTAAACCCGAGCCCGTAAGCGGCCGAAATAGCAAACAGCCCGATCTCATCCTGGGTGAATGTGAACGCAGCGATCGCTATGGCTTGGCAAACCGAGCCCGCGAGCACCGTACCCAGCCCGCCGATCCGGTCGGCCAGCCATCCCCAGAACAACCGGGCGATAAAGGCGCTGGCGAGCAGCACCGACAGCATTGCCGCCCCGTGCGCCGCCGGAATCCCGAGATCGGTACAGAACGCGACCAGATGCCCGGCTGGCATCGCCATCGGCACGCAGCACAAAAACCCGGCCGCGGAAAGCAGCGCCTGCACGAGGTTCGCAGGCAACCCGAGGGCGCGCGTAGGGCGCCGTGGACCAGCGGCCACAATGGCGGCTGCTCGGCTCGGTTGCGGCGGCGGCTGCAGCAATAGCGCCAGCGGTACAATTGCAACGGCAACCACCACCGCATAACCAAGCATCGTCGCTTGCCAGCCGAATTGCGCGATCCCGCGCTCGAAAACGCTCGGCCACAGCATGCCGGCGATATATTGGCCGGATGAGATCAGTGCGACCGCAGTGCCGCGCCGGCGATCGAACCAACGGCTGACATAGACCACCAGCGGCGGGAAATGAGCGCTATTGCCGAGAAGACCGATCAGAATTGCGTGCCCGAGAAAAAGCGCCCAGACTTGACCCATTGCCGAGATGGCCAAACCCATGGCCGCCATCACGGCGCCAAAGACCACCGTCCGCCTCACGCCGATCCGGTCGGCCACCCAGCCCATGACGATGCCGCCCATCCCCGTCCCGACCCAGACCAGGGCGCTGGCCAGCGCGACAACCGACCGGTCGGTGCCAAGAGAGGCGGCTATTGGCTTGAGTCCCACAACGACGAGTAGCGGCGCTCCGTAGGAGATCGCCAGGACAGCTGTCGTAAGCGCCGCTGCCACCCAGGACGACCGGCTTTCGACGCTGCCGCCAAAGCGACGCTCACCGCGCGACGCGATCGCGGTTGAATCCACCATTACTGGCGTTCCTCCCGAGATTGATCGAGGCTCACCCTAGCAATTTCGCCGCGTTGACGACACCCGCCGAATTGTTGGTGCAATCATGCGCAGCGGGAACTCCGCAGCCCAAATCCATGGCGCCCGACCCTGGCCCGGTCTAGAGTCGCGGCTGTGCGCAATTCAAAAAAGGAGAGAGGAATGAGCGCCTTTACCTACGATCACATTCATCTGCGCAGCCCCGATGCGGAGGCGACCGCTCGTTGGTATGAGAAGATGTTCGGGGCGAAGATCATTCGCTCGGTCCAGTCGGACGGCAGGCCACGCCTCGACCTCAATCTCGGCGGAGTGGCCGTCTTCATCGCGCAGGTTCCGGCGGAGCAAGCCGTCGCCGCACCACCGCAGCCGCCTTATCTCGGGCTCGAACATATCGGCCTGCGTGTCGACGGCATCGACCAAGTTGTCGCCGAGCTCAAGCAGAAGGGCGCCGAGTTTACCGTGGAACCGAAGACTATAAGGCCCGGGGTGCGGATCGCCTTCCTCCGCGGCCCGCAGAATGTTCATATCGAGCTGTTGGACAGAAACGCCGCCTGACCCTCACCCGCCTTGCTGCGCTCAGCACTCTCTCCCGCAGTGCGGGAGAGGGGGGACCAGCGCTAGCGATGGTGGGTGAGGCTATGCCGGCGCGTCAGGCGCGGCGCTCCGCCCGCCTCAGAAAGTCGATAAAGATCGCGGCCAGCAGACCCTCCTTGGCGTTCCAATCCTCGAGTGCGACATCGAGGTCGGGACGGTCCTCGGTCAGGACTTCGTGGTATTCGCTGTTCGGCATCAGCCGGTGCGCGGCCTGGCCGGGCCCGCGCGGATGGACCCGGTCGTTGCCCGGGATGATGCAGGCCGGCATCGTCATCGTGCGCAGCTCTGCCGGGCTCAGCCCGATGACCGGATGATGCGCGCCCTCGTTAAAGGCGCGCCGCCACTCCTCCATGACGCCGATAAAGCGTTGCGGCTCGATCGCGATGAGCCTAGCTCGATTGACCGGGTTGCTGCTGATCACCTCACCGAAGTGCTCGGTGCGACAGACCGCTTCCATGCCGCCCTGCTGCGCTGCATTGATGAACTGCGTGTAGTAATTCTCGACCAGCCGTTGGGCCGCGTAGGCCCCGCCGGTGACCCGCCACAGCAAGAGCCCGCGCACATCGGCTGGATGGCGCAATGCCATCAGCAGAGCCAAGCGGCAGCCCGACGAGCTGCCCCCGATATAGGCAGGAAGCGCGTCGAGTTGCGCTAAAAGAGCGCGGAGATCCTCGGCCCAGATCTCGTTCTCGGAATTGCCGCCCTCGAACGAGATCGCGGAGGCACCGCAATTGCGCCGGTCGTAGATCAGCACGCGGCAACCGGCCTCGGCGATCTTCTCGCCCAAGGTCTTGACCCCTGCGAGGGCGCGTCTTCCGCCCGGCTGGAGGGCCACCCAAGGGCCACGGTCGCCCAGCACCTCGTAATTGATCTCGACACCGCGGACGGTCGCGACCGGCATGGCTCTCCTCCATAGTCGAACTTTTGTAACTATGTCATCCTAGCCGACATGCACCCGATGCGGAGAGGAATCGATATGCGGGTTGGCGTTTTCTATTTCCCGACCGATTACGGCATAAACATCGCGGAATTGGCGGTGGCGCTCGAGGAGCGCGGCTTTGGCTCGCTCTATGTGCCGGAGCACACCCATATTCCGACGAGCCGGCGGAGCCCCTTCCCCGGCGGCGGAGAGTTGCCGAAGAAATACTCGCATACCCACGATCCGTTTGTCGGCCTGGCCTTTGCCGCCGCAGCGACAAAGAAGCTGCTGGTCGGCACCGGCATCTGTCTGATCCCGGAACGCGACCCGATCGTCACCGCAAAATGCGTCGCGAGCCTCGACCAATTATCGGGCGGGCGCTTCATCTTTGGCATCGGCGGCGGCTGGAACGTCGAGGAGATGGAAAATCATGGCGCGCAATACGATACCCGCTTTAGGCTGATCCGCGAGCGCATTCTGGCGATGAAGGCCTTGTGGACAGAGGACGAGGCCTCGTTCCACGGGAAGTTCGTCAATTTCGACCCGGTTTGGTCCTGGCCAAAGCCGGCGCAGCGGCCGCATCCGCCGATCCTGCTCGGCGGCGAGAGCGACTACACGTTGCGGCGCATTGTCGAATATTGCGACGGCTGGATCCCGCGCCCGGTCGGCGATTTCACTCCCAAAGGGGCGATCGATCGCTTGCGGCCGATGGCCGAAAGCAAGGGGCGGGATCCCAAGTCCCTGATGATCTCCGTATTCCGCGCACCGGCGGATAGAGTGGCGCTTGCCGGGTACCGTGAGGCCGGCATCGACGAGGCATTGCTCGAAATCCCCGATCTGAGCCGCGACGAAATCCTGCAGCTGCTCGACCGCTATACGCCGTTGATGGCAGCATGATCCGGGAAGAGCTCATATTCGTTGCCACTTGCGACATCTCGGGTCTCGTGCGCGGGAAGGGTTTCCCGGCGCGCGAGCTTCCGGCGCGGCTCAAAAAAGGTGTGGGCTGGACCGGCAGCAATCTGATGATGTCGCCATTTGGGCCAATCTGGGACACCCCCTTCGGCACCGCCGGGGACTTCATGATCGTTCCCGATCCGTCGGTCGAAGTGCAGGTCGATTTCGACGACGGCTCGGCGATCGAGCACTTCTTCCTCGGCGACATCTGCAATACCGACGGCACCCCTTGGGAGTGCTGCCCGCGTGATTTTCTGCGCCGCGCGGTGAAGCAGCTGGAGGAGGTGGCGAGCCTGAGGCTCGTCGCGGCATTCGAGCAGGAATTCCTCTACACCGGCATATCCGACCGGCCGGGAGACGCTTACGCGCTCGGCGCCTTCCGCCGCCAGGATAAGTTCGGCGAGACCTTCACCGCCGCGTTACGCGCCGCCGGCGTCACTCCGGACACCTTTCTGGCCGAATACGGCCCGCGTCAGTTCGAGGTGACGGTGATGCCGCAGCCCGCTCTGACCGCGGCCGATCACGCGGTAATCACTCGAGAGATGGCGCGGGCCGCCGCACATCGGCTGGGCCACCGCGTCGTCTTTTCGCCAAAGCCTGATCCCGAGCTCGTCGGCAACGGCGTCCATATTCATATGAGCCTGGTCGATACTGTGGGGCGGCCGGCGACGCACGAGCCCGGCGAGCCGATGGATCTCAGCAAGCTGGCGCAGCATTTCTTTGCCGGTGTGTTGCACCACATGCCCGCCATCTGCGCGGTGACGGCGCCGTCGCCGGTCTCGTATCTGCGGCTCGTGCCCAATGCTTGGGCGCCGACAATGATCGACTTGGTGCGGCAGGACCGCGGTGCCGCCCTGCGCATCTGCCCGGTTTTCGCCGCCGCGACAGCAGCTGAGGTGACACGCCAGTTTCATGTCGAATTTCGCGCGACTGACGCTGCAGCTAGTCCATATCTGGCCTTGGGCACGGTCATTTTCGCGGGTCTCGATGGCATCCGCCGTTCGCTGGCATTGCCGGCATCTGCCGGCGTGCGGGAGCATCTGCCGCACTCGCTTCCTGATGCGCTCGACAAGCTCGCCAAGAGCGAGACCGTCGTCGGCTGGTTCGGCCCGACCCATTTCGACGCTTATATGCGCTTCAAGCGCGTCGAAGCGGAAAAGGTTGCGGGCCTTTCACCGGCGGAGCTCTGTTCCCGCTACGCCGAGGTTTATTGACCCCTGTGATGTCATTCCGGCGCGCGGGCATTGCCCGCGGGCCCGGAACCCATGAACACCACTCTGTACTAAACTTGGCTGCGTCGGTGTCCATGGTTTCCAGGCCTGCCCCACAGGGCATCCCGGAATGACAGTCGTCGCGACGAGAGGCTGATGACCACTGAACCATTGCTTGACCCCGATGAGCCTAGCCCGGTGACGCTCGACAATAAAGCAGGCCGCTCGGTCTTCTTCCTCACCTGCGACCATGCCGGCCGCGCTTTCCCGCGCCGGCTCGATCGCCTGGGCCTGCCCGAGCACGAAACCGTTAGACATATCGCTTGGGATATCGGGATTGGCGGCGTCGGACAGCGGCTTTCGCGGCTATTGGACGCCGCAGTGATCCTGCAGACCTATTCGCGTCTGGTCATCGACTGCAACCGCGACCCCAATGTGCCGAGCTCGATCCCAGAGATCAGCGAAACCACGGAGATACCCGGCAATCGCGGCCTCGGCGACGCCGAGCGAGCCGCCCGGGTCGAGGCGATCTTTCGCCCCTATCACAATGCAATAGCGGCGGCTCTCGACGAGCGCGCCGCGCAAGGCTGCCGTTCGGTGCTCGTGGCGCTGCACAGTTTCACCCCGGTGTTCAAGGGCATCCCGCGGCCCTGGCAGGTGGCGGTGCTGTTCAACCGCGACCCGCGCTTAGCACATTCTTTGGCGGATTTGCTGCGCGCCGAAGGTGATCTCATCGTCGGCGAGAACGAACCCTACGCGGTCAGCGATCTGACGGACTATACAGTCCCGGTGCATGGCGAGCGGCGCGGCTTGCCGCATGTCGAGATCGAAATCCGCCAGGACCTGATCACCGAGCCGGCAGGCCAGAGAGAATGGGCCGAACGCCTAGCGCGGCTCTTGCCCGCTGCATACGATCAATTCCTGCAGCAATGAACACGCTGAGCCGTGAGGTGCCGATCGATCCAGCCCACGCGGTATTGCTGATCATCGATGTGCAGAACTACTGTATTGGTGCGAAGGCCGGCAAAAGCGAATATTTTCGCCAGCGCCTTCGGGACACTGTGCTGCCCAATATCCGGCGACTGCAAACCGCTTGCCGGCGCGCGGGCATCGAGGTGGTTTATTCAGTGATCGAAAATATGACCCGCGACGGCCGCGACCGCAGTCTTGACTACAAGATCTCGGGTATCGACGTGCCGCTCGGCTCGAAGAACGCACACGTCCTCGAAGAGATCGCGCCGGCCAATGAGGAGATGATCTTCCGCAAGACCTCGAGCAGCGTCTTCATTTCGACCAATATCGATTATGTATTACGCAATCTCGGGGTGCGCTCATTGCTGGTCGCCGGGCTCATGACCGACCAATGCGTCGAAAGCGCCGTCCGCGACGCCTGCGATCTCGGCTATCTGGTGACGCTGGTCACCGACGCCTGCACCACCGACACCGCTGAACGTCATCGGCAGTCGCTCATCGGCATCCGCGGCTATTGCCGCCAACGTCGCACCGAGCAACTCTTAAGCGAGATTGCAGCGTCACAAGATTTGAGCCGACCAAGCTAATGCGCTCACCTCAGCCCAATCCCCGCAATCGGGGGGAGGAGAACGCGTCAATTCGACAGGAAACGACCGAGGAAGGCGGGGACGCGGGAGAGTGCATCTCGGGTCGGTTCCCTCGATCCGGACGAGGCCGGCGGCGGTGCGAAACGGCAACTCGCGGCGCGGCAGGTTAGGCCAATCAAAATGGTGATAAGCGCCCCGGTAGATTTGCATTTCAGATTTTGCGCCGCGGGCGGCCGCTCCATCGAGAAGTTCTTTGCACGACGCCGGAGGATTCCCGACATCCTCGGAGCCGACCAAGACCAAAATCGGGACGGCGCTCGTCCATGCCGGTTGCTGCTGGTTGTCGCACGATGTCGGGTAGAAGGCGACTGCAGCCCGGAAGTCACCCTGCGGCAGCTGGGCGGGCCGGGAGCGGCTCTGCGCGGCGATCGCAAAAAGCACCGCGCCGCCACCTTGCGACCAGCCGATCACCCCGACGCGATCCGACCGGACAAAGGGTTGGGCCTGCATAAACAACAACGCGCCATAGACGTCGTGTGGCCGCTTTCGATAAAGTTCTTGGTTGCGGGGTTGTGGCGAGCATGTCTGGCCTTGGTTGCGCGGCCCAAAACTGTCGACCATCAACACGACGTAGCCGCGGCGGCTGAGCTCCCCGGCCCAATCACGTTCGCCGGGTTCGATAAGCCCGTTGACGCGATCGAAGAGACCGCCGCATCCGTGCACGAAAATCACGGCCGGGTTTCTCCCTGCGCCAGTGGGCCGAAGGAGGTGGCCGTCGAGCGTTGTCGACGGCTGTCCCGGGCCGTTGTCCTCCAGTGACGGGAAATGCACCAGCTCCTGCGCCGCGGCGGCTCCGAGCCAGAGCAATAATGCCCCGACTATGAGGAGCGGCGCGAACTGCGACATCGGCTTAGCGCATCGGGCGCTGCGCCGTCACCAGAAGTATGGTTGCCGGAAGTAGCATCTTCCCGCGGTTTGCGTGGGCTGCGAAGGCTTCCGTCATTTCCCGTCTGATCGTCTCGCGAACCGCGGCGTCCGGCTGCTTCTCGTCGATCAGCCGACCCGGGGGTCCCATGATGCAGGCGTGCTCGGCCTCCTCTTCCGGGGAAGAGCCGATGATGTCGGGAGTTTCGCGATGGACCGCGATCGCCTCGAACCCCGCGGTTCTGAGAAATGAGCGCACATAGGCGGGGTCGCTGAACGCCATCGGGCCGGGTGCGCGGGGATCCTTGGGCGCCGGCGGACCCAGATGGCGCAGCGCGACCTCATAGGGGATCAGCCAGTGCCGGTTTTCCTCGAGCGAGGCCCAGCAGGCAAAACACAGCCGGCCACCGGGCCGCGCTGCGGGCAGCAGATTACTGAAGGCCGCAGTCGGACCGGCGAAGAACATCACGCCGAAACGCGATGTGATCAGGTCGAAGCTGTCAGGCTCGAACCGGTAGGTTTGCGCGTCGGCCTGCAGCAACATGATGTTGTGCAGCCCGCTTTCGGCGATCCGCTTCTCTGCGCCGGCCAGCATCGGCTCCGAAATGTCGACCCCGACCACCCGGCCGCGCTCGCCGACCGCCTCGGCGAACGGGATTGTCGCCGCACCGGTGCCGCAGCCGATCTCGAGCACCCTCTCCCCCGCTGCAACCGCCGATCGCGCGAGCAACAGATCATTGACCGCTTGCACGCGGCGCTCGACAAAGCCGCCAAGCCCGACCCAACGCGGACCGGCAACGGTATTCCAATATTCCTGCTGCGCAGCATTTGCTACGGCAGTGTTCTCGCTCATCCCCAAACCTCCCTCAATCCGGCTCGATCGGCATTGTGGCAATGCTCTTCCAGGCGATCGGCGCACCGCATTTCTCGGCCGCCTCGGCCGGCGGCAGCGCCGTATCCCAATGCACTGCGAGAAAACGCCTCCCGGTCACTCCCGCCGCCGCATCAGAGACCAGCCACAGCAAGGGCGGCGCCATAATCTCGGGGCGCAAGAGGCGGCTGCGGTCGGCGACTGCCGCGTCCGGGACGATCCGGGTATCGGTCATGCCGCCCGGGACGAGGACGTTCGCGGTAACCCCGGTCCCAGCAAGGTCGGCCGCCATCACGGCAGTCGCCGCTTCGGCCGCAGCCTTGCTGGCGCCATAGAGAATATAGCCTTCGCGCAGCATCGTGCCGAGACTAGTGGTCACGGTGACGATGCGGCCGCGTCCGGCCCGCAGCATATGCGGAACGACTACACGCGCCATCATCAACGGCGCCGTCGCATTGACCGCGACAAAGCGGCTCCACTGTTCCGGCGTGATCTCCCAGAAGCGCAGCGGGTTGCGCCGCTGGTCGGCGCGGATCGAACCCTGCCCGATCCCGGCATTGTTGACCAGGATGTCGACCCGGCCGGAGGCGCCGAGCACCGTCGATATTATCGTGTCGAACGACGCGGGGTCGGCCAGATCGGCGCGAATAGGCCGCAGCGTGCCGGCCCTGCCCGCCACGGCCGCCTTCAGTTCATCGAGCCATGTGGCTTCCCTGTCGACTGCGGCGACATCGATCCCCCCGTCGAGCAACCCCAAGGTCATCGCACGCCCGATGCCGCTCGCTGCACCGGTGACGATCGCCACTTGCCGCTCTGCTGGCATCGGCGACACTCCCCCGTTCGTTCAGCTGCGCCAACTTTCCCACCCACGCCGGCCCGTGCGCAATGGGGTTTCGTCGGCGGGCCGTATGCCGGACCCTGGCCGGCGGCAAGCCGCGCTGATCGTTCGCTCGCGACGACAATCTGCGGTAAGCTAGGCCAGCGCGGCGGTGACCGCGGCGGGAGACGAGCGTGGACGTCGCAGCCTGGCTCCATAGCCTCGGCATGCAGCAATATGAGCGGGCGTTTCGCGACAACGCGATCGATACCGCGGTATTGCCCGAGCTGACCGCCGACGACCTCAAGGATCTTGGCGTCACCCTCGTCGGACACCGCCGCAGGCTGCTCGGCGCGATTGCCGCATTGCGTGGCGATGATCCAGCGCCTCCGGCCAAATCTGGCGAAGCCGCACTTGCCTCTGCTGCCGAGCGCCGACAGCTGACCGTGATGTTCTGCGATCTCGTAGGCTCGACGGCGCTCTCATCGCAGCTGGATCCCGAAGATTTGCGCGAGGTGATCGCCGCGTATCACCGCGCTGTCGCCGAGAGCATCGCCGGGTTCGATGGCTTCGTCGCCAAATACATGGGCGACGGTGTTCTAGCTTATTTTGGTTACCCGCGAGCGCATGAGGACGATGCCGAGCGGGCGGTCCGGGCCGGCCTGGGCGTGATCGATGCTGTCGGTCGCCTCGACGTCAAATCCGTCAAGCTGGGGACGCGCGTCGGGATCGCCACCGGACTGGTAGTCGTCGGCGATCTGATTGGCGAAGGCTCGGCGCAGGAGCAATCGGTCGTCGGTGAAACGCCCAACCTCGCCGCCCGTCTGCAAACCCTGGCCGCGCCGGACGCTGTAGTGATCGCCGCGAGCACGCGCCGGCTGGTCGGCGATCTCTTCGACTACCGTGATCTCGGCACCGTCGAGATGAAGGGCATCGTCGCGCCGGTGCCGGCTTGGCAGGTATTGCGGCCAAGCGTCGTCGCGAGCCGGTTCGAGGCCTTGCGCGGATCAACTCTGAGCCCGCTGGTCGGCCGCGACGAGGAAACAGACTTGCTGTTGCGCCGCTGGACGCGCGCCAAGGCGGGCGACGGTCAGGTCGTCCTGATCTCCGGCGAACCGGGCCTCGGCAAGTCGCGCATCACGGTGGCGTTGGAGCAACGCCTCGACGCCGAGCCGCATCTCCGCTTGCGCTATTATTGCTCGTCCTATCACCAGGACAGCGCACTCTACCCCTTCATCGACCAGCTCGGCCGGGCGGCGGTGTTCGCACGCGACGATCCGCCCGCCTCCAAGCTGGAGAAGCTCGAAGCCTTACTGACCCTCGCCGGGCCTCCGGACGAGGATGTGACGCTCCTCGCCGATCTGCTGTTACTGCCAGCTTCGGGGCGCCACTCACTGCCGGACCTCAGCCCGCGGCGCAAGAAGGAACGAACACTGGAGGCGCTGCTGCGTCAGCTCGAAGGTCTGGCGCACCAGCAGCCAGTGCTGATGGTCTTCGAGGACGCGCACTGGATCGACCCGACCTCGCTCGAGCTGCTCGACCTCGCCATCGAGAGAGTCGGCAGCCTGCCAGTGCTGCTGATCGTGACGTTCCGCCCCGAGTTTCAGCCACCCTGGACCGGCCAGCCACAGGTGACGATGCTGGCGCTCAATCGCCTGGACCGGCATGACCGGACCGTCCTGGTCGAGCAGATTGCCGGCGGCAAAGCGTTGCCTGATGAGGTCGTCGACCAGATCGCCGACCGCGCCGATGGCGTACCACTGTTTGTCGAGGAATTGACCAAGAGCGTCTTGGAGAGCGGTCTGCTGCGCGAAGAACGAGATCGCTACGTGCTCGATGGCGTACTGCCGCCGTTCGCGATCCCGACGACCTTGCACGACTCACTGCTGGCGCGGCTCGACCGTTTGGCGTCGGTGCGGAATGTGGCGCAAATCGGTGCCGCGATCGGACGCGAATTTCCCTACGCGCTGCTGCGTGCGGTCTCCCGTCTTTCCGAGGACGAGCTGCAAACCGCGCTCGCTCGCCTCGTTGCCTCTGAGCTGGTGTTCCAGCGAGGCCGGCCGCCCGACGCGGTCTATATGTTCAAGCACGCGCTGGTGCAGGACACGGCGCACGGCAGCCTACTGCGGAATGCCCGGCAGCAATTGCACGCGCGGATCGCCGAAGCGCTCGCAGCCCATTCCCCCGAGATGATGGACAGCCAGCCTGAGCTCTTCGCGCAGCATTATGCGGAAGCGGGGCTGGTCAAAAGGGCTGTCGCCTACTGGGGCAAGGCCGGTCACAGATCTGCCGCTCGTTCCGCGATGGCGGAAGCGGCGGCGCAATTCCAAAAGGCGCTGGACCAGCTGGCGCTGTTGTCGGGCGGCCCCAAACGACGACGACAGGAGCTCGAATTTTGCAGTTCTCTGGGCGCGGCGTTGCGCTTCGTCAAAGGCCAGGCGGCGCCGGAAACGGGCCGTGTCTTTGCCCGTGCACGAGAGCTGTGGGAACAGCTGGATTCTCCCATGGAGTACCTCCACGTTCCCTATGGGCAGTCTCGCTATCACGCGTACCGGGGCGAATTGGATTTGGCGATGCGCCTGGACGAGGATTTGCTGCGACTGAGTCGTCGCCGCAACGATCACAGCGGCCTCGTTCTGGCTCACCAAGCCTGCGGTACAGTCCAGACGCTCGCCGGCAGTTTCGCTTTATCTCGATCGAATCTGGAAGCGGGGCTGGCGCTTTATGATCCGGCCTCGCACCGCTCGCTTGCCTATCAGACGGGAACCCACCCCCAGGTGGTGTCGCGGGCGTATTTAGGGATTGTCCTTTTCTGTCTCGGCTTTCCGGACCAGGCATTGGCACAGAGCACCGCAGCAATCACTGAGGCTCGAAGATTGGCTCATCCGGCGTCCTTGGCTTCGAGCTTGATGATCGGTGCCATGCTGTTGTCGCTGGTCGGCGACGACGGAATCCTGGACGCGCGAACGGCAGACCTGGTTGCGGTGGCAATCGAGCAAGGTTTCCTCTTCTGGCGCCCGGTGGGAGCTCTCTATCGCGGTTGGGTCAAGGTCAGGAAAGACGATGTGGCCGAGGGAATATCGCTTCTGCGCAGCGGTTCAGCGGCCTACCGCGCCACAGGGGCGGAGTTGTGGATGCCCCACCATACCGCCCTCCTCGCCAGGGCATGTGAGATCGCAGGGCAAATAGACGAAGCCTTGACCCTATTGAACGATGCGTTGCAAATCGGGGAACGAACAGGGGAGCGCTGGCTAGAGGCGGAGCTCAACAGGCACAAAGGCCAGCTGCTGCTGCGGCTGGGGAATGCCGAGGCGGCCGAGGAACTATATCGCAAGGCGCAAAGCATCGCCGAGCAGCAGGGGGCCAAGCTCTGGGAGTTGCGCGCCGCCATGAGCCTCGCCCAACTACGCCGCGACCAGGGTCGCAACGCCGAAGCCAGCCACCTCCTGGCACCGGTCTATGGCTGGTTCACCGAGGGCTTCGGAACGCCCGATCTGAAGGAAGCGAAAGCACTGCTCGACGAGCTTGGTTAAATCTCGTCTTGACGTAGAGCCCAACGTCGCGTAGAGACGCGCCCATGAACCGAAAGGCGCTAATTTTGATGTCGGAAACCGATGCTACTTGCACCCCCTGCGGGGGGCCGAAGGAGATTTGTTTGCGCTGAGTAATCTGCGCATGAAGACGGTTTCCAGGGCCCCGCCGGACATGGACGGGGCCTTTCTCTTTTTTGCCCGATTTATGCCCGGCGGGGCCCTGCGATCGAAGGACGTGGGGTCATGTTAGAGGAGCTGTGGCCAGAGATAGGCAAAGCCTGGGTCACCGGAGTGCTGGCCGGGGGCGGGTCGATCCTCGTGCAATGGCTGGCGCCCAAGACGGCACGAGCGCTCAGGCGTTTGCGGGCGGCGAAACATCCGCGTCTCGAGCGCCGGCTGGCGGCGATCCTTGCTGCCGATGTCGCGGGCTATTCGCGGCTCATGACCGTCGACGAGGAAGGCACCCATTTTCGGCTGTTGACCCATCGGCACGAGGTCATCGAGCCCAAGATCCGCGAGCATCGCGGCCGGATCGTCAAACACACCGGTGACGGCGCTCTTGCCGAATTCGCCAGCGTGGTCGACGCGGTCCGCTGCGCATTGGAGGTCCAACGGGCCATGGTCCTGCGCAATGCCGAGCTGCCGCAGAGCCGGCGCATCGAGTTCCGCATGGGCGTCCATCTCGGTGACGTGATTGTCGCACCGGACGACATTTACGGCCACGGCGTCAACCTCGCGGCGCGTTTGGAGGGCCTTGCCCCTCCCGGCGGCATCTGCATCTCCGCCGATACCTGGCGCCATGTGCGGGGGGCGATTGCCGCCGAGTTCGTCGATCTGGGCGAGCAGCGGCTGAAGAACATTGCCGACCCGGCGCATGTCTTCGCCGTCACCTCGGCGGCGTGAGCGTACGAACCAGAGTTTGTCACTTGTCTCGTCATACCAGCGCAAGCCGGTATCCATATCGGCCATGGGTCCCGGCCCTCCCCACGGATCTAGTCCGTGGGCTGAAGGCCCACGGGACGACGGGAATTGCCGGAGCGCTGGCCTTTAGGACATCGCTGGCGTACGCTTCCCGGTGGGCCACGGTCGACGGGAGGCGTGATGCCGGCGCGTACAGGAAAACAATATCTCGCGGGGTTGCGCGAGCAGGAGCGGGAAGTCTGGCTCGAGGGTGAGCGGGTCAAGGACCCTACCACGCATCGCGGCCTGCGCAACGGCGCGCGCGCCATCGCCTCGCTCTACGACATGCAATGCGACCCGAAATTGCGCGACGAGATGACCTATGTCTCGCCGACGACCGGCGACCGGGTCGGGCTGTCCTTTATCATTCCGCGCACCCGGGAAGATCTCGAAAAGCGCCGTGCCATGATGCTCAACTGGGCGCGCACCACCTGCGGCATGATGGGCCGTTCCCCGGATTTCATGAATGTTACCTACGCCGCCTGGGCCGGGGCAGCGGATTATTTCACGCAAGGGCTCGGGCGTCCCGAATTCGCCGAGAATATGCGGCGCTATTACGAATACATTCGCGAAAACGATTTGACCCTGACCCACTCGCTGATCAATTTGCAGCGCAGCCGCACCATTTCCGGCGTCTTCAACCTCGAAGAGGGGACGGCGCTGCAGGTGGTGCGCGAAACCGACGCCGGCATTGTCGTGCGCGGCGCGCGGATCCTTGCGACATTGGGCCCGCTCGCCGATGAGATCGGCGTCTACTCGCCGCGCATGGCGCGGCATGCGGAAAACCACAGCCCGTTTGCGGTCAGCTTTGCGATCCCCTGCGGCACACCGGGTCTCAAATTCCTGTGCCGGGAGAGTTTCGACCTCGGCCGTTCTCATTTCGATCACCCGCTCGGCTCGCGTTTCGAGGAGATGGACTGCATCGTGTTCTTCGACGACGTCATGGTGCCCTGGGAGCGCGTCTTTCTGCTGGGCGACGTCGATCTGCTCAATCGCACGGCCAATGTGACTCATTCCTCGGCGCATTCGGCGCATCAGGGGGCGGTCAAGAACCTCGCCAAGGCCGAGTTCGTGTTGGGGGTGGCGCTGCTGATGACGCAGACATTGGGCAATGCGAACCTGCCACATGTCGAGGAGCGCATTGGCGAGCTGATGCTCTATACCCAGCTGACCAGGGCCTGTATGCGCGCCGCCGAGGCAGATGCCCAGCTCGACGATTGGGGGGTGATGTGCCCCGATCTCCTGATGGTCGAGAGCCCGCGCAACCTGTTCATGACCGCCTACCCACGGATGGTCGAAATCCTCCAGCTGTTGGGCTCGAGCAGCTTTATGCTGACGCCGACCGAAGCCGATTTTAAGGGACCCCTCGCTCCCGCGATCGAGCAATATCTCGCTACCGACAATGCCGCGGCGAAGGACCGGGTCAAGCTGTTCCGCTTGGCCTGGGACATTGCAGGCAATGCCTTTGGCAGCCGTCAGGTGCTCTATGAGCGCTTCTTCGCCAGCGACCCGTTGACCCGGGCGCGAGCGCTGGCCTCGATCTACCCGAGGAAAGAAGTGATGGACCGCGTCTTGGAGTTCCTCCGACGCGATAACAATACCGAATAAGGAGGAAGAGAGATGACCTATCGGCCGATGTATCTGGGGCATGTGAACATCTACGTCCGCGACGCCGAACGGTCCCAGAAATGGTATGAAGAGGTGTTAGGGCTGCACACCTATCACAAGCGGCCGGGGGCGGCGGCCTTCATGTCGGCCGATCGCGACCAGTCGCACGAAGTCGCATTGATGCAGCTGGGCGAAAACGCTCCCGGCCCGCAGCGCGGACAGGTCGGTCTGAACCATATGGCCTGGCGCGTTGAGAGCCTCGACGATCTGAAGGATTTCTACGCTCGGATCAAAGACAAAGAAGTGCCGATCGAGCGTGTCGCCGACCATGGCGTCTCATTGGGGATTTACTTCCGCGACCCGGACGGCAATGGCATTGAAGTCTATTACGAATTGCCCCGCGAAGAATGGCCGCGGCAGGAACAGATCTTCGCCGTCGACATGATGAACCGCGGGCGCTTCGCCGGCCCATGGGACGCCGAATTGGCCGCCCAGCGGGCCGCCGCGGAGTAAGTCACCAGCATCGCGTTATCGCCATCAACGTCATTGCAATGACGATCGCCTCGATAGGATGGTCATGCCCGACCGAGACCAACAAATAAGCCGCTTGTTGCTGAAGCAGGAGATCGAGGATTTTCTTTATTGCGAGGCCGATCTGCTCGACGAGCGGCGCTACGACGAGTGGCTAGCGCTACTGGCCGAGGATGTGCGCTACTGGATGCCGATGCGGCGCAATGTCAAGGTCGATGACCTCGAGCGGGAATACACGCGCGAAGGCCTCGACATCAGCTGGTTCGACGAGGGCAAGGAGACCCTGACCCGCCGGGTAAGACAGATCCAGACCGGCATCCATTGGGCCGAGGAGCCGGTTTCGCGCATTTCGCACATGGTCTCCAACATTCGCGTGTTGGAGGCCAATCCATCCTGGGGCGAGCCCGCGGAACTCACAGTCCGATGCCGGTTCCTGGTTTACCGCAATCGCGTCGAGACTGAAACAGACATACTGGTCGGCAAGCGCGAGGATTTATTGCGGCGCGTTGGATCAGACTGGCGGATCGCGCGCCGCAAGATCCTGCTCGACCAGAATGTCCTGTTGAGCAAGAACCTGACGTTTTTCTTCTAGACGGAGGACGCCGATGGCGGCCGCACGGATATCGGGTTATCACACGGGCCTCGTCGACTTCACGGCAGGACAGATCAGCCGTGAGGTCTTTGTCAACGACGAGATCTACCGCGAGGAGCTGGAACGGGTCTTTACTCGCGCCTGGCTGCTCGTTGGGCACGAGAGCCAGATCCCGACCCCCGGCGATTTTTTTGTCTCTTCAATGGGCGAGGAATCGGTGATCCTGTGCCGCGACCGCGCGGGCAAGGTCCACGTGTTCCTCAATTCGTGCCGGCATCGCGGCATGAAGGTATGCCGCTACGACGAGGGCAACGCCGCCGTCTTGACCTGCCCTTATCACGGCTGGAGCTATTCGACCGACGGCAAGCTCGTCGGTGTTCCGTATTTCCGGGAAGCCTATCACAGTACGCTCGACCGCTCGCAATGGGGCCTCGTCGAAGTCGCGCAATCGTGCATTTACAAGGGCACGGTGTGGGCCACCTGGGACCCCGAAGCGCCGCCCTTCCTCGAATATCTCGGCGATTTCCTGCCCTATATAGATTTGACTCTAGACGCCTGGGACGGCAGCGACGGCGGCACCGAAATCTTGTGCGGCATCCAGAAATGGCGCGTACCGTGCAACTGGAAATTCCCGGCCGAGAATTTCTCTGGCGACAGCTATCACAATATCAGCCACCGCTCGGTCGATCTGGTCGGGATCGGGCCCTCAGGCAGTGGCCGCCGCGACATGCCGGAGCTGCTGTTGGCGCGCAAACTGCACATCGCGTTTCCGGAGCGTGGCCACCAGACGACCAGCTACTTGCTGCCGAAGGAGGTGGCGCCGCCGCCCGCTTATCAGCACTCATCGGTCGTCTCCGATTATTTCAGGCAATGTGAGGAGGCGCGGCGACGCAAGCACGGCGATTGGGGCCGGATGATCGCTTTGGTCGGCGAGGTGTTTCCGAACACTGCGTTCCTTGCGCGCCAGCCGCGCACGCTCGCCGCTTGGCATCCGCGCGGCACGCACGAGACCGAGGTGTGGCGCTGGTTTCTCGTCGACAAGAATGCGCCGCCCGAGGTCAAGGATTTCCTGCGCGACTACTACATCCGCTATTCCGGTCCAGGCGGCATGACCGAGCAAGACGACATGGAGAACTGGAACTACGCACATGCCGCGAGCCGGGGCACGATCGCGCGCCGCTACCCTTACAGTTACGAGCAGGGGATGGGCTCGGAGGTCGAAAATTACGAGTGGGAAGGGTTCCGGGTCCCGGGGACGGTCGTCGACCTCACCGACGCGAAGTCGAGCGAGCACAATCTGCGCAATCTCTATCGGCGCTGGGCCGAGTTCATGGAGGCCGAGAGCTGGGACGAGTTGATGAGCTGGCGCCGGCCCGGTCGTGCCGAGGCGGCAGAATAGCTAAACAATGAGGCCGTGAGACGGTGCGATTCCGAGCTACTTCACTGCCTCACCGCCTCATTGTTCAATAAACCTCACGGAAGGAGGGGCTATGGCGACGGTACGCAACGAGGGCTACCGCTCTGGTCTCGTCGATATGGCGGCGGGGCAGATCAGCCGCGAGATCTTCGTTAATGAGGAAATCTATCAGCAGGAGCTCGAGCGGTTGTTCGCCCGGGTCTGGTTCTTCGTCGGACACGAGAGCCAGATCCCTAAACCCGGGGATTACTTTGTCTCGGGGATGGGCGAGGAATCGGTCATCCTCTGCCGCGACCGGGCGGGGAAGGTCCATGTCTTTTTGAATTCGTGCAGGCACCGCGGGATGAAGGTTTGCCGCTACGACGACGGGAATACGCCCGTCTTTACCTGCCCGTATCACGGCTGGAGCTACGGCACCGACGGCAAGCTGGTCGGGGTGCCCTATTTTCGCGAGGCTTATCACGGGAACCTCGACAAGTCGCAATGGGGATTGGTCGAGGTCCCGCAGCTGTGCCTCTACAAGGGCACGGTCTGGGCTAGCTGGGACCCGTCGGCCCCGCCCTTCCTCGAATATCTTGGCGATTTCGTCCGCTATCTCGACCTGACCTTGGACGGCTGGGACGGCAGCGAGGGCGGAACCGAAATATTGGGCGGCATCCAGAAATGGCGCATTCCGTGCAACTGGAAATTCCCGGCGGAAAATTTCTGCGGCGACAGCTACCACAATATCAGCCACCGTTCAGTCGATCTGGTCGGTATTGGCCCCAGTGGCAGCGGGCGCCGCGACATGCAGGAGCGGCTGATGGCGCGCCGGCTGCAGGTCTCTTTTTATGAGCGTGGCCACCAAACCGGCGTCTATCTTTTTCCTAAGGACCGGCCGACGCCGCCGTCGTATCAGCACTCTTCGGTCGTCTCGGAATATTTCGCCCATTGCGAGGAGGAGCGGCGCCGCAAGCGCGGCGAGTGGGCGAGGCTCATCGGCAGTCCCGGTGAAATCTTCCCCAATACGGCGCTGCACCCGCGTCAGCCGCGCACGATCGCCGTCTGGCATCCGCGCGGGACGCACCAGACCGAAGTGTGGCGCTGGTATCTGGTCGACAGCGCTGCCCCACCGGAGGTCAAAGACTTTCTGCGCGACTACTACATCCGCTATTCGGGCCCGGGCGGCATGACCGAGCAGGACGATATGGAGAACTGGAATTATGCGCACGCCGCCAGCCGCGGCACGATTGCGCGGCGCTATTCCTACAGTTACGAGCAGGGCCTCGGGTTCGAGGTCGATAATTACGAGTGGCAGGGATTGCGCATTCCGGGAACCGTGATGGACATCACCGAGGCGAAATCCAGCGAGCACAACCTCAGAAACCTTTATCGGCGCTGGGCCGAGTTCATGGAAGCCGAGAGCTGGGACGAGCTCGCCACCTGGCGCATGGCGCGAGCCGCCGAATGACCGAACCGATCAACGTCCGACTGCTGGAGCCTGGCATCCGGGTCGTCCTCGAGGGCGGCGCGACCGCGGAGATCGTGTCCAATCCCCTCGATGGTGTCTGGGTGTTCGCCCGCTATCTCACCTCACCCGACGACCCCGGCAGAGTGGGCAGCGAAGAAATGATCTTCGCACAAGACATCGTCGAGATTGGCGGGCCGTCGTAGAGCCGAGCGCTCGCCGACGGCCGCCGTCTCAAGTCTGCTTGTAGAAGCGGTTCGCGTTGTCCCAGAAGAGCTTGCGCCGCTGGTCTGGGCCGAGGCTCGACCAGGCGAGGATATTGTCGATCGAATCCGGGAACTGGCACTCAGAATGCGGGTAGTCGGAGGCGTACATCAGCACCTCGTCACCGAGATATTGCGTGACGGTGTTGAACATGTCCTCGCCTTCCTGGCGCTCGATGCTGCAGAAGAAGCGGCCGCTGGTTAGGTATTCGCTCGGTTTCAGTTTGAGCGGTGCGGTGCCGCCGACATAGACCGCCTGCTCGTCCATACGCCGCGACCAGAACGGCAGCCAGCCGAAGCCGCATTCGAGCACGCCCATCCTGAGACTTGGGTAACGGTCCATGATGCCGGCGCCGACGAAGGAGGCGACAAATCGCATCGCCCCCCACGGATGGGAGGCGAGCCGGCCGAGGAAGATGTTGTCCCAGACATCGCGATAGGCAGGGTAGTATGGCGGGTTCCAAGTCGAGCTGTGGTGCGCAATGGGCAGGTCGTGCTCTTCCGCCGCCCGCCAGATCGGCTCGAGATCGGGGTGATCGGGCGGGATGTCTGTCGGAATCAACGGCTTGACCGCAACCGCCCACTTCGAATTCCCCCATTCGCGGATCTCGCGCACGGCTTCCTCGGGTACGCGGGCCGAGGCGACGATCAGGCTCTTCAGCCGGCTCGGGAACTGGCCGCAGAAATCGGCGATGTGGCGGTGGTAGGCGCGCGCCATCGCGACCTCGAAAGCCGGGTCGTCGAGCCCGACGAAGCTCATAAACGAGCCGGGGATCAGGAAATGCACATCCGTCCCCTCCTCGTCCATGTCCAAGACGCGGTTGGCGGCGGCGGCGTCCTGCACTCCGGGGCGCGGCATCTTGCTGCCGCGCCAGCGCGACTCGCGGCCGGTGAAGGTCTCCCGCGGCATCGCCTCGCCGAGCACGCGGCGATAGAATTTCCGGCCGAAGCTATAGGAGTGCAGACCGTCGCCAGCGTCATGGCGATAAGGGGCCAACTCGGCGACACGCGGCCGAAAGCTCGGGTCGAGGTAGCGCTCGAGGATCTCTGCGGAAGGACTGACATGCGTGTCGGCATCATAAACGCGAAAGCCGTTCTTCATGGCGGCTCTCCCTCGTTGCGCCCGCCGGCTCAGGTCTGCCGGAAGAACCGGTTCGCGTTATCGAAGAGGAGCTTTCTCTTCGTATCCTCCTGCACGCTCGACCAAGCGAGGATGTTGTCGACCGATTCCGGGAACTGACACTCCGAGTGCGGATAATCGGAGGCGTACATCAGAATATCGTCACCGAGGAAATGGGAGACATAGTTGAACATGTCCTCCCCCTCGTGATGCTCGATGCTGCAGAAGAACCGGCCGCTCTGCATGTATTCGCTCGGCTTCTGCTTGAGCGGGGCAGTGCCACCGACATAGACCGCCTGCTCGTCCATACGCCGGGCCCAGAACGGCAGCCAGCCAAAGCCGCATTCGAGCACGCCCATCCGCATTTTCGGATATTTGTCGAAGAGGCCGCCGCCGATAAAGGATCCGACGAACCGCATAGCACCCCACGGATGCGCGGCGAGCCGGCTAAGAAAGATGTTTTCCCAGAGGTCTTCGTAGCCCGGGTAGTAGGGCGGGTTCCAGGTGAAACTATGATTGGCGATCGGCAGATCGTATTCCTGTGCGGCTTCCCAGATCGGGCTCAAATCGGGATGGTCCGCCGGTAGATCCTTGGCGAGCAGCGGCATCACCGCGACCGCCCATTTCGATTTACCCCATTCGCGGATCTCGCGCACAGCTTCCTCGGGAACGCGGGTCGAGGCGACGATCATGCTCTTCAGGCGGGTCGGGTATTGCCCGCAGAAGTCCGACATATGCCGGTGATACGCGCGGATCATGCCGATTTCGAGCGCCGGATCGGGCAGGCCGACGGTGCTGAGCCAGGAGGTCGGGATCAGGAAATGGACATCCGTCCCTTCGTCGTCCATGTCCTTGACGCGGTTTTCGGCCTGATCGTCCTGCACGCCCGGCCGCGGCATCTTGCTCCCCATCCATCTCGTCTCGCGACCGGTGAAGGTCTCACGCGGCGCGGACTCACCCAAAACCCGACGGTAGTATTTCGTCCCGACGCGATAGTTATGGAGCCCTTCCACGCCGCCGACCGCTCCTTGCCCGACCGCAAACCGGTAGGGCGACAGTTCGGCCAGGCGCGGTCGGAAGTTCGGATCGACATACCGTTCCAGCACCTCGGCGGCGGGGTTGACGTGCGTATCGGAGTCATAAACGTTAAACCCGTTTTTCATCTTGCGCCTCCTCGCTTCGCGGCGGCCCGGCCCCGGGCGTCAGTGTTCGAGTTTGCCTGGTGCCAACAGGTCGGGCCCCCTTCATCTCACATCATAGGATCGCAGGAATTGCTTGTCGCGAGCAATGTTTATTAGCCCAGGTTTATTAAAGCAGCGTCGTCCCGATCGAGCCGGGCTGCCGACCGGCCGCCGTTTGGCGCCTCGCGGCGCAATTCTCTAAACCTTGATGCGGGAATTCCGCGTCGGCGCTTCCGCTCTGTGAACGCCGCCATTTGCGGCGAGGTAGACCGCCTTATTCGTCTCTACATTGAACGCGGGCAGGCGCTCGCCCGGCTCGAATTGCGGACGCGCGAGAATGCGGCCGGCCAATTCGAGGTGGTTCCCGATATCGAAGAACTCGACCATGTTCTGATGGTAGCGGGCGAATTGCAAAAATGTGTGCGTGCGCGAGGCGATAACGCGGCAGCCGAGCTCGAGCGCTTGTGATATCGGGCCGGAAGAGGATTGCCCGACTTCGATATAGGGAAATACCACAGCGTCGCAAATTGCCATCCCTGACAGGAAGGCGTCATCGCTCTGCGCTCCCAGAAAGTGTATCCGGTCCGACAGATCCTTGGGATGCTCGGTCAACAGATCACGCATCGAACTGTCCACGGCTACCGAAACCGCTGGTGCGGTTGCCCCGGAATTCGCCCTCACCCGCTCGGCCACACTGGTATCGACATAGCCGGCATCGTATAGCGACGAGACGACCGGGTCGATCGACTGATGGCGCTTGATTTCATTCGGGTGGACCCCGCCGAAGATCAGCAAGTGAAAATCTTTCGGCAGGTGATGCAATGACCGTACGACCGTGTCGAACCCCTTATACCGGCCGAGGAAGCCAAAGACGCCGATCAGCTTGCTACCTTTGGGGACCGCGTCGAGCACCGCGAATTTTTCCTGCGAAGCGGCATGGCGAATATTCTGTACTTCCGCGACGTTGAGAAATGACAAAGGATGGTCATAGACGTTGCGCAGGCCGTGAACGTATTTCATATGCGCGAGGTCGCGACGCGTATGCACGATCAGGGCCACCGGCTTGAACCGTTGCGCCCGGCGCACGCGGCTCGCTAGTCCGGCCGACAGCAGGTATTCGCGGTTATAGGCGGCTCGCATCGCGATCGCCTTGGCGAAATTTAACCTTAGGATTTCGTTGATGAACTCCCGAAAGTTGAAAGCTTCGCACTGAAAGATCGTGTGAAACGTTACCGAGAGGCGTGGTGCTGCCCGCAATATCCAGCTAAATCTTCGATGGATATCGTTGCAGTTACGTCCCAATGTACCGTGTTCTAATTGAAGATTGACCGCGTCATAGTCCCTAATCTCGCGGCAAATATCCTGAATATGCTTATCACCGAATCTTCGCACCCGGCCGTGAGTGCTGCGCAGCAAGTATTGGTCCAAGTCAAATACGGTTACATCGAAGACGTCGCTCAGTTGCCGTTCGAGGCTACGGGTGTAAGCGCCAATGCCGCACAACTCGTCATAGGTCGAGATCAGGGCAAATCTCTTCCGGCCGCCGCGGCCGGGGCGGCGAAACGGCGATGTGCTGAGCGCTGCCGCGGGAAAGAGCGGGGGATGGGATTCAAACTCGAGCGTCGCCATGATTTCTCTCTTCCGATCACTGCCCCACTCTTGCCAAGGCCGACCAGTCGCAGCGTGGTAGCTCTCTCCGAGTTCTACAGGTGGTCTCGCACGGATTTGACCGTGATGCCGCCAATCCCCCAGACGGCAAAGGCGATGATGAACGCAATACCGACCGATCGGCCCCGCCTTGGGTACAAAGAGTCCTCGGGCAAGCTCGGCTGAACAAAGCCGGCGATATAGATTTGTTGCCGATCGGCGTTTATACGCGACCGGTCGAGAGCCTCTAAAGCATGCTGGTAGGCTTGCTCCGCGAATGTCCGTTCGCTTTCGAGCTGCTCGTAAGCGCCCATCGTCCGCGACAACGCCTCCGAGTGCGATTTCTCTTTATCGGTGACCTCGCTCTCCACCGAGCGCCGTTGGGCCTCCAGCGACGCCAATCGCGCCTCCAACATTCTGACCGAAGGGGCATCGGCCCGCATGTAGTGCTTCGAAGTGGACAACTCGGTATCCGTGCGAACGAGCTCATCACGGACGCGCCCAGCCAGCGCTTGCGTGGCATCCGCGGTCTTGCGTGGATCGATGATCCCTTCTCTGTCGCGGAACTCGCGCAGCTTCACCAGTGCCGTCTTGAGACGCTTCTCGGCGCGGTGCACTTCCTTTTCCGAATTTCGCATCGTGTCGCGGCGGGCTCGCGCCGATAAATCATTCACCAGACGTTCCGACGACGCGAGAACGCCTTGCGCTAATTTGAGCGCGTCATCTGGCGTGAAGGCTCGCGCCCTGACCACGACTGTCCCGTTGGTGGCATCGAAAAACGCGTCGACTTGATTTTTCCAGTACCTGACGAGCTCTTCTATCGCGACTGGCAGCTGCAGCCGGGCAAACCAGTCGGCTTCGGGCCGTGAAAACATTTCGCGCAGATCGATAGTCTTGCCGAGATCGTCGACGATATCGCGACTGGCGATGTATTGAACGACAGCGTAAGAATCGACGCCAATCTGTGAAGACGCAACACTGCCCTGGAAAAGCGTGCCGGCTTCGCTACGCACCGGTTCCACCGAGCGCAGCGCAAAACGGAACTCGGCCACGAATTGGTCGGCAGCCACAAAGAAGTAGTAATATCCAGCGAGAGCAACCGGTACTCCCACCAAGGCAAGGAACGACAGCAAGCGCAAGGGGAACCGTCGTCGCTCCTTTGTGTATGCGGCGCTATCGACAAAACCTGGCCCTGGAAAAACGGCAATCCGCTCGCTGCTGTCAGAGCGGATTGGGGGGACGGCTGTACTATCCGAAGTAACGACTGCCGGCGCGCTGGCCTTCGAAGATCGCTGGCCGGTCCAGCTGGAAACAGATCTATCGCGCGCTGCTGCTGGGGGCTGTGCCACTACGCGGTCTCCTGAATGAGGCGGTGATATCGCCCGAGAGCACTGGCGACATCGTCGTACAATGCAAGTTGACCGTCGGCGAGGACGGCACCGCGGTCACAATATTGCCGCAGGGTGTGGGCGTTGTGTGTCACGAGGATGATGTCGGAGCGCAACATGCGTTCGCGGAACGCCTCGGCGCATTTGCGCCGAAAGCGCTGGTCGCCGATCTCGGTCACCTCGTCGATCAAGTAGACGTCAAAATCGATCGCCAGACAGGTAGCGAAAGCGAGCCGCGCCCGCATCCCGGCCGAATACGTATTGACCGGCATCGTGAAGTATTCGCCCAGTTCGGCGAACGCCTCGACGTAGTCAATCGTGCGGCGGATCCGCGCGCCATAAATCCGAGCAATGAAGGCAACATTTTCGCTGCCTGAGAGAGCGCCGTGAAAGGTGCCGCCGAAGCCGAGGGGGAAGGACACCCGGGCGTAACGCCGAATGACGCCGCAATCCGGCTCCTCGGACCCTGCGAGCAGGCGGATCAATGTCGACTTGCCGGCACCATTGACCCCGAGAATGCCAAAGTTATGACCGGCCTCGAAGGTAACGCTCACATTGTCGAGCACGGTCTTTCGGCCGGTTCGCGTGCGATACACTTTGGAAACCCCGTCGAGCATGATCATAGCGGCTCGTAAAGCCGGCGCCGCAAGCCGCGCTCGAGTCCCAATCCTGCCAATAGCGTCAGGACGGCAACGGTCGAGAGATAAGAGCGATCCAGCCAGTGAGGGTCATATTCTTGATAAAAGCTCGACCGAAACCAGTCGACCGCATGTAAAATCGGGTTCCACGCCAGAATGACATAGGACCTGCTTTTCGCCTTCCGTCGTCGGCATTCGCCATGCACCTGATATAGCTTGACCTTAGAGCCATGACAGCAGATGTTGCGTCGTGGCTCTTCGTCGCCCTTCGCCCAGGCCCGGAACTTTCTGGGACCCCGGCGGGACCCCGAAGGCCAGGTGCGAGGGTGGCAATGAAAAAGCGACTAACAGATCGTTTCATACAGAGCGTCACTTCTCCCGCTTCGGGGCGCGCTGTCTACATCGACACCGAGGCGCCGGGGCTCGAACTACGGGTCTCGTCAAATGGCGGGAAGTCATGGTCGATCCGCTACCGGCCGAAGGGCAATGAGCGCAAGCGGACAACCTACCGCGCCTACCCCGCGATCTCGCTTGCCGAGGCTCGGGCGCGCGCCAAGGAAATAGCGGCAGCCGCGGCGCGTGGGGTAGACCTGCCCGGCGCCGAGGAACGCCAGCGGGAGGAAGAACGGAAAGCTGCTAAACGACCGCATACAGTCGGCGATCTTCTCGACCGCTATGTTGCCGACTACTGCAGGCCGAATCAGCGACAATGGAAGCTGGTCGAACGAATGTTCGAGGCGCACGTTAAGCCGGCAGTGGGCAAAAAGCCGCTGATCGAGTTGCGCCGGGCCGATATCGTCGAGCTGCTCGATCATCTGCAGAACGCGAAAGGATTTCGGGCGCAGGTCAATCGAGTTCGGTCACAAGTGGTCGCTGCGCTCAATTGGGCTGTCGAGCACGAATTTCTCGATTCCAATCCCGCTGCGGCGGTCAAGCGGCGGCGGGTCGAGGTAAGCCGCGAACGGGTGTTGTCGGATAGCGAATTGCGGGCGATCTGGCGCGCAGCCGGCACTCTTTCGGAACCGAGCCGCTCGCTGGTGAAAGCATGGATCTTGACAGGACAGCGGCGTGATGAGGTGCGCTGCATGATGTGGAGCGAGGTCGACCTCGATCACGCCTTATGGACATTGCCCGCCGCCAGGAACAAAGGAAAGCGCGACCACGAAATCCCACTGTCGCCGGCCATGATCGCACTGCTTGGCAAGCCGCGGCCAGGCAAGCCTGTGTTTACTGTGAACGGCCGCGAGCCTTATGCCGGGCGGCAACGGTTGAAGACGATTCTCGACCGAAAATCGGGGGTCCGTTGTTGGGTTTACCACGACATCAGGCGAACAGTGGCAACTGGCATGGGCGCGCTGCACACCCCGCAGGACACCATCGATCGCGTCCTCAATCACGCGAAGGCGACGCTCGCGGGGACCTACAACCGCTATGAATACCTCGAGGAGAAACGGCGAGCGTTGGAGGCGTGGGCCGAACGTGTCGCCTTCATCGTCGGCGAGGCGCGCGACGCGGCAAATGTCAGGAAATTTCGGGCCGCGTCGTAATTCTTCGATTCGCGGGGGATAGGGTAGCTCCCCGACACGGCAGGCGTCCGCACCGGCCTTCCGCCGCGACAATCCATGCGGAGCGCCCAGCGGAGGCGCAAAATGGCAGCCAAGCCGCTCGACTGGAAATCGTGGTGGGACGCCCGAAGCAAGATAACGGAACTGTGGCCGGGATGGTCGTGGAGTTCGAGCCTCGGGGACCAAGCGATGGTGAATGCGCTCCAAGGGGGCCAAGTCCATTACCGTGCGGCGAGAGCTTACGATCTCGTGCACAGTTGGGAATCGGTTCCGCTCCGGGACGTGATTTCAACGCTGCAAAAACTAACAATCTTTACCGATGAGGCGATAGCCGAGTACGAGACGGCCACCGTTACGACCACGACCTTCGGTGGCGGTTTGGTTCTGACCTCCCAACAGCACACGCGGAAAACTGAGAAAACCGCCAGGATAGTGAGGCCGGAACTCGTCTTGTCCGAGTTCTGCGACTACCTGATCCAGTTCGAGTTGCCGGCGGGCGTAACGCTCCCAACAGGGAGCCGCAGGGGTGGGAAAGCGAGGGTACCGCACCCGATATGGAAGGACGCCGGAATTGAGGCGATGAGCTGGATGAACAAAAACGGCCGTCCCGTGCCCGGCGATCGCAAGCAGACGCTCCTCGAAACGCATATTCTCAATTGGGTTGGAGAGCGGGATTACTATCCAGCCGAGTCGACGGTCCGGAAGCACGTGGTCGCGTGGATTGAGCAATACAATCCATCTAACTCACTGACCAATTAGGGTCGATAAACCGGCCTAATCGGCCTAATCGGTTACAGCGGCACGGCGGCCTGCGCGATCCTCCTCCCACGTTCGCAGAACAACGTGGGTTATTGCGATGTCCATTTCTTCAACTGGCCTCGGCGACGAGAAACGGCTGGGTGTCCCCCCGAAAACCGCTTGCGAGATGATCGGTTGCGGCCTCACGACGCTTTACGGGTTGCTCGCGAACGAGGAGCTTGAAAGCTACCAGATCGGCCGCGCACGGCGAATCACGACCGAATCGATCCGGTCCTTCGTAAGGCGCCAGCTTGAGCGGGCGAAGGCCGCTTGAAGCCATGGCCGAGAAGCAAAACCCGGTGCCGCGGAGAGACGGCAACCGGGCCGATGTTGAGCACACTGGACAGCTGCTTAGTACCATCACCGCCGACCAATTTCAACACTGCAGCGCCCGCGCAGGCCGAAATTGGCGGCCGGTCGGCGAGCTCGTGCTGCCGGTCATGAAGAGGCTCGCCGCGAACCTCGGAGCGCAGACATGAGCGCCCTGAACCCGACCGAAGCGAGGAACGCCGACAGCTTTCTTGCGGCTGAGCCGACAGCCGAGCCGGCCCGGCCGAGGATGAGGTTGCTCGATTGGCGTCCGATTCGCGCAGGCGCTTTGCTCGGCCGCGCCAAGGTCCAGCTGCCAAACGGTTTGGAGATCACCGACATCGGGGTCTTTGCGAAAGACGGAAGGTTTTGGGCGCAGCTGCCGGCGCAGATGCAGCGTGACACCGAAGGACGCCTGATCACAGACGATCGCGGGAAGCCTCGCTATGTCTCATCGATCAGGTGGTCTTCGAGGGATCTTCAGGACGGCTTCTCGATTGCGTTGATTGCCCTTCTCGCCCCCGGCGCGCTCGACGGGGCCTGACCGTGGCCGTCATCCCCTCCCGGCTTCTGCGCCGGCCCGCGTCCCGTCCGCTGAGCTTTTCGGACGAGAACGCGGCCAAGCATTACCTCGAAAACCTGCTTACGCCGTTCTTCTTCCTGAAATTTGAGATGTGGTGCAGGCATCCTCGAGCCAACAACCAGTTGCGCGTTGATTACGTCGCCAAGGCGAAGCCCAACGTTGCATTCCCATTCGATTGGTTTTGCGTCGAGGTCAAGAAATCGTGCGCCAGCGGCGGCGCCTACAACGCGGCGCACAAGCAGGTGATCGACTACACCTTCTGCAAGATCGATGACCCGCGCCCGGACCTGGCCCGCATCGACGGCGCGCGGGTCGAACGCATCTACCTCTTCCGGAAGGGCGCTGACGACGATCTGACCGGCGCCGAGCGAGGCTCGCACGATGCCTTCTGGGTGAATCTCCTCGCCGGCAAGTTCCACGTCGGGATGATCTGCGAGATCAGGGGTCTCCCCGCCTTTCACGCGTGCGCCGACCGCCAATCGTGCCCCTGGCACGGAGCGCGGCGCTCCAAGCACAACACCCGACAGATCGTCGGCAGCGGCGGTGCCGAGAGGATTGTGTCATGACGACACCCGACAGCCTCACGGTATTGACCACCGCGACCGGCAAATCCGCCACCAAACAATTCAGCCTGCAAAAAGACGGGACGATTAAGAATCGCAGCTACGGGAACGAAACATATTTTGCGGTCACCAGCGTCCCGATCAAAGATATCAACTCCCTTGCCCACGAACTCGACAAGCTCACCCGCAATTCGCGTTCATTTGTCATTCGTGGCGAGCCTTTACCTGGAACCAACCGCGCCCGCACCCGACGCCTCGCACTGTCCGACCGAAAGACCGGTGAACCCGCGACATTCGAGGATCAGCCCCGGCATTGGTTCAGCATCGATGTCGACCACATCGCCTGCCCCGTCGTAATCGACCCCGTCGAGGATCCCGAAGGAGCCGTCGAATACGTCATTGGCCTTCTGCCGCCAGAATTGCACGACGGCACTTGCTATTGGCAATTCTCCTCGAGCCAGTCGGTCAAGGGCACGGTCACGCTGGACGCACCGGACAGCTTGTCACTGCATTTGTGGTTTTGGAGCGCCGAGCCGCTCGACAATGCAGCGTTGACGCGCTGGGCGCTCGCCGCCAACGCCGTCGCCGGGTACAAGTTGATCGGCCCCGAGTTCTTCCGCACCGTTCAAGCGCATTACACCGCCGCGCCACTCTTCAGCGCGCCGCTGAAAGATCCACTAGCGCGACGGTCCGGACTGCGGCGAGGGCTCGACGACGCTGTCAATCTCATCATCCCGCCGTCACGACCGAAACGGGCATACGAGCCAGGCCGGACTGGCTATGAGCCGGGCGGCGGCGTTGAGGCTCACCTCCGCGAAATCGGCGGGCCAAAAGGCTTTCGCAGCCCGATCATGGCGGCGATCGCCAGCTACATCGCGATCCACGGCAGCGCCGCCGATATTCAACCGATTTACCGTGCTATCCGCGAAGCTATTGCGCGGGTCGAGCCGGATGGCGATCTCGGCCGGTACCAGGATGACGAGCATCTCGACAAAATCACCGATTGGGTCCGCCAACACCACGGTGACCAGCCACCTAAGGCATCCGTCGGAGAGCCGCCGCCGCACATCGTTGATCCCGAGATACCGACACCCCAGCAGATACTTGAAGCCGAACAGCATTGCGGCGTTGTCATCCGCGTCCTCGGCGGCCGGCGACATGAAGCAGCTGATCAAGGACTTGTAGCACTGCATTCTGCAGGTGTGCCCTTTTACCGGCGCGACCGCGGACTCGTCCGGGTCTGCCTCATCAAAGCCAAGAACACCGACGGCCAAATCATTATGGTGCCGGGGATTATGCCGATCACGCCCGCGATGCTCTGCCGGGCACTCGGCCAATCGGCGTATTGGCAGAAAATCAACAGCAAAAACGAACTCGTTCGCATCGACCCGCCCGACAAGGTGGTCGAGCAGGTCATGAGCATGGTCGACGAATGGCCATTCCCGCCGCTTTCCGGCGTCATCACTTGCCCGACATTGCGGCCCGATGGCAGCCTGCTCGCCAGCGAAGGCTATGACCTCGCGACCGGGCTGGTGCTGTACAAGACCGTCTCGACCCCACCTATCCCCGAATGCCCGACACGCGACGATGCCGAAGCCGCAACCATCTGCCTGTGCGACTTGCTTGGCGAATTCCCCTTCGTCAACGAGGCGAGTAAATCCGTCGCGCTTTCGCTGATCATGACCCCGGTCCTGCGCGGCGCCTTCCCGGTCGCGCCAATGCATCTGACCAATGCACCCCAGGCCGGGACCGGGAAAAGCTATTTGGCCGACATCGCCTCGGCGATCTCGACCGGCGAACGGTGCGCGGTCATCTCGGTCGCGCCCAAACCCGAAGAAACCGAAAAACGGCTCATCGGAGCAGCACTGGCCGGATATCCGATCATCGCCATCGATAATGTCCGGATCCTCCTTGAGGGTGATTTCCTCTGCCAGGTCACAGAGCGTCCGCTGATGCAGCTGCGCCGGCTCGGATCGAGCGAGCAAATTCGGGTCACCAACACCTTTACCGCTCTCGCCAACGGCAACAACGCAACCGTCGCCGACGACCTCGTCCGCCGAACCATCTCCTGCGCGCTCGACGCCAATATGGAGAACCCGGAGAAACGAACCTTCCGCACCAACCCGCTATCCACGGTGATGCGCAATCGCGGCGCTTATATCGCCGCCTGCCTCACAATCGCGCGCGCCTACATCGCCGCCGGGAAACCCGACCGCCGTCCGCCTCTGCCTTCCTATGAAGGATGGTCCGACATCGTCCGGTCATCCCTGGTCTGGCTTGGCTATCCAGACCCGGTTGAGACCATGGAAGCCGCACGCGGGGCAGATCCGGTCCGCGAGGATCGCTCGGCCGTGTTCTCCGCCTGGCACTGCGAGCTCAAGATGGGCGAGCGATACCTCGCCGCAGACCTCGCCGAGCGCGCCGATCACCGATACGAGTACGACCAATCGTTAGTGGCACCGGCACTCCGCGACGCGCTGCTCTCCGTCGCCGCAATGCGTGGAAACGCCGGCCTAATTGATCCTAGGCGCCTCGGTATCTGGCTGAAAAAGAACGAAAACACTATCGCCTGCGGATTCAAACTCACCGCCGACCGAAGCGATGCCGACCGTCCGCGCTGGGCGCTCGTCACGCTCGGATAGTGCGGGAGATGCGGGAGATGCGGGAGATGCGGGAGTCTTTAACCTGTTGTTTACTTTTTTTCTACGTGCGTGTGCGCGCACACAATTTCTTCGTGCTCATCGAAAAAAAAATTCCTGCGCACGACTGGCAACTCCCGCAACTCCCGCAACTCCCTCATTCCGGCGGAGACCCGCCAGATCGGTGGAAATCTTGGAATTTTCCGAAATTGGCCGCAGTTTCCGAGGCGAGGAACCAAAATTCCCGCCCCCTCCCCGCACCCCCGGTTATCCCCGTACGTGGGGCCGGGTGTCGGCGCGCGAGGCGAGATGAAAGGTCAGATACTGACGCATATACGCCCGCGTCCACGTGTCTCGCGAGCCAAGTCTCTGCAACATGACTGCGACATGAATATAAATATCAATCGGTATCAGAGCTTATAGCTGATGCGCGGATCTATTGTGCGCAGCTCGGGGCGTCCAGGCGTGACAGAAATGAAGACGGCTGATTTTGTCCCAATCATGTCCTTGCCCGGCGAGCTGAACGCCATCGCGGGGCGCTCTAAGGGCGCAATCCGATGACGCCGATCGCGGTTATGTGCTGGCCGGACGAGGCGACGCGGACGGCGAACTCGACCTGCGTCTGGATCGCCGAGGCGACGGTCGACGGCGTGACATACGCCGCGCGATCGCGGCACGGTGCGCCGAACGCGCTGGCGAGGCAGCTCGTAGCAGCCGGGATCGAGGACCGGCCGATGGTGATCCGCTGTCGCGGGCTTGACGGCACCTTGAGCTACCGCTCGTTCCATACCGCCACCAAGCAGACCTACGAGGAAGGCGACCGACCGCTGCGTCGCGTCCAGTACAGAGAACGTCCGGAAGGGCTCTTCCTTAACAGCGGCGCCGGGCAAAAATGCGTTTCATCGGCATCCGACGATGACGCAGCCGTCCCAGCGCCCGAAAGCGACGAAACGGTAGCACCCGCGATGGCCGCCGACACACGCAACTGTGACGCCTGCGGCCGCGCATTTTGGCCGGCACGCCCCTGGTCGCGGTTTTGTCGCCCGGCCTGCCGGTTGCGAGCCCATCGCAAATGGGGACGCGAGCGCGCATGCATCGGAAGCCGCCGCTATGGCTAGTTGCAATCTCCTCGCCGCCCGCTCGACCGCCTGATTTCCCAGTACCGTCGTGCCAGCTTCTCCTCGCGCGCGTGCGCGCGTGTGTCTCGTCTTCAGCGCGCAATCTCCTCGCCGCACGCTCGACTCCCTGCTTATTCCCGTACACGTGGCGGTCTCGCGCGCGTACGCGTGTGTCTCGTGGCTGGGAGAACATGCTTGGCTGGCGTTCCCGTCGGGGCCCCGACCTCAACCTCGGTTTTCCCCATATCGCGACCCCGCGCCGAGCTTGCGGGCGAGATCATCGAGCATCGCGCGGCGGTTGCGCTCGCGGGTAAGTTTGCGGTCGAGACTGCCATCGAGCGCTGCCTTGATGCCGATCGGCGACAGGATGCGCATCACCTGCATTTGCATCGAGCGGCGCACCGGGTCGAGCCCGGCCCACGGCCACGACAGGATCTCATAGCAGCGATCGAGACCGATTAAATGCTCGATCTTCTGCGCTACCGAGAAATGCCGCCAGCCGGCCGGAAGGTCGGCGACGCGCGGCATGTATGGGAAAGCGATAATGCTGCCGTCTTTTCGGCGAACGCCGAGCTTGCGCGCGCGCTTGAGCGGGGAGCCTGCCATCGCCGCGTATGTGGCGGGCGTTGAGTGCCTGGGCAACTGGAGCATCCCTCGCGCGCGCGTGTGCGGAGCCTGTTTCGGGAGCTTCTGTCAATCGGTACGATCTTAGGCGACGCCTGATCATCACCCTGAACATGACCAGGGTCGTTCAGCACATTTGGGAAGCAATCCGGTTTGAGAACACTGATAAGCTCGAGCCCGTTTTTGATCGAGATCGCCCAATTCGCGCCACTGGCGATATGGGAACCTGGTACACAGGAAAGCCATGCGAATATACGAAGCACTCGCATGTGAATTTCTGCGTCTACGATAGCACCTGGGAGGCGAGCGAGAGTTTCGAGCTCGATCACAATCCGCTGGTGGAAGCCTGGGTCAAAAATGACCACCTCGGCTTTGAGATTGTCTACGTCTATCGCGGGGTAGTCCGAAAATATAGGCCTGACTTCTTGATCCGATTAAAGAGCGGTAACCGGCTCGTATTGGAAGCGAAGGGCAAGGACACTGAGCAGGATCACACTAAACGTCAGTTCCTGGCGGAGTGGGTCAACGCCGTGAATTCACACGGAGGCTTTGGATCGTGGTCTTGGGATGTTTCCTTCAACCCCGGTGATCTTAAGGACGTTTTGGTAAAACACGCTCGTATAGCCGAGGCGACCAGAGACTGATCAACAGATTGACCTGATCGGGTTCACCCGCGCGGCGGTTCAGTGAGTTTGGAGGGTATATCGCTATTGCTGACGCGGTCAGTGAAAGCATCCGCCGCTAGGGCGTCAAGAAGGTTTAGATCGTCGCGTGGCAGCTGGCGAATTGCGGAATGGCCCGGATTCTTGGGCAGTATCGGTTCGTGAACAACACGCACGCGACTGCCGTAAGTCCGGGAGGTTGTCTTAATCTTAGCGACATTGCCGATTGCAAAGGCGCTTTTCTGTCCGAGAGGTTTGTCGAATGAGTCCCGAATGGCCCACACGGAAAGCCGAATCTGGGTCGCGCGGTCGCCGTCGTGGTATTCTATCCAATTGACGGAGAGGTATTCCTCTTCTGGGCGCAGCTGAAAAGCCTGCGGTAGGAAGCCAAGGACGTTTTGGTCTTCGTCTTTGAGTAGTCGGCTCCACGGAACGTACCGGATGACGTGATCTTCATCGGGGAGGTTCTTGCCTTTGCCGCCCTTCATGAGAAAACCAATGCTCGGGTCGATGAGGAGCCAAGCCCTCGACTAACTCAGATACTGGGGTTTGTCCAGCGAAGCGGCGAGCCTCGTTGTCGTCCTTGTACCGGGAGAGAACCCATTTGACCCAGTCATTTGGAAGAAATTCTATTGTCAAGCGGTCGCGGTCGATTGCCCATGCGCCAATCAGGTGGCCATCGTGCGAGAGGCCAAGCCCTGGCTGCCGGTGCGGATTGAGCGTGAGCATGGCCTTTAGAAAAGTGCCAAATGATGACCGCTGCAAAGGCTCGTCACCGTCCTCCCACTCGGTGAGATCGTGGAGCGAATCGAGCTGGTGAAACAACTTATCGCGACGCGCACGGTCAAGATGCATCGCGACCGAGGCAGTGAGCAGCTTGGCGCCGGCCAGGGCATCGAAGAGGCGCTCAGCGAGAGCTTTCTCAGGTAATCGTTCCCGGTCAAACGATGTGGGCGCGGGGGTTGATGGCCTGAGAGCGTCGACTAGGCGCGTGAGTTGCTTGGCTTCTGGGCTAAAAGCGGGCTCCAGCTCCCGCGCTATCCTAGCAGGGGGCGCGATAGAGGCTCGCCGAGGTTGGACAATCAAGCCGGTCATATATTGAACAGCTCCCTTGCGCGATCTGTGATGCAGGCTTCGAAGACCGCATTCTTTTTTACATGGATTTCATTAAGCAATTTGTAAAGACCATCATCCGTTTGCGAAATATTGCTCTCCTTATATATGTCTTGATCAAATATAAAGGAGGCATGGTTGAGTAGGGGGGATGGTATCGATGCTGAATTAATGGTAATTCTCCCCTCTATTTCGGGCCATGGCAGCTGAGTTTGTATGCCATACGCAAAGACCGGGCCTAACTCGTTCGGGATTTTCGGATATAGGTTAAGAAATTCTTCATACGGAGTGAGATCCCCGGTAATTGGTATGTCGATACGGTTGATATACCGAACACCAACTCGACTGATCTTGCGATAGCCAACTGCTTTTTTCCAAAGTGCCCAATCTCTAACAAATCGTGCAAAAAAATCGTCCCATCCAGGATATGGAGCCTGTTGTGAAAATACAAATGTGGTTGGCCACAGGATGATTATCTGAGTTTGATCATCCGAACTTCGTCTATGACCAAATTCATCCTTTCGAATTGCTGTCCCCGGCCCTAGGTCGGGCCGATCTGGCATAAGCACTTCTACGTTCAAATTCCTTGCATCTTGGCGATGCGGGTAAAGTTTTCCGAAATCGCCGTCCACCTTGTCGAGATCGCGAGATTCGATTGTTTCACCGAAGCTGAGCGCAATGACGGCTTCGGTGATCGGTGGTCGTTTGTAGGGTTGCTCTGCCATTTACCAGCGTCCAGCGAGGCTCTTCCAAGGTGTCGATAGAGCATCGTTTTGGTGAGGCCATAACACAGAACACGAGCGCATCACAGGGGCCTTCAAGTTGACGGAGTTCCCGTTTCGTACCGCCTCACGCGTCAATTCGGCGTCCGAGGCTGTGGCGGAGGGACCACGGCGGGTTGAAAACCGGCCGTGCCGGGCTATTGGGATAGCCCTACATAAAAGGACGTTATGTGATAGGATTTCAGCAGCAATTTCAATAAGATAGACGAGATCTCGTTTTTATGTTACGCTACGGGCAAGGGTAGCGGACCGACCGCATCACCCGACCTCGCGGTGGTGAGAGTCCGCCTGCGGAAGACCGCAAGACCGCATGGTGATTAGGGATCGCTTACGCGGAGCTATCTGCCGCAGCACTTCTTGAATTTATTGCCGGAGCCGCAAGGACACGGATCGTTTCGACCTCGCTTTCTTGTTTTGTTTGTTGCACCATTCGTCAGCTTTCGCCGACGCCAGTAATCGTTGATCGCCATAGCGCAGCCCGGCAAGAGTGTCGCTGCCTCGTCCGCAATGCGGTCCTCGTCCTCCGGCTCGAGGCCGAGCAGAGATTCGCCGTTCTCGTCGCCGCAGAGCGCGAGAATAGGGAAGATGAGACTGGCGCCGTCTTCAGATCTGAATAACCGCTCCCATTTTGTTGCGCGCAAGCCTACGCCTTGCATGAAACCCTCAGCCCAATCGGTGCCGACGGGGGTGCCTTCTGCATCGCTCCATAGGATCGGTTCAAAGGTTCCATTCGTGATCTCGTGGCGGATCTGGTTGTAGCGGCTCAGGATGCCGCCGAGGACAGCCTGCATCTCGGCTTCATCGGTGAAGACCGGCTCGTCATCACCCCAAATTACGGGCAGCCATTCGCTCGGCATGACCAGCTCGGGTCCAACCGCGATCGCGGTCAGAAAGCCATCGAGATCGGACAGCATCATGCTGTCGGGCGGTGATTGGTCGGAGGAAAGGAACGCGTCAAGCGCGTCCAGTGCCACGCCCTCGACTGGGACTTCGAGATCGACCATCGTCGCCTCGGCTTGTTGATCAAGGGCGATTATGCCACTGCTTCGGGGATCCACGAAGGAGCTCACGCTGCAGCGGCTTTCTTCCCGCGTAATTGCCGATGCTACAGCAGGAGTTCGTAAACCCGCGGCAGCCGGATGGCCGGCGAGCGGCGCAGCAAGCCGGCAAGCTTAGTTTGCGAATCGCACCCTTGGGTTTTTGGGCCTGAGGTTTGTGGGCTGATCCAGCTGTGCTTCACAGCCTGATCCGTTCCACCTCGTCCTGGGTAAGGCGCTCCTTAGTTCGATCGTAGAGTTTGGTCGTCCGTGGGCTCTCGTGCGCCGCCATTTCCTGCGCGTGCTCGAGTGCCCCGCCGTTGGAAAGGTATGCCGTGATCCCGGTCGCGCGGAAGGTGTGACAGCCGATCGCCTCGGCGATGCCAGCGGCCGCAGCGCGCCGGCGGATCATCCGCCAGGCGTCGGGTTGGGTCATCGGGTTCTTGGACAGCACTTTGCCGTTGTGACCCCGCGCAGTGCGGAACAGCCAGCCTTTGCGGTCTTCCGCGATGCCGGCGGTATTGATGTAAGCGTGCAATGCTTCGGCAAGCGAATGGTGGCACGGCATCGTGTGGTGCTTGCCGCCTTTCTCGTGCAGTCGAATTGACCATCCCGCGCCGCGCGGCCGCAAATCCTCGACCTTCATCTTGAGGGCCGCGGTGATGCGCGCAAACGAGTAGGTCAGCGTCGCAATCAGTGCGCGGTCGCGCAGATCGCGCAACGCCGTAGTCGGTATTGATTTGAGCAGCTTGCGCCAGGCATCGGCTTCGAGCACAGGTGTCTTGCCGGTTTTAACGACATGTGTCGGGCCGCGTACCACCGCCGCCGGGTTGGTTGACACAACCTGGCCGGTTACCAGCCAGTTGAACAGCATGCGGATCGCCGCAAGTTGCTGCTTGACCGAGGGCGCCTGTGCCGCGGCCTGCAGCTCCTCGATATAAGTCGCCACGTCATGCGGCCGGATCGCCGCGAGTGTCAGGCCGCGGTCCTCGCACCAGCAGAGAAACCGGTTGCATGCACGAAGGTATGCGCGCCGAGTGTTCGGATTACGGATGTTCGCGGTGAAGAATTCGACATAGCGCCAGGCGGCTTCGTCGCCGAGATCGGCGATGAGCGCCGGCACGACGTGCACCGCGCGCTGATCGACGGTGACTTCGGCCTGCGACGAGCGTGCGGCGAGGAGATTGCGCTGCCGCACGGGGGAAACCCGGCGGCCTCACGCGCGCGCGAGGGGATGCGCGCTTGCCCTCACGACGCGCCTGCCACAGACCCGAGCCAAATGGCAGGCTCCCCACTCAAGCGAGCGCGCAAGCTCGGCGTCCGCCTCGACGATGGCAGCGTCATTGCTTTCCCATTCATGCCGCGGGTCGCCGACCTGCCGCCCGGCTGGCGGC
>Ga0306923_10000145_pt1 | contig 48779 bp, 39 predicted proteins | sample sta12Can44000108_FD_203841 | JGI IMG/M metagenome (GOLD analysis project Ga0306923, IMG submission 203841) | Lab enrichment of tropical soil microbial communities from Luquillo Experimental Forest, Puerto Rico - statanox.12C.anox.44.000.108 (v2)... | ecosystem: Environmental > Terrestrial >... | reverse complement strand
GCTCATCGACACCACCGGCACCGCGCACCCCCGAGGCTCTTCGAACCCCGGGTAGTGTCACGTCAACTTTGCAGAGGGGTGTCATCTCTATATTGCCGTTACAGTCAAAAGTCGCAGAACGGCGATTCTGGAAAATCAGCGCACTGGGAAATTTTAGGGCTTGGCTGAAAATCTTGGGCAAGACCACTAGAACCTGTTCACCTTCACCCCACGTCGCTCTATTGCCGTAAGCACATCTTCTCTAGCTGGGGTACGCATGATAGTAAGTTCGGAGAGCGCGGGCAAATCAAGCACCACCGAAATGTCAACAACCGGAATCCCCATCAGATTTATCTTCTCAAGCGATTTTAGAGCACGCACCGGCTCTATAGATTGTATCGGCACATGGCTAAGATTGAGCTGGTTCAAATTGGACAACTTACTGACAAACCCTATATTTGTTATTTGCACTTGCCCGAGAACCAATAGCCGCAACTCCATCAGGTCTCCGATTGCTTCAATACCTGTAACGGCGGTAGGCACTCCGGTAGCGAGCCCGAACCCCACAATGGACAACTCACGCAATTTCGTTAGATTGTGTAATGGTGAGACATCAAGCTGTGACGGCCCCCATATGAACACAGACTCCAGATTAACTAGTTTTCCTACAGCAGACAGATCAAAAGATCGCTGCTCAATGATTGTAAGTTTCTTTAGAGAATTAATATGTGTGAGGTTTACAAGAGATGGAATTTGTTCTCCACCGACAGATAACTCTGTAAGACGCTGATCTTGTCCAATCGGCCGCAAATATTCTGCTGGCGTACCGCGAACATCCAAAGATTCAAGTGAAGTTAGCGCCGAAATGGGGGATAGATCAGCCACAAGTGTTTGCCCTATATTAAGGGACTTTAATTTTGTTAAATCAGCTAAAAACGTGAGACTCCGAACCTTCGTGTTATTCAAGTTAAGTTCTCGTAGATTGGTCAACGATGACAGTGCTGAAGGATCTACGAGACCAACGCCATTGAGAGGGACTTGCGAGATTCCTAGGCTGGGCAGATGGCTAAATCCGCGCAGTTCGGAGATGTCTGTGAACTCTCCTGCGTTGATCTCGATCCTTGTGCAGCCTTCTATGTCAGAGAGGTAGTGAAGCCCTTCTAATCCCGTTACGCTCTGAAAAAGTAAATTGAAAGGTTGTTGAAGCTGCCGAAATAAATCAGCTGACTCCTTCATTGGTGGTAGCGGCCTACTGGAAACTTCAAACTGAATACCTCTTTGACTCGGTTTTATAGTCCACCCCAATGCGGCCAGTCGAGCAAGGTAGGGAGCATCATTGGTTGGCCGCATCGGCCAAAAATAGAGGGCAGCAGATCCAACAAACCCGAGGCCGAAGATGATCATGCCCGCTAAAGCGATCATTCTGCGTTTATGCCCATATCTGGGTTCGGTTGCCTCGCCTCGGGCAATGCTGATTGCAGTCCCGATAAGGCCCACCGTCGAGATCAAGCCGCCCCAAAAGAAGGGGCTAGGTTCCTCCCTTAGAATCTCGATGTAATCTGGCGCTGCCATCAGCGCCACTCCGGCCGGTATCGCCGCGAGCGCGAGCAAAATGTGGAACTGAAAATCTCTGCGCATGTTAAGAAGCGCCGCGGGCTGGCAGTCAGGCTGTCAGCCGAGAAATTGTGCTATGGCTGACATTGTAGCTGCGGGCAATCTCGCGCACCGTCTCACCGTCATGGTCGCGGCGTCGGATCGCCTCGCGCTTCTGGTGCTCGGTCAGTTTCGGCTTGCGCCCGAGCTTGACGCCGCGAGCCTTGGCCCGCGCACGCCCCTCGCCGGTGCGGGTGCGGATTAGATCTCGCTCGAACTCGGCCAGCCCGCCCAAGACGGTCAGCATCGAGCGGCCGTGCGCTGTAGTCGTGTCGGCCCACGCATCGCCAAGCGAGCGGAAACCGGCTTTCCTGCCGGTGATCGCTGCGAGCGTGTTCAACAGGTCGGGGGTGGATCGCGCCAGCCGGTCGAGCCGTGTCACCATCACCACGTCGCCGGCGGCCACTACGGAAAGCAGCCGGCGAAGCTGCGGCCGGTCGGTCTTGGCTCCGCTCGCCACTTCGCGGAACACCTTCCCGGCCCCGTGTTTCCTCAAGGCCGCGACCTGTGCGGCCACGCTTTGGCCGTCCGTCGATACCCGCGCGTACCCGTAAATCATAGGTTTATTCTGCACCAAAATTCTGCACCAAAAAAGCGTAATCGCTTCAAGAGTATAGTTTGGTGCGAAATTCTTGATTTTCGCACACAGCCTTACAGAAGGGTTTCGGGTAAATATAATCGGCTGGCGATGGATTCGAGAGCACAGAAACCGGCTATGATAATCGACACGGCTCGCTTGCGACTTAGGTGTTGGGGGGAAGCTGACCGAGCTTCGTTTGCCGCTATGAACGCTGACCCTGAGGTAATGCTTGACCAAGGGGGGCCAATCAGCCGAGGGGCAAGCGATGCAAAGCTCGACCGCTATGCGGCCGCTTTTAGTCAATATGGTTTCTGTCGTTGGGTGGTTGAGAGCCGAGAGGGTAAATTTCTGGGCTACACTGGAATTATGCCCTCGCCCCCAAGACACCCAATCGGTTCACATTTCGAGATCGGTTGGCGATTGGTGCGAAAAGCGTGGGGATATGGCTATGCGACTGAAGCTGCAAGGGCGGCACTGAAGGATATCTTCACACGCACAGAGTTGGCCGAAGTCGTCACCTATAGCGCACCCGACAATATCAGTTCACAGGCTGTAATGGCCCGATTACAGTTGCAACGCGAACCAGCGCTCGACTTCACTGCGGACTACGACGGTCTCAGAGCTTGGCGGGGATTAGTCTGGGTAAGCCGCCGTCACGTTACGTAAGTCTTGAACACCGGTGAAAAAGTCGGCTTTCCAGTCGCGGCTGCGGGACTTTTTCACCAGAATTCTTAACTTCCGCACGGGCGGAGAACGGTGGGGCATGTCAGCCCGCATGTCTCGGGTCAGCGCGACGGGCTGAGAGCGGTGGACGCCACTGCGCGGGCGATCCAGGCCGTATTGTGCGCTGGCGCCTTGTTGGCGTCATAGCCGGCGAAGTAGATCGCCTCGCCTTCTCCCGGAAACGGCGAGGCGCAAGCCGACCGCATCGCCACAAGAGGGTGACCGAACGCCGCGGTGACCTGGTGCAGGTCGTAATGCCCATCGGACCAGCGGACCAGGTACCAGGCGCCGCTCTCGGCCTGGCCATAGCCAACATCGACCACGGCGTGCCCTGCCGCGATCGGCATGTTCCGGGGGATGAAGGCCATGAGGCCGATCAGCAAGGCATCGCCGCGGCCGGGGCTGCGGACCCGCGCCATGTCGTTGTAGGCGGCGATGACATAGGCGGGCCGCATCGCCCATGCGCGCGCCAGAAAATCGTCGAGATCGAGCTCGGTGCTCTCGCGGCCATCACTCGGGCTGATCCGCATCAGGCGCGGCGCGTTGCCTTCCACCGCCGCCAGCAAACTCTCGCTGCCGGTGGTTGGGATCGCCGTCAAGCCTCTGAGCCCGGTCTCGGAATGGCCGGGCCGCGGGTTGGTATAGACGAGGCGCCACTGCGGCGCCCGCCCATCGATCCGCTCGTAGATCTGCTGGCCGACCGCTGCATAAAGGCGGCCGTTGGCCTCGGCAAAACTGCTGACCCGCAATCGGCCGGCAAGCCCGGCAAATACGGTCGAGACGGCCGATGCGTCGAGTTCCGGCGTATCGCTCCAGCGGACCCGGCCCGGTGCCGTCGGATCATAATGGCCGGCGAAGATGCCGCGCGGCATCTCTCCGGCAAAAACCAGATCGGCCCCGGTCGTCCGGTCGCGATGCGTAGCAAAGCTGCGGATCTGCGGCAGAAAATCGGGCGCCGGCCGATCCTGCGCCAGGGTGACGGCGGACCACCCGCCGGTCGCATCGTCGCGGGTGAACACACGGGCGGCCCCGGTCAAATCCCAGGTCGAGGCAAGCAACAGCGAGACCGGCCGCGGCAGCGGCGCGCCGGACCCGTCGGTGGCGAAATCGGCTTCCGCAAGCGCCCCGACGGCAAGGTCGCGCCACCGTCCATTCGGCAGCCGTTCCTCGAACGCGTGATCGACCCGCCATGGCATGCCCGGCCTGTCGAGGACCAGGAGTTGCGCGCCTTGCGGCCCTTCCGGTCCCGGCCGGTCTTCCCAATAGCCGTTGCCGGCATAGAGCCTGCCGGCATGCGCGGCTAAGAGACGCATTTCGGTCCCGCCCGCAAAACGCCCGGCCGCGTCGCGCGAGCCCGCCGCGAACGAAATCTGGAAATCGTCGGCGCGGACCTGCGCGTGGGGCGCGGCAACAACAGCGCCGAGGCTAGCCAACACCGCCAGTACGCGCGAGACCGCAAGCCGCATCGTGGCGTTACTCCTCTCGGCCGGAGATAGAGCCTCTCTTAGTGCGTATCTAAATAGCAACACAAAAATAGCCATAATCGCGTCGTACTCCACGGCCCCAAACAGCAGTTGGCCGGGGGCATTGGGACATCACTCACTAAGAAATTGCTATATTAGCATAGGTCACGGTTTTGTCTGATTTTCGATGGGGCGGAAGGATGTGTCTGTTTCTCTTGTGGCGCTGGGCCGTCGTCCACGGATGCCCGAGCAACTTTTCCGGTAGTTCCCGGTTCGGCCAAATTATTTCCCGGTTCAGTCGGTTCGAATTCCCGTCTAGCCCGCTACGGGAATTTTCCCACAACGGATTGATTTGCCTAAAACTTTTCGCGAGCGAGTCGCGGTTTCGGGGAGCAAATCGAAAAAATTCCCGGTTAGACGGGAAAAACCGGGAATCTTACCCCCACCGGCGGAGCGGGCGGCAGCCCAGCCTCCCGGTAGTGGCGGCGAGCTTTCCCATTATCCTATCTTGCCGGTTGCCTTTGGCGGCATCTGCTCCGCCCGGACCTCAGTGGCGCCACTCGGTCGGCGGCGGGTTCGCCTCGCCGAGAGGAAACGCGGCAGGGGTTGGGAGCGGCACGGGTTCGGGCTTCTCGACCGTATCGGGTTTGCGTGCTTCGGCGGCGCGCTTGAGCCGGTAATAGGAGCGGATGGTCAGCGGCACCGAGCCGACATACACAATCCCCACGACGGTCAGGGTCAGCCAGGGCTCGGTGGTGAGAAACGCCGTCGCCACGCCAAAGGCGAGCAATGTCGGGACCACCAAATGGTGCGGAATGCGGATCCGCTTCAATGAAACGGTCGGGACCTTGCTGACCATCAAGAGGGCAATGCCGGTCACCGTGAGCGCGTTCAGATAGGGCGAGCGGAACAGCCAGTCGCCCCACTCGAAGCTCAAAAACATCGGCACCATGACGAGGCCCGCTCCGGCGGGCGCCGGGGCTCCGGTGAAGAACGGGGCGGCGTATGACGGGAGCTCGTGCGCCGCCTCGGTGTTGAAGCGCGCCAGCCGCAAGGCACAGCAGACCGCGAAGAGCAGCGCGATCGCCCAGCCGAGACCATGCAGGTCGGACAATGTCCACAGATAAAGCACTGCCGCAGGCGCGACGCCAAAGCTGACGAAATCGGACAGGCTGTCGAGTTCGGCGCCGAAGCTCGAGGTTGCTTTGAGCAGGCGGGCCATCCGCCCGTCCAGACCATCGAAGACGCCGGCGGCGATGATCGAAAAAACCGCGACCTCGAAATTGCCACCCAATGCAAACCGCACCGCCGTCATCCCGGCGCAGAGCGCCAGAAGAGTGAGAACGTTGGGCACCATGCGGTTGACGGAAACGCCGGAAAGCGGCCGCACCCGCATCCTCGGCCGCCGTGATCTCCCCGAACGCATCCTCAAGGTTCTTCTCCCACTCTCGTCAAATTGTCTCATTGCATTACACCTTGGCGCGCAGGCTCCTCGGCAAGACGGTCGGCGAGTACGGTTTCGCCACCTACCATCCGCTGCCCGGCGACCACCATCGGCACATAAGGCGGCGGGCAGTAAATGTCGACCCGCGAGCCGAAGCGTATGATGCCCACCCGCTGGCCGGTCGCGACCTGCTGGCCTTCGCGCAGATCGCAGACGATGCGCCGTGCCACGAGCCCCGCGATCAGCACAAAGACGATTTCGGGGCCTTCCGGCGGGGCGATGCGTACTGCCAAGCGTTCGTTGGCCTCGCTTGCCTTGTCGAGGCTCGCATTGATGAAGCGGCCCTTGACGTAGCGCATCGCCGCCACCCTGCCGCCGATCGGCGCACGGGTGACATGCACGTCCAAGACGTTGAGGAAAATCCCGATCCGGGCAACCGCCGCGTCGCCCATTGCGAGCTCCGACGGCGGTGTTAACGCAGCCACAGACACGACGATCCCGTCGGCCGGGCTGACCAAGAGACCGGGGCGCGTCGGTGTGACGCGCCACGGATCGCGGAAGAAATAGGCTATCCCGAATGTGGCGATCGCGGCCAGCCAGCCCGCGGGGGCCCAGAACAAAAAAAGCAGAATTGTCACGAGCCCGCCGGCCAAGACAAATTTGAAGCCGTCCGGGTGGAGCGGAGAAAGGACGCTTCTCAGCAGCCGATCAGCTTCCTTCACGACGCCAAGCCGCGAGCAGCCCGCCGATGATCAACAGCAGCGCCGCGATGCCGGGCACTAGCGGTATCTCGCTAAAACCGGTCACGGTATAGTCGCCATTGGCGCGGAAGCCCATCCAGTTCCGTCCTGCCGCCGCGCGTTCGGGCGCCACCCGGCGGATTTCCGGAATGGTCCCGGAACCAGCCCAGAAGATGCCGCCGCCGCTGGCGGCGACGATCGGGGCGAGTTTCTCCGGCGTGGTGCGGACATCGGCGAATTCGACGGGGTTGAGCGGGCCCGCGGCGGCAAGGGCGGTGTGGGTGCCGTCGGTCACCCGATAGAGCCCCATCTCGCTGATCGGCAGGCTGCCGGAGCTGCGCCCGCCGCTTTCCGGCGCCAATGTGAGGCTGCGGCTGGAGCTGTCGGGCGCCGTCACTTCAACCTGGCGATTGTCCGGTTCGAGCGATTGCCGGGTGACCACGATCCGATCGCCTTCGACCATCGCGCGCAAATCGTTTTCCTCGAGGTCAGGCTCCTTCATCAGCCAATAGGCGAGCCGGCGCAAGAGCTCCGCCTGTGGCCCTCCTCCCTCGAAACCGCGCGCCCAAAACCACATCTGGTCGGAGAGCAGCTGCGCCACCCTGCCCTGCCCTACCCGGTCGAGCACAAGAAGCGGCTCGCCATGGTCGCCGCTCATCACCGTGACGCCGCGCTGGATACGTGAGTCGACCTGGCGGAACCAGCGTCCCCAACCGGGTTCGCCGCCCGGGGGTCCGGCGCCTGCAAGGTCTTCCGTTACCGGATGACGGCGGCCCACATCAGTCAGCTGCGGTTTGAAACCCTCCTCGTACACATCGCCGGTCGGCTCGGTCGGCAATATCGTCCCAAGCGGGCTACGGGCGAGGCTCATCGGCGTGCCAAAACTCGGGCCTGCCGCTTCGAGAAAGGCGCCACCCTTGCGCACATAACGTGCGACGTTTTCGAGATAGGCCTGCGGGATCACGCCGCGGCGGCTGTAGCGATCGAAAATGATGAGATCGAATTCGTCGAGCTTGACGTCGAACAGCTCGCGGATCGGAAAGGCGATCAGCGACAGCTCGCGGATCGGGGTACCGTCCTGCTTTTCCGGCGGCCGCAGAATTGTGAAATGGACGAGATCGACCGACGGGTCCGATTTGAGGATGTTGCGCCAGACGCGTTCGCCGGCATGCGGCTCACCGGAAACGAGCAGCACCCGCAACCGGTCGCGCACACCATTGACGACGACAACTGCCCGATTGTTGTCGAGCGTCAGCTCCTGTGGGCCCGGCTCGACCGCAAGCTCGAGGATGTTGGGCCCGCCATGGTCGATCGGCAGCGTCAACGGCACATCGCGGCCAACCGGCACCGTCGCCTGCCGCGGCGGACCGCCGTCTTTGCGCAACGTTACCACCGCCTGGCCAGCGCTTCCGTCCTGTTTTTTCGGCGCGTTCTCCGGCAAGTCCTCGACGCGGATCTTTAGCTGCAGTTCTTTGCCGACCAGCCCGAAACTGGGCGCCTGGGCTACGACAAGCCGGCGGTCTCCTTCATCGGGGCGGCCTGAGAGAAGCACGTGGAGCGGCCCGTCGAGTGTTTCGGCCGCGGCTTTCGCTTCGCCCCCGGGCACGTCGTGCACTTGTCCGTCGGTTATCATGACGATGCCGGCGAGACGCTGGCGAGGGACATCCGATATCGCATGGGTCAGCGCCGTAAACAGCCGGGTCCCGTCATCGCCGGCACCCGGCTGCGGTTTCCCCGCCCGGATTACCCGCACATCGAGATCGCGTTCGTGCGCGAGACGCTCACTCAGCGCCGCCAATGCTTCCTCGGTCGCATGCTGGCGATCACCGATACGCTGGCTTGGGGATTCGTCTACGACGATGATCGCGGTGTCGCGCTGCGGCGAGCGCTTTTCCTCGATCACCGACGGATCGACGAGAGCGGCAAACAGGACAAGGAAAGCAACCGCGCGCCACAGCAAGCCTCGCGCACGACGCAGAATTCCAAAAGCGAGGCAGAGCGTGCAAAGGGCGACGAGCACCGCTATTGCGCACCACGGCAGAAGCGGTGCCGCGGCGAGAGAAAATGCGCCACCGGTCATTGACCTAGGCGCTCCAGGATCGCCGGCACATGGACCTGGTCCGACTTGTAATTTCCAGTCAGCACGTACATGACCAGGTTGATCCCGAACCGCATCGCCACTTCGCGCTGTGGCTCGCCACCGGGCACGATGGCGAAAGCGGCCCGGCCCTGCCCATCGACCGCCCAAGCGCCAGCCCAGTCGTTAGCGCCGACGATGACACCGGAAACACCGTCATTGACCCGGTCTTCGACGGGTTCGACCCACAATGTCCCGACATTCCACCGCCCGGGAAAATCGTGCAGCAGATAGAAGGACTTGGTCAGCACGTGATCGGGCGGAATCGGCACCAGAGGCGGCATCTTGATGCCGGCGACGAGACGGCGAAGCCGCTGCGCCGAAGATGTCGCGCCACCGACCGGGCCTGGTGTCTGGTCATTGGCGTCGCGCGTGTCGAAGAGAATTGTCCCGCCGGTCTCGAGGTAGCGGTTGATCCGCTCAACAGCCCTTGGCGAGGGTGCCGCCTGCGTCGAAACTACTGGCCAATAAAGCAGCGGGAAGAAAATCAGCTCGTCGCGCTCGAGGTCAACTGCGAGCGGCTCGGCGGTTTCGACTGCAGTACGCCGGTTCAGTGTGGCGGTCAGACCAAGGAGACCGGCGCGGCTCAGCGCATCAGTCTCCTGGTTCCCCGTTTGAACATAAGCCAAACGCAGCTCCGACGTCGCCTGCACGACAAAGGCGTCATCCGCGCGGGCCGCAGATGAACCGCCGACCGCCACTAGTATCACCAGGGCAGCGAGCCGCGCCGGGCGCCGTCGCAGCAAGCCGCGCAGCGCGTACGCGATCACGAGATCGGCCAGCGCGAGCAGCAGGGCTGCGGTCAGCAGCGGTGGCCGAAGGTCGATCTCGTGCCCGATCGCGAAGGTCTCGCGCGCAGTGCCCTGCGGGAGATGCTCGATCGGCCGTAAATCCGTGATAGCGGTGGAGAGATTTAGCGCGCGTCGGGCATCCGTCGACCCATAAAACCCGGGCGGGTGCCGAGGCGAAACGGTCGTCGTCGCCATCTCCCTGCCAGGGATCGGGCGGACCGTCGAGGGAGCACGCTGCAACCGGCCAAATCCGTCGAGTGTCTCTAGCGGCGCCAGAGCGTCCTCGCCCGCTTCGGTTATGCCTTGGCTCATGGCCTCGATCCGCCGCAGCATCTCAAGGAAGAGGCCGGACAGGGCAAGGTTCGACCAGTCGGCGTTCGCTGTCGTGTGAACGAGGACGATCCAGCCCTGGCCCCGCTTCTCGGCCGTGACCAGCGGTGTGCCGTCGACGAGCCGTGCCCAGGTCTTGTTCGCGAGGTCGAGATCGGGCTCAGCCAGCACCTGCCGCGACACTGTTACGTCGGCAGGGATGGCGAGCCCGGCAAATGGACTGTCAGGCGCAAAGGGAGCGAGTTTCGCTGGTCGTTCCCAAGAGAGCGCACCGCCGATCGTGCGCCCCCCGCCGTGGCGCAGCCGCACCGGTAGCAGATGATCTCCCTGCTCGGCGAGGTGTGGTCCGGCGAAACGCAGCAACAGCCCGCCGCCCTCGATCCACTTTCCGATTGCCGCTTCTTCCGCCGGGGAATCGGGCCCTGTGTCCGAGAAAATCAAGACGGCAAGCTCACGCTTCAGCAGATCCGCAGCACTACCGCGACGAATCTCGCTGAATGGACCGAGCGCCCGCTCGATGTAGTAGTTTTGCCCGAGCAGGGGTTGTGCTTTGGTGTTCGCCGCAGCGACGATCCCAACTGGGCGCCGCCGCCACCGCTCATCGATCAGCAATACCGAGCTCGCGGACTGATCGCCTTCGATTTCAATACGGGAAATCCGGTTTCTGAGCTCGCTCGGCAACGCCAGCCGCACATCGGCAGCCTTCGCTCCTGGCTCGATCGTCGCGCGCTGACGAGCGAGCAGGCGCCCATCCTCTCCGCTGGCACGCACCTGATAGAGCCGCGGTGCTGATGTCGGTAACGAGCGTAGCACGACCGCGACATCCTGCGCGTTGGCGTCCCCGGCCGCGAGCATCAGAGGCGCTTCCGCCGAGGGGGCAGCGAGATAGCGCAGGCTACCCTGTTTGACGAGATAAGTTGCGAACTCCTCTTCACCGCCGCCAGCGGCGATCCCGTCGCTGAGCCAGATCGCGGAATTTGCGTTCGGCAGGGACAATTCTTCGAGGCGAACCAGCGCCGCGCGCCGGTTGACGAGCCACGGCTTCGGCTGCAGCGACTCGATCGCGGCCCGAGCATCTGCGGCCCGCATCGGCGTCAAAGCGGCTGAAGGTTCATCGCTCGCGGTCGGCGCAGTCGTGACGAGGACCACTTGCCGGTCCTCGCGGTCCGCCTCGCCTAGCAGATCGATGAGCGCCGATTGCCGGGCCGGCCAGTCGCGCGCGGCCGCCCAGCCATCATCAACGACCAATATGATCGGACCGGAAGAGGCAAGGCGCGCCTGGGGATTGAGAAGCGGGTGAGCCACCGCGAGAATCACCAGGGCCGCGAGCGCCATGCGCAGCAGGATCAGCCATATAGGCGTCCTGGCTGGTGTCTCTTCACGCGGGACCAGCCCCAGCAGCAGCCGGATTGCCGGGAAGGGGATCCGGCGCGGCGCCGGCGGAGTGACCCGCAACAGCCACCAAATGATCGGCAGCCCGGCTAATGCGACAAGCAGCCACGGCGAGACAAAGGCTAAGGAGCCGAGCGCCAACATCGGTCAATCTACCGCTGGCGCGGTGCTACCCTCACCCACCCTTCCCCCAAAGGGCGGAGTGGGCCATTCGAGCATGTGCATTCCGCCGACCACCTTTCACCGTCGCCAGTCGGCCGACAGTGCGGCATACAGCGCCAGCAGGGCGAGGTTCGGTGAGCGATCAGTGCGATGAAAGCCACAGCTCCAGCCCAGCGCGGCCGCAGCCGCGGCAAGCCCATCGCGATGGCTCTGGAACCGGCCGGTATAATTGCTGCGAATACTCTCGACTCGGCTGATCACGACCTCGTCGCGGTCCTCGACCCCTTCAAAACGAACGCGTCCGTCGAACGGCAGGTCTTCCTCTGCCGGATCAGCGATCTGAAGCAGATGACCTTTGAGACCAGCCGCGGCAAAGCGCGCGATCGCGGCATTGATGGTATCGAGCGGCGACAGAAAGTCGCCAATCAAGACAAGCTGGGCGGCGCGCGGCAAGGGCTCAAAGGCAGGCAAGCCATCCGGCTCGGGCTGGGCGCGGGCGATCAATTCGGCGACCCGCGTCATCGCGATGCGCCCGCTCATCGGCGAGATGCCGCTGCCGAGCAGGGTCAAGCGCTCCCCGCCGCGAACGAGCAGGCTCGCCAGCGCGACGAGAAGCAACTCAGCGCGGTCGCGTTTCGTGGGCCACTCGGCGCTGGCGATATAATCCGCCGAGGTATAGTCCATCGAAGCCGAGGCATCCCGCCATAACCACACGCTCTGCGCGGCCTCCCACTCGGTCTGGCGGACATAGAGCCGCTGTGACTTGGCGCTCTCACGCCAATCGATGCGCGTTGCAGCGTCACCCGGTTCGTATTGGCGGAATTGCCAGAATGTCTCACCCTGGCCGACACGCCGACGCCCGTGCACGCCTTGGGCCACAGTGACGGCGACCCGCTCGGCCACAACGAGAAGCGGCGGCAATACAGCCGCGGTTTGTTCCGCCCGGTCGCGCAACGCGCCGGGCGCAGCAACACGGCGCAGCAAGAAGCCGGCGCCCGAGCGCAATTGGGTCGGGCTCAACGGAACGGCGCCGAGATCTGTTCGATGACGCGAGCCACCGTGACACCCTCCGCGCGCCCAGCAAAGCTTACTGCCATTCGGTGCCGCAACACCGGCGGCGCCAGCGCCAGCACGTCGTCGATCGACGGGCTGAACCGGCCATCGATCAGAGCTCGCGCACGACAGGCGAGCATCAGGGCTTGACTGGCACGTGGTCCCGGGCCCCATGAAACAAAGCGTCGCACCCCATCGAGGGCAGTTTCGTCCGGCCTGCCGGAGCGTACCAGCGAGAGAATTGCCTCGACGACGCTCTCGCCGACGGGGATACGCCGCACCAGGCGTTGCGCTGCCAGAAGCTCGGCGACATTCATCGCCGGCCGCGGACGATTCTCGGTAATCCCGGTTGTGGCGATGAGCATCTGCCGCTCGGCCTCGAGGTCGGGGTAGTCGACATCGATCTGCAGAAGAAAACGATCGAGCTGGGCTTCCGGCAAGGGATAGGTCCCCTCCTGCTCGAGCGGGTTCTGGGTCGCCAATACGTTAAACGGATGGGGTAAGGGGTGGTATTGGCCGGCAATCGTAACCCTTCCCTCCTGCATCGCCTGTAGGAGCGCTGATTGTGTGCGCGGGCTCGCCCGGTTGATCTCGTCGGCCATCAGAAGCTGGCAGAAAACCGGGCCGGGAATAAAGCGGAACGAGCGCCGTCCGGTCTCGCTTTCCTCCAGGACCTCGGACCCAAGAATGTCGGCCGGCATCAGGTCGGGGGTGCATTGGATCCGCTTGTCGTCGAGCCCGAGGATCGTGCCCAAAGTCTCGACGAGGCGAGTCTTGGCGAGACCCGGGACGCCGATCAGAAGAGCGTGCCCGCCGCACAACAGCGTGATCAAGGCTTGCTCGACCACCTCGCGCTGACCAAAGATGATTTCACCGATACGTTCTCGGACGAGGCCGAGGCTGCGACCCAGCGCTTCGACCTCGGCAACGAGATCGGCGGAGGAGACGTTGATGGGTGTAGTGGAAGCCAAAGAGACCAATCCCTCTTCAAACTCTACGCCAAGCGCAAACCTGACCGAAAACGCAGATTCCGGCAATTCTTCTCCAACACTGGCTCCCGTTGCCGGCAAGCGACCGCTGGTCGATTGCGGCGATCTCGAGATGCGGATCGCTCGCGACGGAACTTGGCATTACCGTGGGTCTCCCATCGGCCGCTTGGCTCTCGTCAAGCTCTTCGCTTCCGTTCTGCGTCGTGAGGCGGACGGCCGTTATTGGCTCGTCACTCCGTCCGAGCGCGGCCTGATAGAGGTTGAAGACGTTCCCTTCCTTGCCGTGGCGCTGGCAGTCGAGGGCCAGGACCAAGACCAGGCGCTCATCTTCCGCACCAATCTCGACGAATTTGTGACGGCCGGACCGGACCATCCGCTTCGTGTCGAGACCGCTGCGAGCGGTGAGCCGACACCCTATATTCTCGTACGCGATGGCCTCGAGGCGAGGCTTGCGCGACCAGTGTTCTATGACCTCGTCGAGCGCGGCATGGAAGAGCAGGTTGGCGACAAGATAGAATTCGGGGTACGGAGTAGGGGCATGTTCTTTCGGCTGGGGGATGTTGGGCCGGATTGGGAATAACAGCCGGGCGGCCCAGGCGGGCCGACGATCGGGGCCAGTTCATTGACAGCAAACAATTCTTTTACGCCGGACCGGGTGATCGAACGCTTTCTGCAGCTCGACCAGCCCGGAAGACGCGGTTTTGGGGGCGCCGCCAATGCGGCTGAAGCGGCGGCGATCAGGGAAGCCACGCGCGGCGACCACGATCTCAATCCCGGAATGACGCCGCCGAGCGCCGCGTTGCGGCCGGCGGCCGTGCTGGTTCCGCTCATCGACCGCGCGGAAGGGATGTCGGTGCTGCTGACCCAGCGTACCCCGCATCTGAGCGCGCATGCCGGACAGATCTCGTTTCCGGGCGGGCGGATCGAAGAGAGCGATGCGGATGCGACCGAGGCGGCGTTGCGCGAGACCGAGGAGGAGGTCGGCCTGACCCGCGACCATGTAACGGTGGTCGGCCGGCTCGATACCTATGTGACCGGAACGGGGTTTGAGATTACTCCGGTGGTCGGCATTGTCAAAGTGCCCTTCCCTCTCGCCATCGACCCGTTCGAAGTGGCCGAGGTGTTCGAGGTGCCCCTGTCTTTTGTTCTCGACCCGAACAACCACCGGCGTACGACGCGCGATGTTGAGTCCCGCAGTCGGGTCTTTTTTGTGCTGCCCTTCGAAGACCGGAACATTTGGGGTGCAACCGCCGGGATGCTGGTAAACCTGGCCGAGGTGCTCGTCAGTTGAGCAGCCCATGCTGCGGGTCGTCCTCACGATCGTCTTGCCCCTTCTCCTCCCGACGGCGCTCTATCTGCTGTGGGTCGCCACCCTGGGTTCCTCGCAGGAGGGCGGCATTATCCGTTGGACGGCAGTACCGTGGATTTGGCTTGCCGGTGCGGGGGCGATATTGCTGGCAATCGTGCTTCTCGTCGTGACGGTCCATTTCGGCGCGTCGCAGGAAGGGGTCTATGTGCCGCCGCGTTGGCAGGGCGATCAGATCGTCCCGGGTCATATCGAACCGAAGCAAGGAAGATGACGGAAGCCGAAAACCCCTGCAGGATCGCTGTTCAACCCTGGATGGTCGAGCCTGCAACGCTAGCCGTGCTCGGAGCGCTTTCCGTCGGGGGGGTCGAGGCACGATTTGTCGGCGGATCGGTCCGCGACGCGCTGCTGGGGCGGCCGATCGGCGATATCGACATCGCTGCCGAGGCGCCACCCGAACGGGTTACCGAGCTGTTGGAGAAGCGCGGCATCAAGGTCGTGCCGACCGGTATCGCGCATGGCACGGTAACAGCCGTCATCGGGACCCCACCGCGCCATTTCGAGATCACGACCCTGCGTCGCGACGTCGAAACCTTCGGCCGCCGTGCCCGCGTCGCTTTCGATGCGGATTGGGCCGCGGATGCGGCGCGGCGCGATTTCACGATCAATGCAATCTTTTTGGACCCGGACGGCACGATCCACGATCCGGTTGGCGGCCTGGCCGATTTGCAGACGCGCCGGATCCGCTTCGTCGGCGATCCCGCCACCCGCATCGCCGAGGACGTGCTGCGTCTTTTAAGGTACTACCGCTTCGAGGCGCGCTTCGGGACCGGGGGCGGCGATCCGCAGGCCCGTGCTGCCTGCCGCGCCGCGGCCCATCTGTTGCCGCAACTATCGGCCGAGCGCGTCGCGCAGGAACTCGTCAAGCTGCTCGAGACCCCCGATCCCATCCCAGCGCTGCGGATGATGCAGGAAGATGGTGGGCTCGCGGTAATCCTGCCCGAGGCTGGTCGGCTCGATCGCTTGCAGCGGATGATCGCGATCGAGCCGGACCCCGACCCGCTGCGCCGACTGGCTGCGCTGATCGAGGTGGACGCAACAGGCGCCGACGCGGTCGCCAAGCGCCTACATTTCTCAAACGCATGGCGCGACCGGCTGCGCGGTCTTGTCACGCACTGGCGTGTTGATCCGCTGGGGAACCCTTCGGCTCAGCGGCACGCACTCTACCGGATCGGCACCGAGCGGTACCGCGATTGCGCCCTGTTGATTACAGCAGAGGGTGGGATGACCCATGACCGGCTCGCCGAGCTGCTCGCCCTCGCCCGGAACTGGACGCCGCCAGTCTTTCCGCTCACCGGACGCGATGTCACCGCCCTCGGAATCTCCCCAGGGGAGCGTGTTGGCCGGCTTCTCGACGCGGCGCGCGACTGGTGGGAAAGGAGCGATTTTACCGCCGACCGCACCGCCTGCCTCAGTCATCTCAAAGAACTGGCGGCCGGCGGCCTGTGATCGACTGGCGCAATATTGCGCCAATTTCATCTGCGCGCGGAACCACTGCCCCCTATTGGTGAGACCCCTTGACCGGACGCCCTCAACGCCTAATTACGGCTCGAAGATGGAGCCACCAGAATTCGCCGAGAGCGCCACATCACAGGATGGGCGCTGATCGGGGCTCCCAAAAATCGATAGGCTGGAAGCGCTGCCGTAGCCCTAGGTCACGTGCTGGTCCGACCGAATACTGCGCACTTCAGCCGATAGGAAGACCGCATAATGTCGGGCCGCCGGCCTGAACGTCGAAAGACTCACATCGCAACCGAGCGCCCACCCTTCGAGCGTATTGCACTAATATTGCAAGGTGGTGGCGCGCTCGGCGCCTATCAGGCGGGTGTCTACCAAGCCCTGGCGGAAGCCAATCTGCATCCCGACTGGGTTGCCGGGATTTCGATTGGCGCCATCAACTCGGCGTTGATCGCCGGCAACGCCCCGCAAAAACGTGTCGAAAGATTGCGGGAATTCTGGGAAGCGGTCTGCATGCCACCGTTTGGGATTCCGGATCTGAAGTGGTTCGAAGTCAAAGGCGAGTTCGCTCATAGCCTTGTCAATCAAGCGCGCTCACTCGGAGCACTATTGGGCGGCGCACCGAATTTCTTCAAACCGCGGATACCGCCACCATTTCTTCAGCCGAACGGGACTCTGGAAGCAATCAGCTATTATGACGTCGCACCGCTAAGAGCGACGCTTGAGCGGCTGGTCGACTTCGACCTGATCAACGCGCACGAAATGCGTTTCAGCGTTGGCGCGGTCAATGTGCGCACCGGTAATTTTGTCTACTTCGACAACACCACCTACCAGATTTGCCCGGAACATGTGATGGCCAGCGGCTCGCTGCCGCCTGGTTTCCCCGCAACCGAAATCGAAGGCGAATATTATTGGGACGGCGGCCTGGTCTCCAATACACCGCTGCAATGGGTGCTCGACAGCCGGCCCGGACAGGACACACTCGCCTTTCAAATCGATCTCTGGAGTGCGCGTGGCGAATTCCCGCGCAATCTGGCCGAGGCCGAGACGCGCCAGAAGGAAATTCGTTACTCCAGCCGCACCCGCATGGCGACTGATCAATTCAAGAAGAAGCAGATTTTGAGACGCGCGGCAGCTCACCTTCTGGCCAAAATCCCCCCGGAATTGCGGCAGACGCCAGAGGCCGAGATGCTGGCTCTGGAGGCGGACGAGAAAGTCTACAACCTCATCCAGTTGATCTACCATTCGAAAAATTATGAGGGGAATTCCAAAGACTACGAATTCTCCCACCGTACGATGGAGGAGCACTGGACGTCGGGCTACAACGACGCGGTCCGCACCCTGCGCCACCCAGAGGTGCTGCAACGTCCACAGGAAATGGATGGTGTCTTCACTTTCGATCTCGCGCGCGACGGCCGCGAATAGATTTCGTAATAGAATTGTCATTGAGGAGTGTTGACCGATGAAGCTCGCCGAGGTTCGCCGCAACGCGTTCGCCATGCCGCTGAACGACCCCGCCTACCCGCGGGGTCCATACAAATTCTACAATCGCGAATTCGTCGTGATCAGCTACCGCACCGACCCCGACAAATTGCGCGAGGCGGTCCCCGAGCCATTGGAGGTGATGGGTGACACCGTGGCTTACGAGTTCATTCGCATGCCGGATTCGACTGGCTTTGGCGATTACACCGAAACCGGACAAGTGATCCCGGTGCGCTTCACGGCGAGAGACAGTACGGTGCAGGAAGGCGGATATGTCCACGCCATGTACCTCGACGACAACGCGCCGATCGCCGGCGGGCGCGAGATCTGGGGTTTTCCGAAAAAGCTGGCGAGGCCGAAGATAACGCACGAAGGCGATGTCGTGGTCTGCACCTTGCACTATGGCTCAGTGCTCTGTGTCTGCGCCACGATGGGCTTCAAGCATCGCGAGATCGACAAGGCCCCGCTGCTAAAGGCGCTCGCCAGACCGAATTTCATGATCAAGATCATCCCGCATGTCGACTGCACGCCGCGAATTTGCGAGCTCGTCCGCTATTACATGGAAGACGTCACGTTGAAGGGCGCCTGGGCGGGCCCAGCGGCCATCCAGCTTTTCGGGCACGCGCTGTGCGATGTGGCGCGACTGCCGGTACGCGAAGTCGTCTCCGCGGTCCACTACGTAACGGACCTGACGCTCGGCCTCGGCGAAGTCGTGTTCGATTACCTCGAGGACGCCTGAATTCAGCCTGAAAGGATACTGCAATGGCCCGTTTCGATGGAAAGGTCGCCGTCATCACCGGTGCGGCAAGCGGCATTGGCAAGGAGATCGCGCTGCGTTTTGCTGCCGAGGGCGGCAGACCGGTCATCGCCGATCTCAATCTCGATGCCGCGGATGCCACTGCGCGGGAGATCAAGGCAAAGGGCGCCGATGCGTTTGCCGTCGGCATGAACGTGGTCGAGGAAGCAGCGGTGGAAAAGGGTGTCGCCGACACGATGACGAAATATGGCCGGATCGATGTGCTGGTCAGCAATGCCGGGATTCAGATCGTCAAGCCGGTCGTGGATTTTCCATTCGCCGACTGGAAGAGGCTCTTGTCAATTCACCTCGACGGCGCCTTCCTGACGACGAAGGCCTGCCTCAAACACATGTACGCCGCCCAATCCGGCAGCATTATTTATATGGGCTCGGTGCACTCCAAGGAGGCGTCGGTTCTGAAGGCGCCTTACGTCACTGCGAAACACGGGCTCTTAGGACTGTGCCGGGTGGTCGCCAAGGAAGGCGCCCAGTACAATGTGCGCGCCAACGTGGTCTGTCCCGGTTTTGTGCGCACCCCGCTGGTCGACAAGCAGATCCCCGAGCAGGCCAAAGAACTCGGCATCAGTGAAGAGGATGTGATCAAGCACGTGATGCTGAAGGACACTGTGGACAGCGAGTTCACGACGACCGCAGACGTCGCTGAAGCGGTCCTGTTTTTCGCCGGCTTCGAGACCAACGCACTGACCGGCCAGTCACTGGTCGTCAGTCACGGCTGGTTTATGGAGTAGCAAGCTTTTGCCTTATCAGCTGCAGCGGTTGCCGATCACCGGCGCGCGGCGCGGATGGCGCGCCATATCCGCTCGGGGGTCGCGGGCATGTCCACGTGATCGATGCCGAGCGGAGAAAGCGCATCGACGATCGCATTGATGATAGTCTGCGGTGCAGCGATGCACCCGGCTTGACCCGAGCCTTTGACACCAAGCGGGTTGGCGGCGGTCGGCAGTTCGGCAAGGGTGATGTCGAAGGACGGCAAATCGTCGGCTCGGGGCAAGGCGTAATCCATCAGCGATCCGCTCAACAATTGGCCCGAGCGCGCTTCGTAGACCGTGTGCTCCAGGAGAGCCTGACCAATCCCTTGGGCAACCCCGCCCTGGACCTGGCCGGTGGTCAGCATCGGATTGATCAGACGCCCGTAATCGTCGACCACGGTGTATCGCTCGAGGGACACGAGCCCGGTCTCGCTGTCGATTTCGACCTCGGCGATGTGGCAGCCGTTCGGAAAGGTGAATTTGTCCGAGCGATTGAAGACATAGCTGTCGAGACCGGGCGTCATACCTTCGGGAATATTGGCCGGATCGGTTGCAGCACGGGCAGCTGCGAGTAGATCGATCGCGCGCTCCGTTCCTTGTACCGTGAACCGGCCGGCCGAGAACACGACATCGGCAACATTGGTCTGGAGGAGACCGGCCGCGATCGCGCGGCCTTTCTCTATGACCATCTCCGCCGCCTTGACCAGCGCCGTGCCGCCCTGATGCATCGACCGCGCACCGCCATGGCCGGCGCCGCTTGTCACCGTCCTCGTATCGGCCTGGACTAGACGGAACGTCTCGACCGGCAGACCCAACAGTTCTGCAGCGATCTGCGGGTAGCTGGTCTCGTGGCCCTGACCATTCGACTGGGTGCCGAGGATCAGCGAGACATGATCGTCAGGATCGAAACGGATTTCGGCTCCTTCGTTGGGCATACCGCGCGCCGTCTCGAGAAAGCACCCGAGGCCGAGCCCGCGCAGCCGGCCGCGGGTCGCCGAAGCCGCAAGCCGCGCATCGAAATCCGCGCCGCGGGCCCGAGCGAGCGCTTCCTCGAGATTGACGGCAAAACGTCCGCAATCGATCGCCATCCCCAAAGTGCTGCGATAGGGAAATTCGGTGATCAGGTTGCGTCGCCGCATGCTTATCCGGTCGAAACCGGTTTGCTGGGCAGCAATATCGATCAACCGCTCGATCACGTAATTGGCTTCTGGCTTGCCGGCGCCGCGATAGGCGTCGATCGGGACCGTGTTGGTGAAGGCGCCGCGCACGTCCATGAAGATGGCAGGAATCGCATAGACGCCGCCCATTGCCGTGGCAGGCGAATTCGTCGAGCTGCCGGGGCCGTTCGACGACAGATAGGCGCCGAGGTTTGCAACGGTCGACACTTCGAGCGCTAGAAACCGGCCGCTCTCGTCGAGCGCCAAACGCGCAGTCGTATGATTATCGCGGCCTTGGGTGCCGCTGACGAATTCCTCGGTGCGGTCGGCAACCCACTTGACCGGCCGCCCGAGGCGTCGCGCCGCCCAGAGGACCAGGACCCATTCGGGATAGAGAAAATTCTTCATGCCAAAACCGCCACCGACATCGGGGGCGGTCAGCTGGATGCGCTCGGGCGGCAGGTGGAATACGGATTGGGCGAGCTGGCTGCGGATCCCGTGAACACCCTGGCCGGTCAAGAGCAGGTGCAGGCGCTCGCTCGCCGGGTCATAGGTGCCGATCGCCGACCGCGGCTCGATCGGCGCCGGGACGACGCGGTTGTTGATGAGTTCCGTCTCGGCGATGTGGGTTGCGCCGGCAAAGGCCGCTCCGGTCGCGGCCCGGTCTCCTCTCTGAAATCGATAAGAAAGGTTTCCGGGGGCCTCTTCCCAGATCTTCGGTGCGCCGAGCAACAAGGCCGCGAAGCCGTCCACGACCGCCTCTAGCGGCCGGTATTCGACAGTGATGCGTTCTGCGGCGTCGCGCGCCAGATCGCGGCTCTCCGCAACGATCAGGGCCACCGGATCGCCGACATGACGCACCTGCCGGCGCGCGAGCGCATATCGTGGCGGCACGATCATCGGATCGACCGTGCTTACGTGGGCCACGCAGGGAAGAGGACCAATGCCCTCGGCGGCGAGATCCGCTTCGGTGAACACCCCCAGAACCCCGCCGACATCGCGCGCTCCCCCGATATCGATCCGCTCAATCACTGCGTTTGCATGCGGTGAGCGCAGCACATAGGCGTGGACTTCCCCGGGAAGTGTGAAGTCGTCGACATATCTGCCGCGGCCGGTCAAAAACCGTTCATCTTCCAGCCGGCGCACCGAACGCCCGCGATCGTCACGTACCATCCGCCTTCTCCGCTCCGGTCCGGTCTCACAAAAGTTACTGGACAATCGCGGTCGACCCTCAATCCTTTTCCGAGATGCGACGCGTTTACGGCGCTCGCGTTTTGGAGAGGAACTCATGACGATCGCGACAACCTCGTCGAGAGCTCGCCAATCTTTAGTGCAGCATGCGCCGTCATTGGCGTTGTCTTTGGCGGGGACGGCAGTGGTGCTGCTCGCGCTCGGTCCGCTCGGGTGGCGTGCGGGGTGGTGGCACTATCGTTTCGGCCTTCTGACACTGATGCCGTGGGCGGCCTACTTCGGGGTCGCGGCGCTGGTCGTCTCGGCGGTTACCATATCACTCGGCCGCTCCCGGGTCGGCGCGCGCGGGATCGTGGTGGCAGTCGGTGCATTCGCCGTGGGTGCGTTGATCGCCTATGTGCCCTGGCATTACAACGCGATGCGGCAGACGGTCCCACCGGTCAATGACATAACCACGGACAGCGAAAATCCACCGACATATGCCGCGGTGATGTCGTTGCGCGCGGCCGAAGGCGCGAACCCGGTCACCTATCAGGGTCCGAAATTTGCCGACCAGCAGAAGCGCGCCTATCCCGACATCGCACCCATGATCCTCGAATTGCCGCCCGCGGCCGCGTTTGCCCGCGCGCTCGCCGCCGCGCAACAAATGGGCTGGACGATCGTAGCCGCTGACCAGGCGGCAGGCCGGATCGAGGCAAGCGCGCGGAGCCGCTGGTACGGCTTCACCGACGACATTGTCGTTCGTGTTACCGGGTTGCGCCCTGGCAGCCGCATCGACGTGCGCTCGTCGGCGCGGCAGGGGCGGAGCGACTTCGGCGTCAATGCCGCACGCGTGCGCGCTTACCTTTCCTCTTTGCGCGAAGCCGCGGGCGGCGAGGGCTAGCTCCCTTTCATTTCCGTACCGACCTCCTCGATAATTGGGGGGCCGCGGGGCCGCGGCCGTCCTCGGAGGGAGAAATGCCTTGATCCGTGTCGCCGGCCCCGGCTGGGCGCTCGCCTTATCGATGACCGCCGCTCCGGCTTTCGCGCAGCACGCCCCGGAAGCCAAGGACATGGTTTTGGTCGGCTACAACGACCTCCAGGCGCGCAGCGCCTATCAGCCGGTGATCCATGAACAGTCCGGGCGCTGGATCGCCTATATCGGGCATCACGGCGGAACGGACGCCGCTCCCAATCCGAAGAACCCGCTGACCGGAGCTGAAGAGCCGAACGGCACCTCGATCGTCGATGTCACCGATCCGCACCATCCGCATTATCTTGCGCATATTCCCGGCGAGCCCGGCCTATACGAGGGCGGCGGCGCGCAGATGGTGCGCGTGTGCGACGGCAAGGCCTTGCCGAAAGGCGACCCGCAGGCCGTCTATATGCTCCGCCCGTTCGGCAACGCGTCGCACGAGATCTGGAATATGGCCGATCCGGCCCATCCCCAGTTGGTGACACGCGTCGTCGAGGGCCTCAAGGGCACGCATAAGAGCTGGTGGGAATGCGACACCGGCATCGCGTACCTCGTTTCCGGTGTGCCGAGCTGGCGGGTGCCGCGGATGACCCAAGTCTTCGACCTCAGCGATCCGGCGCATCCCAATAAGATCCGCGATTTCGGATTACCCGGCCAGCAGCCCGACGCCACCGGCCCCGTGCCGACGATGCTGCATGGCATGATCTCGGCCGGCCCCGAGGCCAACCGTATTTATTTCGGCTATGGGACGAATTCGGGCGGGATTCTGCAGATCGTCGATCGCGAGAAGTTGCTGAACGGCCCCAAGGAGCCGACCGACGACAATCTGCGCTATCCCGAGGTCGGCCGCTTCGAATTATCGCCTCTCAACGGCGCCCATACCACTTTCCCGGTACTCGGCGTGCCGATCGCCGAATTCGCCAAGGACAAGATCGGCAAGATCCGTAATTTTGTCGTCGTCACCGACGAGCAGATCGCCAATGAATGCCAGGAGGCACGCCAGTTCGTGTGGTTTGTCGACGTGACGGTCGAGAAGCACCCGATTTCCGTGGCGACCTGGGGAGCGCACGAGTCTCCGGGCGACTTTTGCAGCCGCGGCGGCCGTTTCGGCACCCACGCGTCGAACGAGAGCATGACGTCAATCTATTACAAGCGGCTGATGTTCTTCTCGCATTTCAACGCCGGCGTGCGCGCCGTCGATATCCGCGACCCTTACCACCCGACCGAGGTCGGCTATTTCATTCCGGCCGTCACCGAGAACACCGACAAGCGCTGCGTCAAGCTCGACAACGGCGAGCAGCACTGCAAGGTGGCAATCCAGACCAACAATGTCGAAGTCGACGACCGCGGCTACATCTACATCGTCGACCGCGCCAATACCGGGATGCACATTCTCGAATTGACCGGCGATGCGCGGAAAATCGCCAATTTCCCGCAGTGAGCCTCAGCGATAAGATCCCAGATTACTGACCGCCTTCAAGTCGGTCCCCGAGCGCTCCAACAGTCCGAGCAATTTGGCTGCGATCATATAAGGCTCGGCTAATGTAAAGGTCACTGCCGAGCGGCCCGAAGGGTCGACGACGGAGAGCGTGCTGCTATGGTCGACGACATAATTGCTATCGCCGAGCAGCACCTTCTCGTATCTGACGCCGAGCGCCCGCGCCAGACCTGCGATCTGCTCTTGCGTGCCGGTAAGCCCGATCAGCCGCTTGTCGAAAGCGGCGGTGAAATCGCGCAGCATCGGCCCCCGGTCGCGCTCGGGATCGACGGTGACAAACAGCGGCTGCACGTAGCCGGCCGCGGGGCCGATCTCGTCCAGCGCTTCAGCCATCGCACTGAGTGCCGTGGGACACTGATCGGAGCAATGCGTGTAGCCGAAATAGATCAGCAGCCACTTCTTGGCGAAATCTGCGCTCGTAACGCGCTTGCCATCGGCGTCGGCTAGCGCGAACGAATGATCGAGCGCATGTCGAATGTCCTCCGCCTCCGCGGCCCGCATACCCAGCCCAAAGGCAATGCCGCACGCTACCAGCGCCGCACCGGCTAAAACCATGCGGAGAGCGAAGCGTCGCAAATCCTTAACCATACGCTTCAAGCGGCGGGCGGCGTCACAACGGCGGCGAACGTCACTGGCTGTTTTTGCTGTTCTTTGCAGCAAATTATCAGCCCGCGCCATTCCGTTCTTGAAATCCTGGGTTCCGGTCCGTTGGGCGAACGAAAATAACAGCCAGCTTCCCGCTATTCCGCGGCTGTTTTGGCTCGAACCATAGCGATCGCAAGAGAGCTATCCGCCGAAAAGGCGCAGTACACTATTAACACAGATCTGTATGTAGATATCATAACAATTATGAATTGTCAATTTAATAAACGATAAAGTAACATGATCTTACTCGGACGCATGTCGCGACGTCTTGTTCGACCTTTCGCTGCTCGCCCCGTGGTGAGGCAGGCGCGATGCCGCCTAAACTGAGTCGCCGCCGGGTCGCGCGGATTGTCGTTGCCGACCATGAATTTTCTCGGGCTCTTACTTGAGCCGCTTTGGCTTCGCGCCGCTGGTGCATCGTGAGCTTCGTACTTTCGGCCAAATCTCACGCCTTTCGCCTTGCATGATCCGTGTCGTTTTGTCTGTAAGGGTCATCGAGCTTATCTACTGGATGTCTCATTTTTATCGGACACGGCGCCGTTTCCAATCATGCCCCCACAGCTCACAGAAGAACGTCTCCGCTCCTGGCTCGACAGCAAGCAGGTGGACCGTGAGCGTATGTGTCTCGCCCTTCTCACCCTGGATTCACGGTTCGCAAACCCGAAGCTTCGACGACCGAAGGGAGCACCAGACGGAGCACGGGACATCGAGGTTGCATTTAATGGCTTGGAACCTGGGGGGCCGTAGGGTTCAGAAACTCTGCGAATGACTCGCCGGAAGACAAAACCTCGGTGCGACAAAAATTTCAACCGGACCTGACGAATGCTCTCAAAGAAAATAGAGAGCTAAGATCATTTATTTTCTTTACAAACGTCGATCTTACCCGGCAGAATTGTGCGATCTAAGAGCATTTGCTGAGGCAAAATCCATCACACAATGCGAAATATTTTATCGTGAGCGAATGCGAACCCGGAGTGCCGCCGTGGCTTTGGCCGCGAGTTTGGTCCTTGGACTTCTCTCCTTGCACTTCTCAAAGTTCACACCCGAAAAGATTGAAAACTGATTGTCGAACGAACCTCAGACAATCGGCTGTATTTCATCTTCGTCAGCGCTAAGATTTCCGCGACCAAGGATGCGCTTTGTAATTAGCAGATTGACCCCTCTGGTCTTTGCACGTGTGGATTTCCCGACCACCTCGTTCGAGTGGTATCGCCGACGCCTTGCGTGATGGCTCGCCCCGACACCTAAGGCGATGGAGCGGGTGAAGGGAATCGAACCCTCGTCAGAAGCTTGGGAAGCTCCTGCTCTGCCATTGAGCTACACCCGCGCGCCGCGAATGATAAGCGATCCGCGACCGCCTGCAAGCGGCTTGCGGCGGCGGAGCCGGAGCTTACGAGCCGTTCGGCCGTGCCGCCGGCGGATCGACCGGGACGGTGCCCATATCCGACGGCAGGCAGACTTCGAGGATCTCGAGATCGTCCGAGGTGGCGATTTCGTTGTGGTGCATACCACCCGGGATGAAGCAAGAGTCGCCTGCCTCGAGCCGGCAGCTGCTGCCATCCTCGAACTCCAGCTCGACCCAGCCCTTGAGCGTGTAGACGAACTGTCCCTCGCAGACGTGGTAATGCCAGCCGGTCGGCTTGGTCATTCCGGTAACCGTAGACATCACTTGCGCCCGCATCCAGCCGTTGCTCGCCGCGGTGACGCCGAGATCGCGATATTTGAAGAAGGTACGGCGCCCCTCGACAAAATCCGGTGTTTTCGCGCTCGTCACGGCGACCTTCATCGCCGGCTGTGTCGCGGCTGACTTTTCCTTCAATGCCGTCTGCTCGATCGTCATGCTGGAACCTCCTTCCAAAAAAGGATCGCAGCATCATAGCAGCATCTCGAGCCGGGCAGCGAGGGCCAGCTTCACGCTGCCGGAAGATTGGTGTTAACCTGCCGGTTCAATTTCAAGGAGGATCGCATGGCGAACATACCGGGTGCGGTAACCGATCCCAGCCGCGTGCGCGGCGAAAACATCGAACTCAAGAGCGGCGGCGACACGATCAACGGCTATCTCGCGCAGCCGAGCCAGGCCGGGCGTTACCCCGGCATCATCGTCATCCACGAAGCCTTCGGGCTGGTGGAGCACATCCGCGATATCGCCCGGCGCTTCGCCAACATCGGCTACAACGCCGTGGCGCCCGATCTCTATACACGCTCGGGCTCACCGGACCCCAACAACATGGAGTCGGTATTCCCGGTCATGTTCGGCTTGCCCGACGCTCAGGCGGTCAGGGATCTCGACGCGGCAGCGGACCATCTGCGCGGGTTCCCCGGCGCCACCGGAAAAGTCGGTGTCATCGGCTTTTGTTCGGGCGGCCGCCAGACCCTGCTGTTCGCGTGCAGCAGCACCAAACCCGATGCGGCGGTCGATTGCTGGGGCGGGTTCATCCACCGCGCCACACCCGACGCCGAGACGACGCCGGCACGGCCGACGCCGATCCTGAACCTTGTCGACCAGTTGCATTGCCCGCTGTTCGGTGTGTTCGGCGAAGAGGACCAAAACCCGACGGTCGCGCTATCCGAAGACCTGAAGAGCCGGGCGCAGCGCGCCGGCAAGGACGTCACGATCAAGGTGTACAAGAACGCGGGGCACGCTTTCCTCGCCGACTACCGGCCGAGCTACCGTGAAGGGCCGGCGACAGAGCTCTGGCAAGACGCCGTCGCGTTTTTCGACAAGCATTTGAAATCGTAGATCCGTTCCCGTATCTGGGGATAAGCCCGGCGGCGATCAGCGTTGACGCTTGGCCCTGCAGAAGAAAGGCATTGGCATGGCACGCAACAAAATCGCGTTGGTCGGGGCCGGGCAGGTCGGCGGCACGATAGCGCTCCTGGCCGGGCTCAAGGAGCTCGGGGATATCGTCCTGTTCGACATCATCGAAGGTGTGCCGCAGGGCAAGGCGCTGGACATCGTCCAGGGCTCGACGATCGAGGGCTACGATGCGGTCGTCAAAGGCAGCAACGATTATGCCGATATTGCGGGCGCCGATATCGTCATTGTCACTGCCGGGATCCCGCGCAAACCGGGCATGAGCCGTGACGATCTGATCGAGACCAATGCCAAGGTCGTCGCCACCGTCGGCGAAGCGATCAAGAAATATTGCCCGCAGGCTTTTGTGATCGCGATCACCAACCCGCTCGACGTCATGGTGTGGGTCATGCGCGAGGCTTGCGGATTGCCACCACAACGCGTCGTCGGCATGGCGGGGGTCCTCGACAGCGCCCGGTTCCGCTATTTCCTCGCCGAAGAGCTCGGCGTCTCGGTCGAGGATGTCAGCGCCTTTGTTTTGGGCGGCCACGGCGACTCGATGGTGCCGCTAGTGCGCTATTCGACCGTTGCCGGAATTCCATTGCCCGACCTCGTCAAGATAGGGTGGACCACTCAGGAGCGGCTCGACAAGATCGTCCAGCGCACCCGCGACGGCGGCGCGGAGATCGTTGGCCTCCTCAAGACCGGCTCCGCCTTTTATGCGCCCGCGAGCTCGGCTATCGCGATGGCGGAGGCCTATCTCAGGGACAAGAAACGTGTCTTGCCGTGTGCCGCATGGCTCGAAGGCCACTACGGGGTCAGGGATCTCTATGTTGGCGTCCCGGTCGTGATCGGCGCGCGCGGGGTCGAACGCATCGTCGAGATTGCCCTCGACCGCGACGAAAAGGCAGCGTTCGACAAATCCGTCGCTGCCGTTCGTGAATTGATCGGCGTCGTTAAAAGCATGAAGGTTCTGGGCTGACGCCATGAACATCCACGAATATCAGGCGAAGGAGCTGCTGGCGAAATTCGGCGTCGCGGTGCCACACGGCGGGGTGGCGTACACCCCGGCCGAGGCGGTCGAGGCAGCGCACCGCCTCGGGGGCGAGGTCTGGGTCGTCAAAGCGCAGATCCATGCCGGCGGCCGCGGCAAGGCTGGCGGGGTCAAGCTTTGCCGCTCGGAAGACGAAGTTGCCGCAGCGGCGCGCTCGCTGCTGGGGAAGAACCTGGTCACACACCAAACCGGACCGGCGGGCCGCGAGGTCAAACGCGTCTATGTCGAGGAGGGCTGCGACATTGCTCGCGAGCTCTATCTCGGCCTTTTGATCGACCGTGACACCGGGCGGGTGACGTTGATCGGTTCGACCGAAGGCGGGATGGAGATCGAGGAGGTTGCAGCTCGCTCGCCGGAAAAGATCCTGAAGGTGGCGATCGACCCGGCAAGCGGGATCGAGCCGTTCCACGCCCGCAATATCGCCTATGGGATCGGGCTGGAGGGAGCGCCGGTTGGCGTCGCGGTCAAGTTCGTCACGGCGCTTTATCGGGCGTTCACCGAGCTTGACGCGTCGATTGTGGAGATCAATCCGCTGGTCGTGACCGGCTCGGGCGAATTATTGGCGCTCGACGCCAAGATGGGGTTCGACGACAACGCTCTTTTCCGCCATGCCGATGTCGCCGCTCAGCGTGACGAGGACGAAGAGGACCCAACGGAAGTCGAGGCCGGTAAGCACGGGCTCAACTACATCAAGCTCGACGGCAACATCGGGTGCATGGTTAACGGCGCCGGCCTCGCCATGGCGACGATGGACATCATCAAGCTTTATGGCGGCAGCCCCGCAAATTTCCTCGATGTCGGCGGCGGGGCGACGCGGGAACGGGTCTCGACCGCCTTCAAGCTGATCCTCAGCGACCCCAATGTCGAAGGAATCCTCGTCAACATCTTTGGCGGGATCATGCGCTGCGACGTGATCGCCGAGGGCGTGGTCGGAGCCGCGCGCGAAGTCAATCTGCATGTGCCGCTGGTGGTGCGCCTCGAGGGTACCAATGTCGATCTCGGCAAAAAGATCATGCAGCAATCGGGGCTACCGATCCTCGCCGCCGAGAACCTCGCCGACGCCGCGCAAAAGATCGTCGCGGCGGTCAAAGAGGCGCGCTGATGGCGATCCTCGTCAACGCTTCGACCAAGGTGTTGTGCCAGGGCTTTACCGGGTCGCAGGGTACCTTTCATTCGGAGCAGGCGATTGCCTACGGCACCAAGATGGTCGGCGGTGTCACTCCTGGGAAAGGCGGGACCCGCCATCTCGACCTGCCGGTTTTCAACACCGTGCAAGAGGCGCGCGCCGAGACCGGCTGCGATGCGAGTGTTATTTATGTGCCGCCGCCTTTCGCGGCCGACGCGATTCTCGAAGCGGTCGATGCCGGCATCCCGCTCGTCGCGTGCATCACCGAGGGCATCCCGGTCGTTGACATGGTGCGTGTTAAGCGCAGCCTGTCGGGAACCAAGACCCGGCTGATCGGCCCTAATTGCCCCGGCGTCATCACCCCGGACGAATGCAAAATCGGCATCATGCCGGGGCATATCCATCGCCGCGGCAAGATCGGCATCGTGTCGCGCTCGGGCACCCTCACCTATGAGGCGGTCGCGCAGACGACAGCGGTCGGGCTTGGCCAATCAACCTGCGTCGGCATCGGCGGCGACCCGGTCAACGGCACCAACTTTGTCGAAGTTCTCGGAATGTTCCTCGCCGACGACGAGACCGAAGCAATCGTCATGATCGGCGAAATCGGGGGAAGCGCCGAAGAGGACGGCGCGGCGTTTCTCAAAGAGTCGCGGCGAAAGAAGCCGGTCGTCGGCTTTATTGCCGGCAGCACCGCGCCGCCCGGCCGCCGGATGGGCCATGCCGGCGCCATCATCGCTGGAGGCAAGGGCGGGGCCGAAGACAAGGTGGAGGCTCTGCGCAGCGCCGGGGTAACCGTTGCCCGGTCGCCCGCAGAAATCGGCACAACAATGCGCGACGTGCTGAACAGGTAACAGCGCCGGGGAGTTGTCGGGTGTGGAGCGAGTGACGAATTAATATTTGTCATGGCCGCGAGGCAGTCTGCGCCAGCGGCGACATCAAGGTACGATAATGGCTGATATCGACGGCACGACGTTTCTGACCGGTGCCAATGCCGGCTTCATTGCCGCGCTCTATGCACGCTTTCTCGAAGACCCCGGGGCGGTCGAAGAGAGCTGGCACCGGTTTTTCTCGGAGATGACGGACGACGTCTCATCGGTGCTTACCGAGCTGCGCGGACCTCATTGGGCGAAGCCCGCAACGCCAATCGCCGGTAACGGCGCGGCGCCTACGGTGGAAATCGATGAGAAGGCACTCCGCCAGGCGACCACTGACTCGATCCGGGCGCTTCAGCTGATCCGATCCTACCGGGTGAGGGGTCACCTCGAAGCCGATCTTGACCCGCTGGGGCTCGACAAGCGCGGACATCACCCCGAGCTCGATTACCGCAGCCACGGTTTCACCGAGAGCGATCTCGGTCGCCAGATCTTTATCAACAACCTGTTCGGCCGCGAACGGGCCACCCTGCGCGAGATCATCGCGATCCTGCGGGAGACCTATTGCGGGAAAATCGGGGTTGAATACATGCACATCCAGGATCCCTCCGAAAGGGGGTGGATCCAGGAAAAATTCGAGAAGCGGCAGAACCGTCCGGGGCCGTCGACGGCCGTAAAAAAGGGAATACTAAAGACGCTAACCGTTGCGGAGACCTTCGAGCGGTTTCTCGATCGCCGCTATACCGGCACCAAACGGTTCGGCATCGAGGGCGCTGAATCCCTGATGCCGGCGCTAGAGGCGATCCTATACCGCGGCAACGAACTTGGTATTCGCGAGTTCGTAATCGGAATGCCACATCGCGGCCGGCTCAATGTGCTCGCCAATTTTGTCGGCAAGCCCTTTGCTGCGATCTTCTCGGAGTTCCAAGGGAATTCGACCAACCCCGAGCACGTCCACGGTTCGGGCGACGTCAAATACCATCTTGGTACCTCGGGCGACCGCGAGGTCGGCGGGACGACCGTTCACCTTTCGCTGGCCGCCAACCCCTCGCATCTCGAAGCGGTCGACCCGGTTGTGCTTGGCAAGGTCCGGGCGAAGCAGCTGCAGCGCGGCGACGGCGAACGCAGCCACGTGGCCAGCATTCTGATGCATGGCGACGCCGCCTTCGCCGGGCAAGGCCTCGTGGCCGAGTCACTCGAACTGTCGAACCTGATCGGCTTCTGCACCGGCGGCACGATCCACATCATCGTCAACAACCAGATCGGATTTACAACGGCTCCAGCCGCCGCCCGGTCGAGCCCCTATCCGTCCGATGTGGCCAAAGGGGTCCAGGCGCCGATCTTTCACGTCAATGGCGACGACCCCGAAGCCGTCGTCGAAGTCGCCCGTGCCGCGACGGAATTCCGAGAGGAATTCAAGAAGGATGTCGTCATCGACCTGTTTTGCTATCGGCGCCACGGGCACAACGAGACCGACGAACCGGCCTTCACGCAGCCGATGATGTACCGCACGATCGCCCGTCATCCGACGACGCGGCAGATTTATGCGAAGCGGCTCGTCGAGGCAGGCGTCCTGCGCGACGGTGAGCCCGACGCGATGGCGGCTGGCTTTATTGCTGAGCTCGAGACCCAGTTCGAGACGGCGAAGAGCTATCGCCCGAACAAGGCGGACTGGCTCGAAGGCGCCTGGGCCGGGCTCGAACAGGCTCCGGACGACGACCGCCGGGGCGAGACCGGGGTTGGCAGTGAGAGACTACGGGAGATCGGGCGTGGCCTCGTAACCGTGCCGGAGGGCTTCCGTCTCAACCCCAAGATTGCTCGTCAGCTGGAGGCCAAGCGTGCCTCGATCGAGGCGGGCGAGGCGATCGACTGGGCGACTGCGGAGGCGTTGGCGATCGGCTCGCTTTGCGCCGAAGGAACCCATGTCCGGATGTCCGGCCAGGACAGCGGGCGCGGCACCTTCTCGCAGCGTCACGCGGTGCTCGTCGATCAGGAAACCGAACAACGCTATGTCCCGATCAATCACGTCAGCCCCCGACAGGCACCGTTCGAGATCATCGACAGCCCCCTTTCCGAGGCCGCAGTGGTCGGCTTCGAATACGGCTACAGCCTCGCCGACCCCGCCACTCTCGTACTGTGGGAGGCGCAATTCGGCGATTTCGCCAATGGTGCTCAGGTCATCATCGACCAATTCCTTAGCTCAGGCGAAGTGAAGTGGCTGCGCATGAGCGGCCTCGTCCTGCTGCTGCCGCATGGCTACGAGGGGCAAGGCCCCGAACATTCCTCGGCCCGTATCGAGCGCTATCTGCAGCTCTGCGCCGAAGACAACATCCAGGTCTGCAACCTGACCGGCGCCGCAAACTACTTCCACGCGTTGCGTCGCCAGATCCACCGTAATTTTCGTAAACCGCTCGTGATCTTCACACCGAAATCGCTGCTGCGCACCAAGGAAGTCATGTCCCGCCTCGATGAAATGGGACCGGGCACCTCGTTTCACCGAGTCATTGGCGAGAGCGAGACGATCGCGGCGGACGATAAGGTGCGCCGCGTCGTCTTATGCTCGGGCAAAGTTTATTTCGACCTAGCGAAGGCACGTGCTGCGAACGGCGACGACCGCGTCGTGCTGGTCCGGATGGAACAGCTCTACCCGTTTCCGTCGAATGCACTTGCGAAGGTGCTGCAACGCTATCGCAACGCGGAGGTCGTCTGGTGCCAGGAAGAGCCGCAGAATATGGGCGCCTGGAACTTCGTGGACCGACGCATCGAGCAAGTCCTTGACGTGCTCGACATCGCAGCAAAGCGCCCGGGCTTTGCCGGCCGCACCGAGGCTGCTTCACCAGCCACCGGCCTTTTCAAGCGACACGCCGAAGAGCAGACCCGCCTCGTCACCGACGCGCTGACGGCGTAAGCGCGGGATGGCGACCGAGATCAAAGTTCCGAGCCTTGGTGAATCGATCACCGAGGCGACGGTCTTGAAATGGCTGAAACGGCCTGGCGAAGCGGTCGCCGTCGACGAGCCGGTCGCCGAACTCGAAACCGATAAAGTGACCCTCGAGGTCCCCGCGCCGGCTGCCGGCACGCTCGCCGAGATCCTTGCCGAAGAAGGTACAAACGTCCCCGTGGGCGCTGTCCTTGGTTGGATAGCGGACTGGCTCGCAGCACAAGCAGCCCCTCACCCCTACCCGCTCCCCGCACGCGGGGAGCGGGAGGGACCCGTGCAGCGGGAGGGTGAGGGGCAACAAGCACTCGAACGCTCTGGCCCGGCGGTCCGCAAGCTGATCGAAGAGAGGGCGCTCGACGCGGCCGATATCACGGCGACCGGGCCAGGTGGTCGGGTTACGAAGGCCGATGTGCTCGCCTTCCGGCTGCCAACCGCACCGATCCCCGCGCCGCCGCGACCGGTCCCTCCGGTTGAAGAGTGCGAGGTCAGGGTGCGGATGAGCCGCCTGCGGCGGCGGATCGCTGAGCGCCTGAAGGCGGCCCAGAACACCGCCGCGATGCTTACCACCTTCAACGAGATCGACATGAGCCAAGCGATCGCGCTGCGGGAGCGGTATCGCGATGCCTTCGAGAAGAAGCACGCGGTGCGGCTCGGCTTCATGTCGATCTTCGTCAAGGCCGCGATCGTCGCACTGAAAGAGCTGCCGGCGGTTAACGCCGAAATCGACGGCGACGACATCGTCTACAAGAACCACTACGACATCGGCGTCGCGGTGGGCACCGAACAGGGGCTCGTCGTGCCGGTCGTGCGCGACGCCGATAGAATGAGTTTTGCCGAGATCGAAAAGGCGATTGCTGAGTACGGGCGCAAGGCTCGCGACGGCAAATTGACGATCGAAGAGTTGTCGGGCGGAACCTTCACGATCTCGAATGGCGGGATCTATGGCTCACTGATGTCGACGCCGATCCTTAATCCGCCGCAATCCGGGATCCTCGGCATGCACAAGATCGAGCGCCGCCCCGTCGCGGTAGGCGACAAGGTCGAGATCCGGCCGATGATGTATGTCGCTCTCTCGTATGACCACCGCATTGTCGACGGGCGCGAGGCGGTGACCTTTCTCGTGCGGCTTAAAGAATGCGTTGAAGATCCCTCGCGCATTCTGTTCGAGATGTGAGCCCCGCGCCGTGTCAGATCGCTACGATGTTGTCGTCATTGGGGCCGGGCCGGGGGGTTATGTGGCGGCGATCCGGGCCGCTCAGTTGGGATTCAAGACGGCGTGCGTCGAAAGCCGCAATAGCCTCGGTGGAACCTGCCTCAATATCGGCTGCATCCCGTCAAAGGCGCTGCTGCAATCCTCGGAAAAGTTTGCCGAGGCAGGTCATGCCCTCGCCGAGCACGGCGTGAAGGTCGGCGATGTTTCGCTCGACCTCGATGCAATGATGGGACGGAAGGACAAGGTCGTCACGACTCTGACCCGAGGGGTCGAGTTTCTATTCCGCAAGAACAAGATCGAATGGCTCAAGGGCAAAGGGCGTATCACCGCGCCCGGGCGCATCGCTATCACCGGACCCGACGGTGCAATGCAAGAGGTCGAGGCGAATTCGATCATCATCGCGACGGGATCACAGAGCACGCCACTTCCCGGCATTAGCGTCGATGAAAAGCGAATCGTCTCGTCAACCGGCGCTCTGTCGCTCGATCGCGTGCCGGAGCGGCTCGTCGTCATCGGTGGAGGGTATATCGGCTTGGAACTCGGTTCGGTATGGCAACGGCTCGGCGCCAAAGTCACTGTCATCGAGGTTCTCGACCACATCGTCCCGAATATGGACCGGGAGCTCGGCGCGGCGCTGCAGCGCGTTCTTGCGCGATCCGGTATGGAATTCAAGCTCGGCACGAAACTCGCGGGCATCCGCGAGCGGCAGGACGGGCTGGAGCTGGAACTCGAAGGCGCGCAGCGTCAAATGCTTGTCGCGGACGTAGTACTGGTGTCGGTCGGGCGGCGCCCCTACACCAAAGGGCTCGGTCTCGAAGAGGTGGGGGTTGCGCACGACGCGGGTGGCCACATCGTCGTGGATGACGGCTTTGCGACCAATATCCCCGGGATCTACGCGGTCGGCGACGTGATCCGCGGTCCGATGCTCGAGCACAAGGCCGCAGAGGAAGGGATCGCGCTCGCCGAACGGCTCGCCGGACAAAAGCCGCATATCGACTACGACGCCGTCCCAGCCGTGATCTACACTTGGCCTGAAGTCGCCTCGGTCGGCAAGACGGAGGAAGAGCTCAAGGCGGCCGGGATCCCGTACCGCACAGGCAAGTTTCCATTCACGGCCAATCCTCGGGCGCGGTGCAACGGTTTCACCGAAGGGTTCGTCAAAATCCTCGGCGAAGCCGAGAGCGACCGGGTTCTCGGCGTTCACATCATCGGCCCCGATGCCGGGACCTTGATTGCCGAAGCGGCGCTGGCCAAGGAATTCGGCGCCTCGGCTGAGGACATCGCCCGCTCCTGCCACGCCCACCCGACCTTGAGCGAAGCTCTTAAAGAGGCGGCGCTTGCGGTCGATGGGCGGGCGATTCACATTTGATTCAGCTCGGCAATTTGTCGCCGTCGGGCGGGGCCGGCACTTCGAACGGGTTGACCATGCCGGAGAGGAACGCGAAGTAGTTCGCGACTTCGGTCAGCTCGACCATCCATCGCGCGTCATGGCGGTTCTTCAATGCGTCAAAGACCGCCTGGTCGACACGATTCGCGCGCATTAATTGTCGCACATAGGTGATGATATCCCGCTCCTCGGCAGGCAATGCGGCCGGATCCCTCTTGGCCCGGATCAGGTCGATGACCTCTTCGCGCAAACCGGCCCGGCGGGCTGCGCCGACCTGAGCGGCCCATACATAAGCCGCCTCGCGCTCGCGAACCGCCGAGAGGATGGCCACAGAACGCAGCTTCGGTTCGACCACATTTTTCTCGCGATTGAAGGTGACCAACGGGAGCAGACGCTCTGCTAGCTCCGGGCTGTGCAGCAGGATGCTGAACGGACCGCGCACGCCGCCGAATACTTTGACCACCTCGTCGACGACTTTTTGGTGTTCGGCCGGGACGTCGGACTTGCCGGTGACCGGTGCAATTCTCGGCATGATTTCCTCCCTGTACTGGTTAGATCCCCGGATAGGGCTTGCCCCACCCGTCGAGATAGACGACGTCGCTGAGCGGCCCGCGGCCGACGGGCCCAAAACGCCCCATCGGGTACCCGATCGGCAGGATCGCGTAGGAATGGAAGCCCGGTGGAATGCCCATCGCCTCGTCGACCTCCTTCTCGTAAGTGATGTGCCGAGTTGTCAAGGTCGAGCCGAGCCCGAGCGCACGCGCCGCCAGCAGCATGTTCTGGACCGCGGGATAGATCGACGAACCCGCCGATCGTGTCGGATTGGGGCCATCTTCGAGGCAGGCGACGATCCACACCGGCGCCTCGTGGTAGTGGTCCGTCAAGTATTGGACGGCTCGATTTTGCCGCTGATAACCCGCGGCATCCGCTCCTGGCGGCGGCGCGCTCGTCGCGTAGCGCGGCCCGACCACTTCGTCATAGGCTTTCTTGTAATAGACCTGCACCTTCTTCTTAATTTCTGGGTCCTTCAGCACTAGAAAGCGCCAGCGCTGATTGTTCCCACCGCTCGCGGCGGCTTGGCCGGCCAAGAGGATCTGGCGGATCAGATCATCGGGAACCGGATCGGGCTTCAGCCGCCGCATCGCCCGGGTCGTATGGATGATCTCAAATAAACCTGTTTCCTGAGATGCTGCATCGGGCATCTTAGCTCTCCTTTCGTTGCTTATTTCGCTCGGGGCAGATCAAGCCTGACTGCGACGGCGGCGCTGGCGATCACGGCGATGTCGCCCGCTTCTTCGTCGGGAACGTCCAGCCCCCCTTTGACCACCCTCACCAAGACCTCGCCGTGTGGAAGGCTTGCTTTGACGACCGCGGCATCGACCCTTTCGGGACGCTGCACACCGATCGTCACCTCGACCTGCATTTTGCGCGAATCAAGCCCGAGCGTCCGGATCAAGGTGAGCGAGCTGTGATGGATCGCGTCCTGCACGGCGCGGATCGCCGCCTTCGTGTAGTCGCCGCCATGCAAGTCGTTGCCGGTCCCCATTTCGAGGATCACACGCTTTGCCGCCATGTGTCCGATCCCTCAGCCGATATCGAGCCGCACGACTGCAGCGGCATTGGCAATGACAGTTGTATTCGTCCCCGCGTCGTTGGGTATCTCCAAGCCACCTTCGACGACGCGCACCGTTCCGGTGCCGTGGGGCAGCACCGCCAGAACCGCCTCCTTATCCACCCGATCGGGGCGCGGAACGCCGATTGTGACCTCAACCTGCATCGCGTCGACCGGGAGGCCGGCGGCATCGGCGATGCTGAGCGAATTGTGCCACAGAGCGTCACGCAGCGCTCTCACGGCGGCTTTGGTATAGTCCGCGCCGCGGATATCCGTCCCCATGCCGATCTGCAGCACCATACGCTTCAAAGCCATTTCCTCACCTATCCGTTTTGCTCGGTCCGATCGATATGCGCTCGGGGATGCGCAGCCTCGTAGATGGTGAGGAGGCGCTCGGTCTCGACCGAGGTATAGCGCTGCGTGGTCGACAGGCTGGCGTGCCCCAGCAGCTCCTGGATCGCGCGCAGATCACCGCCGGCATCCAGAAGGTGCGTCGCAAAGCTGTGTCGCAAGGCATGCGGCGTCGCCGTCTCGGGGAGACCGAGAAAACCGCGTAGCGAGGCCATTTGCCGTTGCACCAGACGCGGGTTGAGAGGCCCGCCGCGAGCACCGACGAAAAGCGGCCCCTCGGCGGTCAGCACGTACGGACAGGCGGCGAGGTAATCCGCGATCGCTTCGCGCACCGCCGGCAGGACCGGGAGGAGGCGTTGCTTACCGCCCTTGCCGGTGATCGCCAGTGTTTCGCCGAGGGGCACCTCGGCGCGGGTCAACCCGAGGGCCTCGGCAAGGCGCAAGCCGCAGCCGTAAAGAAGCGCGAGGATCGCCGTATCACGCTTGCCTTGCCAACCGTTGGCCGCAACATCGCCGGCGGCGGCCACTGAGCCAGTCGCATCGTCGATCGTCAGCGGCTTCGGAACGCTTTGTGGAAGCTTGGGCGAGCGAAGAGCCGCCAGCGCCGTCGTCGACGCGAGCCCTCGTCGCTGTAGAAACCGCGTGAATCCCCGAAGGACCGAAATTGCCCTTGCGAGCGAGCTGCGCTCAATATGGTCTTGCGCTCGGTGGGCGAGAAAGGCGCGAAAATCGGCAGGGCGCAGTTCGCTAATCGCCGCCAGGCTCGGGAGCTGCCCGAGGTGTTCGGTCAGGAAATCCAGAAAGAAGGCAAGATCACGACCATATGCCGCCGCGGTATGCGCCGACACACGGCGCTCGCCGGCGAGCCAGCCAGCCCACAAGCCGATTGCCGCGCGCAGATCATCCGTGGCCGCGAAACGGGCCAGCGGCAATGGTGCCGGCGGCGTCGGGAAACCAGTCTTTCTCTGCGTCACCGGCCGCGATCGAGCCACTGCGCGATGCTGATCTCGAGCGTACGGGCGAGAAAGTTCAGAAGCTCGGTTCCAAGACCGGGCTGAAAGGTGTCGGCGGTGCGGGTCCCGAGGCACATCAACCCGAGCGGCGCCGACCGGCTGAAGGACAGCCGAAGCAGCGCCTGCGAGCGGACGAGCCCTGCAGCCTCACCAAACAGCGCCGGGTCGCCGTGGATATCTGTGCATAAGAGAACGTCGCGGTTGGGGCCGAGCAGGCGATCGACGGTGCCTGACGGCAACAAATGAATGCCGTGCACCGGAAGGCGCGGTGTGCGTGACGCCGAGCTCTCCACACCCAGGGTCACGGTGTCGACATCGATCAGGACGGCGAGATCGGTCGTGACGATTTGCAAGAGGTGCTCGAAGCTGGGAGCGCGCAACATCGACAGAACCGCTTTATGCACGCGGCACTGGCTCGTGAGATTGCTGCGGCTAGTTGCGATCAGGCTTTTCTGTTCGTCTTGCAGTCGTGACAGATCATGGCGCAGACGCTCCAGCATAAAGTGCTGAAAATCGAGCACGCCATCGCCGGTCGGGCGAGTAGGAGCGCGCAGCAGCCGCAAAGCATCGGGGTGGCGATCAAGGAAATCGGGATGCTCGCGCAGATAGGCCACGATCTCGCGGGCGCCGATGTCGATCGGCCGTACGGGCGCAGGAAGCGCGCCGCGAACCGGCTTTGGCTGGTCTTGCGGACGATCGGCCACGTCTAGTTCCGCAGCGCCGCGCCGAGGCGCCGAGGCAGGAAATTTAGGGCGGCAGGATGGTTCGCAATCATCTGGAAGCCACCTTGAACTACGCTGGGGACGGCATGATGCGGACGTTCGAGGGAGTACTTGCCGCGCGCCGTTCCGGGAGCAAGTTTAGCCGATGCTCGACGATGATGCCAGTTCCCCCGTTCCGGTGCCGGGCAGCGCAACCGAGCAAGAAAGGACAGAGTCCGAGACCGCTGGACGCCGGATCCGAGTCCTGTTGCCGTTGCCGCTGGCTGAGGCGCTAGATTATCTCGCCCCGAGGGACACATCGGCGCCCGGCGCCGGCAGCTTTGTGCGTGTTCCGCTCGGAGGACGCAGTCTTGTTGGCGTCGTATGGGACGGTGCGGGCGAGGAGCTCCCAGCCGAACGGCTCAAGCCGATCCACGAGATCCTGTCCGCCCCCAAACTGCGCCCCGAACTGCGTCGCTTTGTCGAGCGCCTTGCTGCCTACACGATGACGCCCCCCGGCTCGGTGCTGCGCATGACGATGAGCGTTCCCGAAGCGCTGCAGCCGCCGCGAATGCGCCGGCTCTGTGCCGCCTCCTCCGCCGGGCTCGCCGCCCTTGCCGATGTTCCTCCGAGAAAAGTCCTAACACAGGCCCGACGACGGGTGCTCGAAGTGCTGCGCGGTGGTCCTCCGTTGCCGGCTGCCGAGCTCGCGCGGCACGCGGCGTGCAGTGCTGGTGTGGTTCGCGACCTTCTGGCCGCCGAGTTCATTGAAGAACACCTCGCCCCCACTGAGGCGCCCGATACCGAGCCCCCGGACTGGCGCTTGTCCGGCCCCGCACTCTCCTCCGACCAGGCCACGGCAGCGCGTCGGCTTGTCGGCAACGTCGAGGCGGGAGGATTTGGGGTGAGCGCCCTCGACGGAGTGACCGGGTCCGGGAAAACGGAGACCTATTTCACCGCCCTTGCCGCAGCGCTCGCCGCCGGTCGGCAAGTGCTGGTGCTGCTCCCCGAAATCGCACTCGGCGCGCAGTGGCTGGAGCGCTTCCGCCGGTGCTTCGGCGTCCTCCCCGCACAATGGCATTCCGATATCGGGCAAGCCGAGCGCCGCGACACCTGGCGCGCGGTCGCCGCCGGCCGCGCTCGGGTCGTCGTCGGCGCCCGGTCGGCGCTGTTCCTGCCGTTCCCCGAGCTCGGGCTGATCATCGTCGACGAGGAACACGACCCCTCCTACAAGCAAGAGGACGGGGTCTGCTACCAGGCGCGCGACATGGCGGTATTGCGCGCCTCCTTGGCCGACATTCCGATCATCCTTGTCTCGGCAACCCCCTCGCTCGAAACCGTCGTCAATGTCGCTCGCGGCCGCTACACGCGTGTGCCGCTGCCGCGGCGTCATGCAGCAGCCGAGCTCCCAGCCGTGCGGCTCGTCGATCTGCGCCGCGAGCGGATCGAGCGCGGGCACTTCCTTGCGCCGCCGCTGGTCGGCGAGCTCGCCCAAACCTTCGAGGCCGGCGAGCAGGCGCTCCTATTCCTCAATCGCCGCGGCTACGCGCCCCTGACCCTGTGCCGCGCCTGCGGCCACCGCTTCCAGTGCCCGAGCTGCACCGCCTGGCTCGTCGAACACCGCTTTACCGGGCGCCTGCTGTGCCATCATTGCGGTCACGCCGAGGCGCTCCCACCCTGCTGCCCCGAATGCCTCACGGCGGGCGCGCTGGTGCCCTGCGGACCGGGCGTCGAACGCCTGCTGGAGGAGGTGACGGAGCGTTTTCCGGGGGTGCGCACGGCACTGATGGTCAGCGACCTGTTGCCCGGCCCGCGTGCCGCAGCCGAGCTCGCGCAAGGAATGGCCGAGCAGCGCTATGATGTGCTGATCGGGACCCAGCTCGTCGCCAAGGGTCACCATTTCCCCATGCTGACCCTGGTCGGCGTCGTCGACGCCGATCTGGGGCTCGCCGGCGGCGATCTGCGGGCGGCCGAGCGGACCTATCAGCTGCTGCACCAGGTCGGCGGCCGCGCCGGCCGCGCCGAGCGCAAAGGCCGGGTCTTGATCCAAACCTGGATGCCGGACCAGCCGGTCATGAAGGCGCTCGCCTCGGGCGACCGCGACCGGTTTCTCGAAGCCGAAGCGGCGGCGCGGCGGCATGCCGGACTGCCGCCCTTCGGCCGGCTCGCCGCGCTCATCGTCAGCGCCGCCGACGCCGAAACCTGCGACTTCACCGCCCGCGCCCTCTCCCGCGCCGCCCCGCAATTGCCCGGTATCGCCGTGCTCGGCCCCGCCCCCGCCCCGCTTGCAGTGCTGCGCGGCCGCCACCGCCGCCGGTTCCTCGTCAAAGCGGGCCGCGAGGTGCGCCTCCAGGCGGTATTGCGTGACTGGCTCTCGCGGGTCCGCACCGCGGGCTCGGCCCGCATTCAGGTCGACATCGACCCCTACAGTTTTCTGTAGCGGCCCCGGGCCCAACCAAATTCCCGTGAACCGGGAAAATAATCGGGAAAACATTCGATTGCACGATCCGAGCCATCGCTTCGTGCCTAAATCCCCTGCCTGTTCAATTACTTGCGCTGAAATTCCCGTGGGCCGCCGAACCGGGAATTTTTTCTGCGTAACCGGGAAATAAATCTGTGTAATCGGGAATTCACGGGAATTTGCAAGTGACGGTTACAGACCTCAACCGCAGCAACTTCTATAACGAGAGCTATAGATGTGCGGTTTTAGCCGCTCAACAAGTATCTGACGAGTTATTCGGGGCTGGCTAGACCCAGTCGGACAGAGGACGCCGGAGCGCCAAGGGCAGCTCAACAGTCGCGCATGCGCTCGCATCAGGTGACAGCAGGACCGCGAGGCGCACTGGCTGCGTAACCTGCTCGAGGTGGAACACCAGCTTTGCGACACCGGCATTGGGGTTCTGGCCTTGAGGCTCCAAGGGAGCCGCCGACCTGAACGACAACCTTCCCAGACCTGGCTCAGTGATCCGGAGATAAAGCCGAGGGCGCTGGGCGGTCTCGCCTTGCGCCGGATGGATGAGGGTCGCCATAATCCTGCCGAGCTCCAAATCCGCCGTGGTGTGCATCTGCCAGTCGATCGACGACAGGCATCCATTCGGACGGATTTCATCCACGATCAGCACGTGCCGGCGATCGATCAGCGCAAAACCGCGCAAGGCGCTGACGGCACTCGGATAGGCTCTCGAAAGGTCGATGACGAGATAGGAGACCGTTTCCCCGAAACTTTCACGGATGATGACGGCACCGGCGTCGGGCGGCTGGCACTCACCGTTGATGACGATGGTGTTATGACCAATCGTGCTCGTGCGGTAATAACGGGAACGCATTTCGGGCTTGAAATAGCCGGGAAGCTCGTAATCGTCCGGCCCCAGATCCATAGCCCAGCGGACCCCATTCGCGTCGAGGACAAAGCTGCCGAGATCGTAATGCCCGTGCTCGCACGCGTCGTTGGCGCCTGCCTTGATCCCGAGATAAGTCGTATTTGGGTCACCCCAGCTGCCGCGAAGCATCACGACATCGGTTGCTCGAAAACGTTGAGCAGTGGACAGGCCTGATGGGTCGCGCCCGTCCGCATCGAACCACAGCAGGTCCATCGGGTGGACCTTCCTCATATGTAGCTCGGTCCCGGCGTCTACCGGGTGGCGGTATCGTTTGGCCAGCCAAAACAGCCAATAGCCGCCGCTATGGTCTTCCTCGCCGTCGGCGAAGTTGAAGAACTTTCCCGACGGAGCCGCGGCGTGCAGCCGGAACAGGCCCGTTCTCGCGAGCCCCGGGGAAGCATCGAAATCCAAATCTGTATCGAGCGCCGTCGACAAGCTGTCGAGAAGGTAGATCGCATATTGCGTGGCGTAGTGCCAATAGCCGGGCCCCTCCACCCAGCCGCCATCGGGACCGTATTCATGAAAACCCGTTGATATGGAGGCGCGGCACAGCGAGAAGAGGCGAGCGGCTCGTGGGTCAAACTCGGCGACCGACAGTGCCGCTATCATCAGCGCACCGTTGCAGACCAGATACCAGTTTATTGCCCTGGTGGCCCAGCACGGCGGCCGCTGTGCGTCGAACTCATCGAGGCCGGGCTGGATGGCCTTCTCTAGAATCGCCTGCGCGATCTGCCCGCGCTCGTGATCGGTAAGACTGTCATACAGCCAATCGTAACCGATCGCTGCGCCGAAAGCTGTTTCGGCTGTCGTAAGGAATTTGTCATCCGCCCAATCGGGGAAAGCGCAGACGGCTAGAAGCTCGGATTTTGCACGATCGCAATATCGTGGATCCTTTGTGAGGAGCCACATGAACCCGAGCGTTTGTATTCTGAGACAAAACAAACGCGCGACATCGAGGGGTGCCGCCTGGCCTTGCGATGATTTGGGAGGGCGGACGAGCGGAAGGGGCGCGGCACGGGTTTCCCGCGGGTCGTGTACCCATTTCCAACTTAGCGGCGGCAGGTCCAGCAGGTGTTTGGCCTGCTTTTCCATTTCTGCCAACCACTGCCTCGCAGTGTCACTCTGGTGAAGTGACTGCCGCGTGCGTTCGATAGCCGATTTTGTCGCCATCAGACGCGGCCGCTCGGCGGCAAGCGTCGAGAACACACCGGGCCCGATATCATCAAGGCGGCTGGTCGGGGTCATTCCGCTTCGCCCGCCGCCGCGCGAAGGCCTGAGAGAAACAGCTCACGGTCCGCGGGGTTGCGCAGCTGTGCGGCGCTCGGCACCAGGTGAGGAGTAAGGACGCGCAGCCGCGCAATGATCTCCCGCGCTTCATCGAGCCGGCCCATTTGGGCGTAGCATGCCGCGAGAACACGATATGAGTGCGGGTAGCCCGGATTTTCTTGAATGGACTGGAGCAATTTCGACGCCGCTGCGGCAAACTCGCGTTTGAAGAAATGGGCTTCGCCGATCAAGCTCAGGGGTGTTCCCATTCGCTCGCGCGGGCTCAGCCGCAGCGCCATCTCGGCATGCTCGATCGCGAGGTCCGGTTGACTGGCCCAGAGCCTCAGAACGCCACCCAAAAACCAGCCGCGGGAGAAGCTCGGGGTGAGCGTAAGGGCGCGGTCGACCAGCGCCATCATCGCACCGATCTCCTCGCCGAAATTTGCCAGCGCAAAGGCGGCGTTGACCAGGATACCCGGGTCGTCCCCTGCCACCTGAAGCGCCCGGCGAGCAAGATCTATGGCCTTGCGGCTGGCGGTCTCCGGCTCTTCGGCCCAGCTCTCTCGGACGAGCCGCATCTGGCACATCGCCGCCAAGGATAGTGCCTGACCACAGTGCCGATCGATCGCTATCGCCTGTTCCAGCAATTCCAGAGCATCGAGAAGCCGTTCTTTTGTTATTGGATAGAAGGTCGCAAGCGCGCGCAGGTAAAGATCGTAGGCAGTAAGAGCATTCGTCGGACGGGCGGACGAGCGGCGGACTTCAGCGGCTTGCAATGCCGGCTCGATGACCCCGGCGACATTAATCGCCACCTTGTCCTGCAAATCGAAAACATCTTCCAAGGAGCCATCGAAACGATCAGCCCAGAGATGGGCGCCCGTCTCGGCCTCGATCAACTGTGCGGTAATGCGTACCCGGTTCCCACCCTTGCGCACCGAGCCCTCGAGCACGTAGCGGACACCGAGCTGGCGCCCCACCTGCTTCACATCGACCGGTTTCCCCTTGTAGGTGAAGCTGGAGTTGCGGGCGATGACGAAGAGCCAGCGGATCCGGCTGAGCGCGGTAATGATCTCCTCGACCATGCCGTCGGCGAAATATTCCTGCTCCGGATCGCCGCTCATATTCTGAAACGGCAAAACCGCGATCGACGGCTTGTCGGGCAGCGGTAACGGCGCCGCCGCTCCGGAATATGAAGTGAGTGCCATAGTCTCTCCGGCGATCTTCACATCAAATACCCGCACTGGCCGCGCGATATTCTTGACCTGCTGCTCGCCCCTGTCGTCGAAGGCAAAATTGAGCTTGTCGCGAACCTGGTCTCGCACCACGCGGCTGACGCAGATCCCGCCCGGAGGCGCCAACGCTTCAAGCCGGGCGGCGACATTGACGCCGTCGCCGTAGATATCCTCCCCATCGTTCATGATGTCGCCGAGATTGATGCCGATGCGGAACTCGATCCGCTGATCCACCGGCACCTCGGCGTTGCGCAGACCCATCTCGCGTTGTGTGTCGACCGCGCAGCGTACCGCGTCGACGACACTCGCGAACTCGACCAAGAGACCATCGCCGGTAATTCTGACAATACGGCCGCGGTGCTCCTTGATCATCGGATCGACGACTTCGCGGCGCAGCACCCTCAGCCTTTCGAGCGTACCCTCCTCATCCACGCCCACCAACCGCGAGTAGCCGACGACATCTGCCGCCAGAATCGCCGCCAACCGGCGCTGTGCCCGCTGGTCACTCATTATCCGGCCTGGCCAAAAGAAGGAGCCTCTCGCAGTCTAATATGTCGCCAAAAATGATGCCGCCAATTTCGGCTTATACCCGCGTCGATCGTACCCCTTGATCGTGCCCGAGTCGCGGTCTCTGGCAACTTTTTTCGCATCCTTGAGCCGGGCTGCGTTCTTGACCGGCTTAGGGGGCCGTCCACAACATCACCCGTCTGCCACGACATATCGCGGGCAGACGTATAGACGTGAAACCGCTGGGGACGCCGCTGGCGTGCGTATCCGGTTCCGCTGTATCTGTCTTGCGGCAGAATGGCGAAATGCGCTTCAGGGCCTCGCCAGCGCATCGCCGCTCCGCATGATCGGCTGCGCCGCGCCACAGGCGCTACGGACGAGCCCGGTTCCGGCCTCGCATGGCACGGCGCCGCCGTTTTGGCAGGACAGCACCGGTCTTTTGGCCATCATCTGTCTCGTCGACCAATGCTCCGATCAGTCGCAACAACTCTTGCTGCTCAAGACCTTTGCCTTGACTGAGGAACACTCCGACCTCGATGTCGGCCACATGCCCTCCTGATGGGCGGTTGGCTTGGTGTCTGATGAACACTCGCCTCGCATCGGGATCACGGGCGAGATGCGATCGATCACCGTTCGAGCTATGATAAAGCTCTCTGGTAAAAAGGCCATGGTGTTGCTCCTGCGAGATAGCCATAGGCTCCAAGCACATCGAGGATATGTAATCCTGCGCGTTAACTCAGTGCGCGGTGAAATCCGACCTGATCGCCGTAATCTCGATACCATCGTTTGAGCAGCGCAAGCCCAACTGATTGTAGCCGTGCCCATCGTCGGGGCTCGACAGTCTCGACCTCATTTACAAAGGTTCAATCATTCGCGCGACACTCTGCGCCATCGCGAAAATTTTGCTGGAAGGCGGGCCGAGAGGATGAAGGAAGAGCGGCGGCTGGTCTGGCGGGTGTTGCGCTATTGGAAGGAAATGGCACATGGCGGGCGATTTCCGCGCCGCGACGAAATCGAACCCTGGGTGCAGGGCGAAGACGGGGCAAACCTACTGCTGATCGCAGTGCAATCGCCGATCGAGCTGTCGCATTTTGTCGTGGTCGGGCTGAACCTGGCGGTTGCTCTTTGCCCCACCCATACGCTGGCCGACGTGCTCCTGTCGCGGGTGCCGCGGGTGGTATCAGCGCGGCGCGGTCTAATGATCGAGGGCGCGGCGACGCTTCGCAGCGTTGGCATCGCCTATCGTACCGTCCTTCTCCCACTCTCCGAGCGCGGCCTCGTAATCGACCACGTGTTGGGCGCGACGAACTATCGTTTGCTGCGCGCCGGCGAGGTACAAACGACAGAGGTCATCTTCCCCATCCATTGGCTCTCTCCGACGGCTTCCTATCGGCGGTTTGTGGATGGAGCCGCGTAACTCCGCCAAGTCTCGTCGCCGGGCCTGGCTCTGAAATCATCGACGGTGTCAACAGTACAACCTCGAATAGGCCAGAGAACCTCGGGTCGTCATTGCCGACGGTAGTGATCAAAATGATTTTTCCGCCATCTTCTCGCCATCGATTGAGAGGTAACAGCCTAGACGAAACCGATCCGTCGCGGGAACCTTCACCATCTCTCCAGCTATAGCGCTTATCATTACCACGACACCCAACGAGATGTGCGCCGAGATCCACAATCGGATTCCGGTAATCTTGAAACCGGAGAGGTGGCCGATGTGGTTTGACGAGGAGCCTGGTGACGCCGACCGGCCGACGGGAATGCTCGGACCATACCCCGTCAGAGGAAATGACGTGCTGGCCGGTGAGCCAGCGGGTCGGGAATGTCAAAAACAGCGGTTGCGAAACAGCAAACGCATTCACCTGCCGGTGAACGCCAGTTCTCCACAGACCGGCAAAAGCCATCAGCTGCCGGTCCGCAAGCGCCACGGCCTATGGCTGCTCCCACGAAGGCGGCGTTCACCTGGTTGGCATGCCAGGGTGTGGTGCATTTCGCCATTGGCCGTTACTGGGAGACGAACCGCGCGCCGGACGACTCCGGCCTCGACAGGATCGCCCCCGCGGCCGCTCGCCGGGATTTTCAGGTCAACGTCCTTTTCTGGGGCAATGTGGAGGCGGGCACGGCACTGATCGCTTCGCACCACAGACTTCGGGAAGATTTGGGAGATCCTGCCACTCCCCACCCAGCCCAATGCCACTGTGCGGGGCCTTGCCACGCATCCCGCTGACGCCAACCGCATTGTGGCGTTCAGCCTGTTCGGTGAGGTGTACGTCAGTGCGGATGCCGACGCGTCCTGGCGCAAGATCGCGCGCGAGTTCGGTGAGATCAGGGCCGCAGTCTGGGTGCCAAACTAATTATCGCCCTGATCAGGAATGAAGAGGTGACAATGGCCCTGCTGGCGGGGGTGTAGGAGCCGACGCGCCGACGCGGAGGGCGGTTGAACATGCTCGTCCATCACGCGGGTTCGGCGCCGGAATATGCCCGCGGCCTAACCGCTCCTAGAAAGCTGTGCCCACCATGGCGCCGCTAACAGCGCTGGGCCCTCTTCATCCGGGAGGACCCAGCGGTCGCAGCGTCAA
>Ga0306923_10000144_pt1 | contig 49099 bp, 43 predicted proteins | sample sta12Can44000108_FD_203841 | JGI IMG/M metagenome (GOLD analysis project Ga0306923, IMG submission 203841) | Lab enrichment of tropical soil microbial communities from Luquillo Experimental Forest, Puerto Rico - statanox.12C.anox.44.000.108 (v2)... | ecosystem: Environmental > Terrestrial >... | reverse complement strand
GTTTTCAACGGCTCAGCGTCAGCTACATTGCGAATAACCTCCGGTTGACCGCGCCCAGGCCCGAGCCACGGGACCGGCGGTACGTCTTCAAATCAGATTTGTCATTCCTCGGACCGCGCCAAGCGGATGACCGGCGCACTTGTCTGACGCCAACTTGAAACCCCGAGCTTTCGCAATCGCGTCACCGAAGATTCCGAAGCCGGACCGTGAGGCGGTCGCTTTGGAATTTCGGAGATCCTCACGCGTGCGTCAGACATCGAACCTTGAGGCCAGCGGGTTTGAGATGGATGAAACGGTTTCGGGAAGCGCTTCCCACCTTCTCCGAGCCGACGCCAACCCGGTCGGTCATGGGCTCTCGATTGGGCATGCAGATTCGCCAAAGACCTCTCGAGCGCTCGAGAAGCGCCGAACCGGCGTCAGGACCGTCAGCAGGTATGCGGCTTATGCCGAGACCTCGCCGGGGTGTGAAATACCGCCAGCGTGATTGGCGAGGTTCGCGATTGCTGACGGTACTGACGGTGCAGACGGTGTACGCCCGAGGATGTCGACCGAAGGCGCTACCTGCGGGGCCACGTCGATCGGCGTCAACCCTCTGACCGCTCGATCGGGCGTCGCGCGAGACGCTCGACCGCCGCCCGGGCATGGCGACGTCAAGCGCCGTCGACCCGATCTGGGCGTGTCCGCTCCGACAATTAATTAAACCACAACATGAGGATGCTTGAAGCACAACATGAGCATGCTGTTTTCGTAGAGCAAACACTTAGAGCACAAGATTAAGACGCTGTTTCAATGGAGCCAACATGCTGTTTTCATAGAGCAAACACTTAAAGCAAAGAATGAGGATCTGTTGAAGCATAACATTAGGACGCTGTTTCAGTAGAGCCGAGGATTTTGGCGCGGCGGTCTTCGGAAATAAATCGCGCCCAACCTGAGCGAGCCATCCCTAGGGAATCTCAAGCAAGCGTGCTCCGCTGCTCGATTGATCGATCGGTCGTCCGTCAGGTGGAAGAACGGCGGCTTTCGATCAATCCGAGGACGATCATTCGAAAGACTCCGCCGCAAACGTGGCTCCCTTTTGGACCGACTCGTGTCCCATTGACGCGTCGATAGGACGTTCGACAGATTCGAAAAAATGTTCGAGTGATTCGCGACGGGAATTGTAAGTGAGGTGTCAGAAGTAGCGCTCAGCAGAATTCCTGCACGCAACAAAAGGGGGAGATTAGGAGTCCACAATGAGTGACCGTGTTGGTTTGGGAAAGACGGAGTCTAACGTGAAGTCGAGTTCGAAGTCGAAGTCCATGACATCGACGCGGCGTCAGTTGGCGTTGTTTGGTCAGCCCCTAGTGCTTCACGGCGAAGACGCCGCCGCCTACCAGAAACTTCTCGCCCGTATCCGCGAGGCGAAAAGGCCGGCCGATTTTATTGATGAAGTGTATATCGACGATGTAATATCATCACAGTGGGACGCTATGCGGTTGCGCCGCCTGAAATTGGGTTTGATCAAAGCTTGCGAACTTAAAGCGCTTGAAGCTTTCCTAGAGCAAAATCTCGACTACGACTTGTACTCGGACTATTTCGCGGACGATCTTGCGGAAGCCCTGCAAGATGAACTTGGCGAAGAGCAAGCGGATTTTGCGCGGTCATTGGCGCGCAAATGTGCGCGCAATGAACCGGACGCTCTTGCAGAGCTCGAAAAGATTCTCCCCACTGAGACTCCCCAGAACCAATCGTACATCGATTTGCTAGGTGCGGTTACCCGTAAACCGAACATGGACAGCATCTTGAATGATGCGCGCTCCCGCAAAGTGAGCGAGGTGATACAAGACTACACGCGGGCCAAACCAGCCGCGGTCAAGTTGATTGCCGCTTGCTGGTCCAGGCCGGCAAGAGCTTAGAAGACGTGATCGTGAATGCAGTCGTTGGGAAACTCGGAGATATCGAGTGGTTCGATCGCCGCATCGCTGACTACGAGAGCCGCCGCAAGAGCCCTACGCGAGATCGAGCGACGTCACCGGTTGTTTGGCGAAGCGCTGCGACGAAGCGTCGAAGAGGTCGAGGATGCTGAGTTTGAAGTGATCGACGCAACGGCAACGACGGGAAAAAAGGCGGCTTGACGAGCGATCGCAAAATCCGCGCCAACCGGGCGAATGCGCAGGCCAGCACTGGCCCAAAGACCACGCCGGGCCGCGCTCGCGCGGCGCGAAATTCTCTGCGCCACGGATTGAGCCTGCCGGTTTATTCGGACCCGGTCTTGTCCAAAGAGGTGGAAGCGCTCGCCCGCAAAATTATCGAAAGTAATGGTAACGCCAAGAACCAAGGTCTCGCGCACCGGTTTGCCGAAGCGCAGATCGACATACGGCGTGTGCGCGGCGCCCGCCATCAACTTCTCAATACCGCGCTCTGCGATCCCGACTATGTTCCCGCATCTCACGCCAAAAAGATAAAATTGTTGGCCAAGGCGGCAAAGCTCGGGGCGGAATATCCGGTATTTGCGGAACAGCATCTAACCCCACTTTTTAAAAGCCTCGAACAATACGTACACTGGCGGCCTGAAGGACCACAGAAATTCGCGACCATTCTCCGTGACATGGGCAAACAGCTCGCCGTGCTGGGCCGCTACGAAAAGCGTGCCCTATCTCGGCGTAATGCTGCCGTTCGCGCTTTGGACACAGCGCGTAGGGAGTGCTTAATGAAGACCGGTGCCTAATTCGTCTGCGTGCACTAATGAATCAATACTACTCATGATTGTATAGTTGGCAAAACGAAGCCAATTTCCTCAGTATTATCAATCCTACCTCACAGGTTTATTAGCGCTGATTGCGATTTCACGCCCCGTGAGGCAGTCGGTTGGCCAACGGGCCGACAGCGGCTGGGTCGACCGGCGCTGGTGTAGGCTCAATCGACTGCGGAGCACACAGGCCTCGGTGCAACTTGCGCGAACCGCTGCACCGGTGGCTGTGGGCGCGCAGTGTCGGCAAACGGCGGCATCACCTCGCGCGCGAACAGGCGCAACGATTTTTGGCGCTCGCGAAAATCGAACGAACCGAAATTGATTTGCCGCGAGGACACTCGAACTTGCCGATCGATACAGGAGCCCGCTGGCGCCCCCATTGGCAAAAGATTCGCGCAAGCGCAGCTTTGCCGTCATCACCCGCGTTGCCCTTACTCGTACAAATACACGCGCAGGCGGCGCAGCGCGATCTTGAGCAGCGAGTGGGCGACCGACGATCCGTTTCTGAGATTCACCGAGCCCGATCCCTCGCGATCGATAGACGTCAGCGGGACTTCGATGAACGATCTATTTTCGTAAATAAGCCGCGTGAGAAATTCGGCCTGATAGCCGAAACCCGTGGCCTCGATGTGGAAGCGCAAGACGTCAAGGCGGCGGTAAATTGGACAGCCGTTGTAATAACGAAGGCGATAGCCGCTGGCGCAATTGACCAGGAACGTATACAGTCGCGAAATCAGGTGCCTGCGGTATGGCCGGCCTTTGATGGCGGTGAAATACGGAACGATGATATCGGCTTGCCCGATATGCCGCAGCAGCTGCTCGTGCGCTTCGAGCGGTTCGACATCGTCACCGCAGACGAGCCGGTAATAACGGCCGCGTGCGCGAAATGCTCCTTCGAAGAAATTGCGGGCAACACCACGATTGGTCTCGTTCACGAACAGCCGAATCGGAGCGAGCCGATGCGCCGCCTGATACGCCTGCACCGTTGCAGCAGTGCCATCGCGGGAGCAGTCGTCGAAGACGAGGATTTCATAGGAGAGGCCGAGCTTGTTCGAGACCTCAACGAGTTTTTCGATCGCTCCGATCACGTTCGGCTCTTCGTTGTAGCACGGGATGAAGAACGAGATGTCGAGTGCGTCGGCTGGCAAGCCGTAGTCGGCCATCGAAGCCGAGCCGGTATCGAGTCTGATCGTCGACATCGCTGCTGCCGAACCGCCGCTGCGGCCGCTATGGCGTTGCGGCTTGCGCCAGTGTCTGCGCGTGCCGCGTCGGCGAGGTCTCCGCAAACGCCGACATCACCTCGCGCGCGAACAGGCGTATCGATTTTTGTGCCTCGCGAACATCGAGCAGGCCGAAATTGATCTGCAGCGAGGCGTGCTCGAATTTCCCGATCGACTCGACCGCGCGCGCGATGATCGCCTTGATCTCGTCGGGCGTGCCCACCCACGCGCCGCCCGAGGCGATCTGGCCGTCGAGCGTGAACGAGCGCAGCCGGCGCATCGAGGTGTCGTAATCGCGATAATCCTTCGAGGTGGTGCCGCGCGCCCAATCGCCGACCGCCTCGTTGAGCGCGCGAAAGTATTCCTCGAACGGCGTGCGCGCGATCTCGCGCGCAAGGCCCGCGTCTTCGTGGCAGAACATGTGGAACGCGACCATCACCTCGCCGTTGCCGCCATGCCCGGCACCGCGCCAGGCTTTCCGATAGCGGTCGATCAGCGGCCCGATCGGGCCGATCGGGATCGCCATCAGCGCGTAGCCTTTGTGGCCCGCGAACTCGAACGATTCCGGCGTCTGCGTCGCCGCGATGTAAAATTTCGGCCGCGGCTTTTGCGTCGGCCGCGGCAGCGAGGTGACGTTCTCGAAGGAATGAAACGCGCCGCGGTGGGTGGCGTTTTCCGTGGTCAGCAGCAGCTCGATCTGCTCGAGGCCTTCGCGGAAACGCGCCAGCGATTCGTCGGGCGAGATGCCGAAGCGGCGGAATTCGTGGGGCAGAAACGCGCGCGCAAGGCCCACGTCGAGGCGCCCGCCGGAAATGCCGTCGAGCATGCCGATCTCGCCGGCGAGCTTGAACGGATGATTGAACACCGGGAGCACCGCGCCGGTGACGAGCCGGAGGTTGCGCGTGCGCTGCGACACCGCGCTGAGAAACACGATCGGATTGGGGCTGTAGCCGCCGTAGCGGGTGAAATAGTGCTCGACCGTGCGCGCGTGAGTGAATCCGAGCTTGTCCGCTTCCTCGGCGATCGCCAGCGATTGCTCGTAGTACTCGGCCGCGCTCTTGTCGGTGTGGTCCACCGCGGGAAAAAACTGCACCCCGAATTGCATGTCTCGATGTTGCCTCGCCCGCTCATTGATGCGCAAGCGGGATGTCGCCCCTCGGCTCGCTCATCCCCGCGAAAGCGGGGATCCAGAATCGCAATTTCCGAGCAAGCGGCTCTGGATTCCCGCTTGCGCGGGAATGAGCGGACCGCGAGACGTGATTGACAGCATGACGACGCACCCTAGAGTCGGGCCAACTAGTCCACGTCATGGCCGGGCTTGTCCCGGCCATCCACGTCTTGCTTGTGGTGCGAGACATAAAGATGTGGATGTCCGCGCCACCAGGGCGTTTACGCGCGTCTTCGACGCGCTATGCGCGGGCATGACGGAGAAAATCTGAAAGGCGGATGCCATGACCGCGCTCCCACGCGACATCGATGAAATCCGCAAGGCGTGGAGCGAGGCCAATCTCGCGCCGCTGTGGGAGAACAAGCGGGCGCACCGGCCGGCGCCGCAGCCGGACGCCGCCTATCTCTGGTCGTGGGAAAAGATCCGCCCGTTGATCGGCGCCGCGATCGAGGTCGCCTCGCCGGAAGCCGTGGAGCGGCGCGTGCTCCAACTGATCCCGCCGCTTGCGCGCGAGCAGCAGGAGCAGCAGACCTCGAAGACGCTCGCAGCAAACCTGCAAATTCTGCTGCCGGGCGAGAAAGCACGCCCGCATCGCCACACCATGAACGCGCTGCGCTTCATCCTGGAAGGCTCGGGCGCCGTCACGATTGTCGACGGCAAGCCATGCCCGATGGAGGAGGGCGATCTCATCCTCACGCCGGCTTGGACCTGGCACGAGCACGTGCACCAGGGCGCAGCGCCGATCATCTGGCTCGATTCGCTCGACGTGCCGCTGCACCAATATCTCGGCACCGGCGCGTTCGAGCCGGGGCCGACCGCGCAATTGCCGGAAACCGTGCCGGACGCCGCGTTTGCCGTGGCCAATGTAGTGCCGGACACGAGCTACGCGACCACGGCCTACTCACCGGTGTTCCGCTATCCCTACGCGTCGACCGCGGCGGCGGTGGCCGCGGCGCCCAAGGCGCGCGACGGCTCGCGGCGCGTGCGCTACATCAATCCGCTCACCGGCGGGACGGCGATGGAACTGATGGATTGCTTTCTCGTGCAACTCGACCGCGACACCGCGACGGTGCCGTTCCGCACCAGCGCCAATTCGGTCTGTTGCGTGGTCGAGGGATCCGGCGAAAGCCAAATCGGCAACCAGACGCTGCGCTGGACGAAGCGCGACATCTTCACGTTGCCGCAAGGCAACCGCATCGTTCACCGCAGCGTTGATGGGACGGCACGTCTATTCCAGGTGTCCGATCGGGACATCTACGCGCGGCTCGGATTGCTGAAGGAGGAATACGGAAATATCGCCGCATAAAGCGACATCGCAGTTGAGCGGATAAGCGTCCAGCGCGCGGGCTGGTCTGTCGCGCGCACAGGCCGCGAATCCGGCCACCCTGTGGATTGCGCCTATTAAAGGAGTCGCTGCTGCCTTATATTGCAGTGCAACATAAGCCAAAGGCATCTTCTCCATGACATTCGCGGCTCCGCATCGCGGCGTCGTCCCCGAAGCTGAGGAAACTCCGTCGCGAGCCGCCTTTTTGGCGCTCACGATCGGCAGCATCGGCGTCGTCTACGGCGATATTGGCACGAGCCCGCTCTACGCGCTGCGTGAAGCCGTCAATGCCGCCGCGGCTTCCGGCACGGTGACGCGCGACGCGGTGCTCGGCGTGCTTTCGCTGATCCTCTGGGCGCTGATCGTCGTCGTCACCCTCAAATACGTGCTGATCCTGCTGCGCGCCGACAACAACGGGGAAGGCGGCACGCTCGCACTGATGGCCTTGGCGCACCGCGCCTTGGGCCAGCATGCCGGCGCCGTCGTGCTGTGCGGCATTATCAGCGCGGCGCTGTTTTATGGGGATGCCATGATCACGCCGGCGTTGTCGGTGCTCTCGGCGATCGAAGGACTGAAAATCGCGACGCCGGCTTTCGAACCTTACGTGGTGCCGCTCACGGTGGTCATCCTCGTCGCCTTATTTGCCGTGCAATCGCGCGGCACCGCGCGTGTGGCATCGTTCTTCGGGCCGATCATGTCGCTTTGGTTCGTCGCGATCGTGATTCCTGGCTTTATCGCCATAGCCGGCGATCCCGAAATTCTGCTGGCGCTCAATCCGATTTACGGCGTCTCGTTTCTTGCCCATCACGGGATGATCGGGCTCGTCACGCTCGGCGCGGTCTTCCTCGCCGTCACCGGCGCCGAAGCGCTCTATGCCGATCTCGGGCATTTCGGCCGTGCGCCGATCCAGACCGCCTGGGTCGCGCTGGTGCTCCCCTCGCTCGCGGTGAATTATCTCGGCCAAGGCGCGCTCGTGCTCGCGAACCCGAAGGCGGTCGAGAACCCGTTCTTTCTGCTCTATCCGGAATGGGCGCTGTTACCCATGGTGGTGCTGGCGACCGCGGCGACCGTGATCGCGAGCCAGGCCGTGATCACCGGCGCGTATTCCTTGAGCCAGCAGGCGATACAACTGGGCCTGCTGCCGCGTTTCGAGATCCGTCACACCTCGCAGGAGCAGTACGGACAAATCTACATGCCGCGGATCAATCTTTTCCTGTTCGTGGGCGTGCTGATTCTGGTGCTGACGTTCCGCTCGTCGAGCGCGCTCGCCTCGGCCTATGGCATCGCGGTGACCGGCACGATGGTCGTCACCGGCCTCATGGCCATCGTGGTGATTTGGAAGGTGTGGAACTGGTCACCGGTCGCGGCGCTCGCGCTGATGATCCCGTTTGTGTTCATCGATCTGACCTTCCTCGGCGCCAATCTGCTCAAGGTCGTGGAGGGCGGCTGGGTGCCGCTGGCATTCGGCGGTCTCGTGATGATCGTGATGTATACGTGGCGGCGCGGCAGCCGCCTACTTCTGGAGAAGACGCGCCGGCAGGAGATTTCCCTCGAGGAGCTGGTGCATATGCTCGAGCGCAAGCCGCCGCTGCGCGTGCCGGGCACGGCGGTATTTCTGACCAGCACGCCGGAATCGGCGCCCACCGCGCTGCTGCACAGCCTCAAGCACTACAAGGTGCTGCACGAGCAGAACGTGATCCTTACCATCGCCGCCCACCATGCGCCGCGCGTCGATCCGGCGGCCCGTGTCCAGATCGAGCGGATCGGCGAAACCTTCTCGCGCGTGCTGCTGCGCTTCGGCTTCATGGAGACGCCGAACGTGCCCAGGGCGCTGGCGATCGCCCGCAAGCTCGGATGGCAGTTCGACATTATGTCGACCTCGTTCTTCCTGTCGCGCCGCTCGCTCAAGCCGGCGGTGCGTTCGGGAATGCCGCGCTGGCAGGATCGCCTGTTCATCATGCTTACGCGAATGGCCAATGACGCGACCGATTATTTCCAGATACCGACCGGACGCGTGGTCGAGGTGGGCACGCAGGTGACGATCTGAGCGTCGCGGCCGCCACAAACTGCCGCGCGCCCTCTTGATTCGACGATCGTGAGGGCCGACTTCTATCGGCAGCAATCGGGAGGAGCAATTCCATGGCCGCTGAGCTTGGCCGCGAAAATGTGCGCGATCTGGCGCCCGACGAGGTGGCGCGCGGCATCGCCGAGGGCAAAATTCTGCTGGTCGATGTCCGCGAGCCGAACGAGACCGAGGTCGAGCGCTACCCCGAAGCGGTCTATCTGCCCATGTCCGAGTTCGATCCGGCCGCCATCCCCGATCCCGAAGGCCGCAAAGTCGTGTTCGCCTGCCGCTCGGGCAACCGCTCGGTCACCGCTTCGCTGATCGCCCAGGCGGCCGGACTGCCCTACGACTCCCACCTCGCGGGCGGCATGAAGGCCTGGAAGGCGCTCGGCCTTCCCACGGAAAGCTGACCCGCCGCGCCGATCCGCTGAGCCATTTACTATCGCCTGCAGAGATTCCCTCGATGATCCCAAGCAACTCGTCCGGGCATGGCTGGCTCGGCCGCGTCCTCGGCACCGTCGCGGCAATGACGATTGCAGCCGCCGTCGCGCACGGGCAGCAGCGCGTCGTCAACGTCTACAACTGGTCCGACTATATCGATCCTGCGGTGGTGGCGGATTTCAGCAAGGAAACCGGCATCAAGGTGCGCTACGACACCTTCGATTCCAATGACACGCTGGAAACCAAGCTGCTCGCCGGCAAATCCGGTTATGACGTCGTGGTGCCGACCGCCTATTTTCTCGAGCGGCAGATCAAGGCCGGCGTCTTCCAGAAGCTGGACAAATCCAAGCTTCCCAATCTCGCGAATCTCTGGCCCGAGATCGAGCAACGCCTGGCAAAGTACGATCCGGGCAACCAATACGCCGTGAATTACATGTGGGGCACAATCGGCATTGGATACGACGTGCGGAAGGCGCGCGCTGCGCTGGGTGCCGACGCCAAGATCGATAGCTGGGATATCGTTTTCAAGCCGGAAAACCTCGTCAAGTTTCGGGATTGCGGCGTGCACATGCTCGATACCTCCGACGACATGCTGCCGGCAGCGTTGAATTATCTCGGGCTCGATCCGAACAGCACGGCGGATGCCGATCTGCAAAAGGCCGCCGAGGTCATGACCAAGGTCAGGCCGTACGTGCGCAAGTTCCACTCCCAGGAATATCTCAACGCGCTCGCGTCGGGCGAGATCTGCCTGGCGGTCGGCTTTTCCGGCGATGTCAAGCAGGCGGCGAAACGCGCGGCGCAGGCGAAGAATGGCGTAGACCTCGCTTACGTGATCCCCAAGGAAGGCGCGCAATTGTGGTTCGACAATCTTGCCATTCCGCGCGATGCCAGAGACGTGGCGGAGGCGTATGAATTTATCAACTATCTTCAGCGGCCTGAGGTCGCGGCGCGCAACACGAATTTGCTTTCTTACGCGAACGGCAATCTGGCGAGCTGGAAATTCGTCGACAAATCGATCCTGGAGGACAAGACGATTTATCCGGACGAGGCGACGATGAAACGGCTCTATACCATCAACGCGCGCGATCCCAAGACCGAGCGGCTGATGAACCGGCTGTGGACCCGGATCAAGACCGGCAGGTGAGCGCAGTGTAGCGCGTGCGATAAAACTCCCCTTGTCGTCCCCGCGAAAGCGGGGACCCACACGGGGCGTGCGATATGCACGGGCTGCTCGAAACAATCATGTTCCGTGTTTACTGGATTCCGGCTCTTGCTCGCTTCGCTCGCTCGGCCGGAATGACAAGAAGGGGATCGGCTAGCGCCAGCGCCGATGCATCCACAGCCATTGCTCCGGATGCTCGCGCACCCAGCCTTCGATGATCGACGTGATCACCTGCATCGTGCCGCGAACGTCGACTTTCCCCTCGGCATCCCGCGCTGGCGCGATCGCGCCGGTGATTTCGGCGTGGAAACGGTCGCGCTCGGGCAGCCGGACGATGCGCGTGCCATGGATCGGAGCTTCGGTGTGGCGCGCGAGTTGCGCGATCAGCGGATTGGCTTTGCAGGTGCGGCCGAAGAACGTCACGTCGACGCCGTTGACGAAATACTGGTCGACCAGCATGGCGACGTGACCGCCGGCTTCGAGCACGCGCAACAGCTTCACCGGCGCGTCGAGGCCGGTGGCAACCAGCGTGCCCATCGCGTCGGCGCGCGCTTCCCGCACCGCGTCATCGACCGCGCGCAGATTCGGTCGGCGATAGAGCAAGTGGGCATCGAGCTTGTAGCGCGCGGCGATGTAGGCGGTGAGCTCCCAGTTGGCGAGATGCGAGCTGAAGATCAGCGCCGGCTTGCCGTCGAGCCGCAGCGCGTGAAACCTATTGAGCGTGAATTCGTCGTAAACGATGTCGGGCGGTCCCGGCTGAGCCGGGTCGAGGATTTTCAGCCGATCGATGTGGGCAAACTCGGCGGCAACCCGGCCGAGATTGTCCCAGGCACCCAGCAAAATCGCCTCGATTTCCGCCGGCGATTTTTCCGGGAAAGCCGCGGCGACATTGGCACGGCCGATGCGGTGCTCCTTGAGAAGGCGCCCGACATTGCGCGTCACGAAGGCGGCGAGATTTGCCGTGCGCCGGCGGTCGAGCAGGCGGATGGCGCGAAACAGTGAGACAAAAAGGCGGCCGAGGATCGCGTCGCCCGCGCCTTTGAGGCGTCGTCCGACAGCGACGGCAACGCGTGACCGCTCTGTGCCCATCCGTTGCAGCATCGTCAAATGCGGATGATGATCTTGCCGAACACTTGCCGGCTCTCGATTCGCGCCAGCGCCCGCTCGAAGTCCGTGAGCGCGAATTCGCTGTCGATCACGGGCAACAGGCCGGCGGCCATTTTGGCGAGACTCTCGCGAATGTTGCGCATCGAGGCACCGAACGAGCCGATGATGCGGTATTGCTGCTGGAACAGCTGCATCAGATTGAGGGTGGTTGAGGGTCCGGACGTCGCGCCGCAGGTGACGAGCCGGCCGCCGCGTTTGAGGCAAAGCAGCGATCCATTGAAGGTCTCGGCGCCGACGTGCTCGAACACGACATCCACGCCCTTTCTGTCGGTGAGCTTGCGGACGACCCCTTCGAACCGATCCTTGCGGTAGTTGACGACGTGGTCGGCTTCTAAGGCTTTGGCCTTCTCGATTTTGGCATCATCACCGACCGTGGTGAAGACGGTGCAGCCGATTGCCTTTGCCATCTTGATTGCAGCGGTGCCGATGCCGGAGCCGCCGGCATGCACCAAGATGCTTTCGCCCGCCTCGAGCCGAGCGTTGTCGAACAGCATGTGCTGCACGGTTGCAAAACCGATCGGCGCGCAGGCGGCATCGCGAAGTTCAACGCCCCTGGGCACCGGGATTACCAGGCGCGCCGGTATATCGACGACATCGCGGGCAAACCCGTCGACGTGGAATCCCATGATACCGGCGACATTCTCACAGAGATTGTCGCGGCCTTCGCGGCAGGCTTTGCAGCGGCCGCAAGTCAGCGCGCCGTACATGACGACGCCATCGCCGACGTTGAAGGCATCGACCTCAGGACCGAGCGCGGCGATCTCGCCGGCGGCTTCGACTCCGACCACCACAGGCATCTTGCGCTTGGCGAACGGCATGCCGCGATAGCCCCACAGATCGAGGTGGTTGAGCGCGACCGCCTTGATCCTGATCTGCACCTCGCCGGCCCCTGGTGGCGGCGGCGCGGCGATATCGGCAAGCTCGAGCTTGCGGTCGGCGATAAGGGTCAATGCCCGCATGCGTTACGCGGGCTCGCGGCTCATCACCAGGGACACGTTCTGGCCACCGAAGCCGAACGAATTCGACAACGCATGGCGAACCTTGGCGTCGCGCGCCTCGTTCGGCACGACGTCGAGCGGAAGCGCGGGATCCGGAACCTTGTAGTTGATCGTCGGCGGCAGCCGTTGATGCTCCAAAGTCAGCAGCGTGAACACGCTCTCGACGGTTCCGGCCGCGGAGAGCGTGTGGCCGATCATCGACTTGTTGGACGAAATCGGCAGCGATTTCGCGCGCTCGCCGAACACCGCGGAAACGCCGAGATATTCCATCTTGTCGTTCTCCGGCGTACCGGTGCCGTGCGGATTGATGTAGTCGATCTCGTCGGGCTCGAGGCCGGCATCGGCGAGCGCGTTGCGAATGCAGCCGATGATCGCCTTGCCGTCCGGGCTCGAGCGGGTGCGGTGAAACGAATCCGCCATCTCGCCGCAGCCGGCCACGACGCCGAGAATCTTTGCCCCGCGCGCCTTGGCCGCGGCGTAGCTCTCCAGCACGAGCGCGGCGGCGCCCTCGGCCATCACGAAGCCGTCGCGATCCTTGGAAAACGGCTTTGCCGCGCCTTCCGGCGGATCGTTCGCGGTCGACAGCGCGGAAAGCAACGAGAAGCGAATCAGGGCTTCCGGATTGATCGAGCCGTCGGTGCCGATGCAAAGCGCCGCGTCCGCTTCGCCGCGCCGGATCGCCTCGACGCCGAGCTGGATCGCGCTCGCACCCGAGGCGCATGCGGTAGAGACCGAGATCGGCGAGCCTTTGGTGCCGAAGCGCTCGGCTAGATGATCCGCCACCGAGCCGAACAAGCAGCGCTCGTGCAGCGCCTGGAAGCGGCCGCTCGCGCTCGCGCGCAGCAGATCGTCGTATCCGATGGTGTCGTTGGCGCCCGATGCCTCCGCCAGCACTTCGCGGTGCGGCCATTCGAACTCGATCGGCGCGACGGCGAGGAACAGCGGCCCGGGAAAATCGCCGCTGCGGCCGATGCCGGATTCCGCGAGGGCTTCCTCGGCGGCAATCATCGCCATCCGTTCGCCGAGCTCGGTCGAACAGAACGGTTCGACCGGCACGAAATCGACGGTGCCTGCGATCGTCGTTTTAAGTCCCTCCTTGGCAAAGCGGGTGATGCGGTGGATGCCGGATTGGCCGGCGCTGAGTTTTGCCCAATTGTCCGCCTTGCCCGCGCCGAGCGAGGTGATGACGCCCATGCCGGTGACCACAACGATCGGCCGGCCGTTCTTGTTATGCGAAGACGCCATCTCTCAAGCCTCCTTGACCTCCTCGATCAGCGCCATGCCCTCGCCGCGCCAGTGGCCGACGGCGGTAACGACGACCCGGTCCAGCGGGCCATCATAGCCGCGTTCGACACCCGAAGAATCGGCCGGCGCGAACAACTTTTCGTGGCGAAGCGCCAGCGTTGCAAGCGCAATATTCATGGCGAATTGCGGCTCGAGCGCGTGGCCGAGATAGCTTGCGGTCGCGCGCACTGGTAGTTCGGGCCTCGCCTTGAGCCAGGCGCGCTCCTCGCCGGTAGCGGGCTGCGCCCCGGTTGCGCCCGAGAGCACCGCGATGCCTGCCGGCTCGCGCTGCGCTCCGATGCTCTGCCACATGCGTTCGAGCGCGCCGGTCACCGCTCCTGGCGGGCGGCTCGAGCGTTCCGAGATCACCGCGGAAAGCCGCGCCAGCGGTTTGGCGTTGCGTGCCTGCGCATGCTCGCGCGCTTCCAGCACGAGGAATGCGCCGAGCGAGCCGAGCACCATGCCCGCCTCGCGTTCCCAGACCGGCTTGAACGCGCCGCGCAGCATGTGTCCGCCGGTATCGTAGAGTAGCAGCAGATCCTGGCGCTCGCCATTGTGCGAGCCGCCCACGAGCGCGAGCTCGCTTTGTCCTGACGTAATGCGCGCGAGCGCGATGCGCACCGCGTCGACGCCGGCGGCTTCTTCGCCCATGAAGGTGCGCGAGGAGCCGGTGACGCCGTGCACGATCGAGATGTTGCCGGCGAGCAGATTGGAGAGCTGCGCCAGGAACAGCGTCGGCCGCAGATCGCTCATCAGCCGCTCGTTGAGGAACGCACCGGGATTCCCCGCTTTGCGCCGGTTGGTGAGGATCGCGCCATCGACCGCGACATCGCGCTCGCCGCCGCCCGCGGCGACGATCATGTCGGTGCGCCCGAGCAGCTCGGGATTTCCCTTTACGCCGGCGTCCGCGAGCGCGAGGCCCGCTGCATAGGTGCCGATCCGCTGCCACGGCTCCATTTGCCGCTGATCGCCTTTTTTCGGGATCTGCTTGTCGAGCTCGAGCGGTGCGAGCGGATGCACCAGATAGGGTGCGAAAGTCTTGGCATCGACCTTGATGTGGCCGGCGCTGAGCGCTTGCCAATGCGCGTCCGGGCCCTCGCCGAGGCAGGACACGATGCCGATGCCGGTGATCCACGCTTCCCGGGTGCTGTCACCCATGGGCGAGCGCCTCGCTCGGGAATTGGAGGAGTGCCGCCATTTTCTCCATGCCGGCGCGAAAGTCCGGATTGGGAAATTCCACGAGCCGGAAGGTCATCTCGGCGTTGCAGGCAAGCTTGTCCTCGCAGCGAATATCCGCCTTGGTGACGGCGAAGCCCGAACCCTCGTGCACGAGCTTGGCCGAGAGCGCCAGTGTTTGCCCGGGTGTCACGAACGAACGCAGCTTGACGTCTTTCAATGCGCAAATGATCGGCATGCGGACAAACTTCGTCGCTCCGATCACCAGCCAGCCCGAGGTCTGCGCCATGGCTTCGATGAGCAGAACGCCGGGCATCAGCGGATAGCCGGGAAAGTGCCCTTCGAAGATGGTCGATGCCGTGGGGACGCGCGCCTCGGTGCGGATGGTCTGCTCAGCGAGATCGAGATCGACGATGCGGTCGATCAGCTGAAAGTACTCGAGACGCACCGGTGCGCCTCAGGCGATCTTGGCAGCGACAAGCTCGTCGATGCGGGTACACAGATTGTTCAGCTGAAAGTACTGCTCGGTCGTCGCTTTGCCGTCGTTGACCTCCTGCGTCCACTGTTCGAGCGGCATTTTGATTCCGAACGCTTTGTCAATGGCAAACGCGATGTCGAGAAAATCCAGACTGTCGATGCCGAGGTCGTTGATCGCGTGGCTTTCCGGCTTGATGGTGTCGCGCGGAATGTCACACGTCTCCGAGATGATATTGGCCACCGTGTCGAAGGTTGACGACATCCCTTAAATCCCTGATCGATCACGCGTTTCCGCAACCGCGTCGGCACGTCTGCGATTGCGGGTGGATCGCCCCGGACTAGCCCCGTCGGCCCGTGCCCGTATAGCGAAGCGGGGCGCCAAGTTCAATGGCGGCGGCCTGCGCGCGCCACTGCAGGACATCGGCGCCATCGAGTGTTATCAAGAATACCGGGCGCGACACGGTCCCGCAAAACGACGCGAGTTACGCGACCGAGGCGGCCCAACCGATGCTGCCATAAGCTGGGGAGGTTCGTTCATGTCGATTCGAATAGCGTTTGCCGCCGCCGTCATCGCCGCGTGCGCAGCGCCCGCCTGCGCCGATGCGCAGGTCATCACCCATCGCGACGTCGGCGTGCGCATGGGTCTCGCGATCGCCGTTGCCGCGCTCGATCAGTGCGAGCAGGACGGCAACAGCGTATCGGTTGCGGTGGTCGATCGCGCGGGCCGGCTGCGGGTGTTCCTGCAAGCCGACCGGGCCAATCCGCACAATATCGAATTGGCCCGCCGCAAGGCCTACACGGCGCGCACGTTCGGGCGCAGCAGCGCGGAATGGGCCAAGCGAACGACCGAGATGCCGGAGATCGCGGCGCAGCGCGAGCTCGCCGACGTCATCGCCCTGCGCGGCGGCGTGCCGATCAAGGTGGGGAACGAGACGATCGGCGCCGTCGGCGTGAGCGGGTCGAGCTCCGAAGGCGATGAGAAATGCGCGATGGCGGGCGTCGCCAAGGTGGCGGACCAGCTTAAGTAATCAACTCACCCTGTCATCCCGGTCGACCCCCGCGCCGGGCACCCACGAAAATGGCCGACGCGAGAGCATCCTCACTGCTCTGCTGTGTCCGGTCATTTTCGTGGGGTCCCGGAAAGCGGGGGAGAGCCCGGACCCAGTAATCACTGCGCTTTCCGTGATTACTGGGTCCCCGCTTTCGCGGGGACGACGTTCTTTGCGTAAGCATGCACGGTTGGAGCGCGGAGATGATTACCGCTCCATCGTTTTCACATCGATCGGCGCACAGTTGCGCCGGCCGGACAGCACGCAGTCCTGGTTCTTGCGCATTTCCGCGAGCTGCATCACCAGCCAGGCGCCGGCGACGGCCAGCGCCACGGTGACGAGAAACGCCGCCAGATTGACCAGCATGCGGTGGCGGTAGTTGTCCTCCTCTGCGCCGCCTTCATATTTCTCGAGACCTCCGACCGGGGGCGAAGCGGGGTGCGAGGTGCGTGGCGACCAATGCCATGGCCGCCAATCCGCCGGCGCGCTGCGGCGCCGAAACGGCACCACCCGATGCTCATCGTCGGTCGCGTCGGAGCGTTCGGGGCTCATGATCCTGTCGGGGCATGGGTTGTGAGGTCCGTATCTCGGCGCCCGCACGGCAGATTTCAAGCCGAGCCGCGGCCGCCTGTGGAGTCGCCAGCCAGACAAGCCTGATCGCAGAAATTTGTTGCCGGCCGGATCGAAATTTCTTGCCTGACCCCAGTCGCTTACGATAGTTTATGCGAAATTTATGTCGCGCCAATCTCGCCGATTGCGGAGAGGTTGGCACCCGACGCAACACCGATCCGCCAACGAGCGGGGGGTGGCCTGCGGGCGACCCATAAGATGCGCCAATGCGCGCGAGGGAGAACACGTCTGACGGAGAGTGGCCGTGGGTGACGGACTCGCAGCGTTGCTGCACGTCTTAAGCCACGATGTGTCGTGGCTGGCATCGTTCCTTCTGGTGTGCTTGCCGTTTGTGCACGCCGATCTCGCGATCGTCCTCGGCGCCTATGTCGTCGTGAACGATATGGTCCCGGTCGCGCCGGCGGCGCTGTGCATCTACGCCGGCATGGTGGCGAGCGATATCGCGCTTTACGGAATCGGCGCGGGGGCGCGGGAGCTGCCCTGGGTCAGGCGGCTCGCCGTCGATGCGCGCATGCGTGATTTCATGCGCCTGCTCGACCGCGATCTCCTTGGCGTGCTGGCGCTCGGCCGCGCGGTTCCGGGCGCCGCGCGCGTGGCATTCATCGCCTGCGGCTGGATGCGCGTGCCGCTCGCGCGTTTCATCGCGGCCAGCCTGTTCGTATCGGCGCTTTATCTGCCGGTCATGCTCTGCCTCATGGTGTTCTTCGGCGGCGCGCTCGATGAGCAGATCGGGGTGTGGACCTGGCCGGTCCTGCTGGCGATGGTGATCGCCATGGAACTGGTTCGCCGTCGCGTGTTTGGTTTCCACGAGGCGGCGGAGGCCGCCGCCGCGGAACCGGCAACGGATCGCGCGCAATCACAGCCGGTCGCGCCGCTTGAGCCGAAGCCGTTGCCCGCCCAACCGACTGCGCGACGGCCGCGTTGGCGCTCGCTGAATGCGCGACCGGTGGATGCGGTGACCGGCACGGCCGCGACGCCGAACTGAGCCAGGCGATTGTCGCGCCCCCGACATCGATTCGACCCGTCATGGGTGGACGCAGCGTTCGTCGCTGCCTAGATTGCCGCCATGCATCGTGCCATTTGCCGCGCCCACATTGCGCTCGCGTTCGCTTCCGTCGTGGTGGCCGCACTCGCGTTATCGGCGGGCAGCGCAGCGGCGGAAAACTACGGCAGCGGTTCCATCGAGATCGCCAATCCGTGGACCCGCGCCACGCCGAAAGGCGCGACCGTTGCCGGCGCCTACATGACCATCACGAACAAGGGCAGCATGGCCGACCGCCTGGTCGGCGGCTCCGCCGCCGCGGCCGGGCGCTTCGAGGTCCATCGCATGGTGATGGAGCAAGGCGTCGCCAAGATGCGGCCGGTCGAATTTGGCCTCGAGATCAAGCCGGGTGAAACCGTCGAGCTCAAGCCCGGGTCGTTCCACGTCATGCTCACCGGGCTCAAGCAGCCGCTGCAGAAAGGCGAGAAGATCAAAGGTACGCTGCAGTTCGAGAAGGCCGGCAAGATCGATATCGAATACAGCGTCGAGGACGTAGGCGCGACCATGCCGGCCATGGGTGGGCATCAGCACTGAGCGCCGCGGCTCACGCCGCCCGCCGCCTGCGCCAAACCATCAGCGCAATTCCCGCAAACCCCAGCGCCGCGAGCGGCACGCCGACATACCAGCGCTCGCGCTCGCGGGCGCGGGTGCGCAGGTAATCCATGACGAAGCGCTCGCCGCGGCGCATCTCGGTCAAGGTCTGCTGCATCGAGCCGATGCGGCGAACCTCATCGGCGCCGAGCGGCTCGCCCTGCCAGCGCGATTGGCGCTCGATCCCGGTGAGCCGATCGGACTCGCCTTCATGGCGAAGCGCGGTCGCAGCCGCCTCGAAATAATCGGCGCGCTCGCGCGCCGTCATGAAGCGCTCCGGCCCGATGCCCAGTTCGATCGCGGCGAGCAGGGGATGATCGCCGGCGGGAGCGATCACCACCCACAGGCCCGACACGCTGAACGCGACACAGGCGACGAGCGCGGCTGCGCGCAATCCGATCTGCCGATTGCGGCTGCGCTCGTCGCTCGGAGCCGTGACCAAGGCGCGCACGGCGCCGGCGAGAATGAGCACCGCGGCGAAGGCCACGACGGTGAGCGCCCCGGTGGGCGCATCGATCAGGAATGAGCCGAAAATTCCCGCCGCGCTCGCCACCGCGCCGGCCGCCCAACCGATCGTCAGCGCCACGCCGATGCGCGACGAGAATAAGGTGCCGATGAGGGCAGGGACGATCAGGAAGCAGAACACCAGGAGGACGCCGGCGACGCCGACGGAAGACGTCACCACGAGGCCGAATGAGAGATAAAAGACCAGATCCCAGAACGCGGTCATTCCCGCTGCTTGCGGTCTCGCTGCGTTGTCGGCCGCTGCCAGCAGCGGTCGCCGGATGAACCAGTGCAGGACCCCGATAGCGCTGTAGAGAACGATGAAATGCCAGACCTCGCTCGCGTTCACCGAAAGAATGCCACCGACGAGCATTTTCTTGACGTGCTCGGCGCCTTGCGGAGAGCGGTCGACCACCAGCACGGTCGCGGCGGTGGCGACCACGTAAAGCACGCCGATGAAGGCTTCCTGCCTCGCGCTCTTCGCCAGGCCGCGGCTTACGGTCAGCAGCACGGCGCCGACCGCGGTGAAGAGGAGCGTGTAGCCGTAACCGGCGGGGCTCCCAACCGCGTGGCCGGCGACCACCCCCACGGTCGCTCCCAGCGCCGAGATCTGCGCCAGCGCCAGATCCGCGAACACGACGTTGCGCCGCAGCACCTGCAGGCCGAACCATGTGTGAATGCCGGTGAACACGATGGCGGCGGCGAGCGGCAGCGCCGCGAATGCGAGCACGTCTTGGAACATCAGTCGGTCAGTTCGTCGTTGCCGCCAGCGCGCCCGCCAGCGTTTCGACATTGTAATCGAACAGCGCGCGATAATCGCTTGCCGCCGCCACGCTGCCGACCGATGGGGCAAGCTTGATGACTTGCGCGCCGGTGTGCCGCGCCAGCAATTGCGAGGTCTCTTCCGGCGCAAACGGCTCGTGCACGATCACGCGAATTCTTTGCTCGCGCATCGTGGCCGCGAGCTTGGCGAGCCGGGCCGGGCTCGGTGCGACACCCTCCTTGAGCTCGATCACATCGACGAGGTTGAGCCGGAAACGGCGCGCGAAATAGGGCCAGGTGTTGTGATAGGCGATGAGGCGCGAGCCGCGATGGGGGGCGAGCAGGCGATCCCAATCGGCCAAGCGTGATCCGAGCGCGGCGAGGAATTCATCGCGCCGGGCGATGATCTTTTCGGTCGATCCAGGCGCCACCCGCACGATCGCCTCGGCAATTCCCCCGGTGATCAACTCGGCATTCGCGGGATCGAGCCAGTAATGCGGGTTGGCGAGGCCGTGGGCGTGGCCATCGCGGGCGGCAGGATCGAGGCTCGATCCCTTCACCTCGAGCAGCGGAATGCCAAACGACGCATCGACATAACCGGCGCCACCCCGATTGACCGCTGCGTCGGCGTGCATCGCCAGCAATTTGTCGAGCCAATGATCGTAGCCGAGCCCGACCCGAACGAGGACCGCGGCTTCCTTGAGCTTGCCGAGATCGGACGGCCGCGGCTCGAACGCTTCGGGGTCGGTGGCAGGCGGGACGATCGTCTCGACCTGGGCGAGGTCGCCGGCCACCGCCTGCGCCAGGCTTGCCAAATCGCTGGTGGTGGCGACGACGCGCAGGGTCGAGTCGGCTGCGGCTCGCGCAACGAACGCTGCGCTCAGAACGAGCGATACAATAAGGACAGCCCATGCCAGCCACGCGCCCCGATACCCTCTCCCCTTGCGGGAGAGCCGGGTGAGGGGGCTCTTCGATCCGCGCGGCCCCTCACCCGGACGCTCCCCTCGCTTTCGCGAGGGTCGCGTCCACCCTCTCCCGCACGGGGAGAGGGTGACGGAGCCCGCGGCCAGAGCCGGTAACGCCACTGATAATTCGTCCCGTCACTGTTTCGCGACGAACACGCTTTTCGGCAGCAAACAATGCACCGTCTTTTCATCGCCGCCGCCAGGCGCGGCCAGCCGGCAGTCCATGGCGATGCTGGCGAGCCCATACGCATCGAGCCGACTGAGCTTGCGCTTCTCCTGCAGCAGGTTGATCATCGCCATCGAGGCGCCGTCCATCGCCTTGTCGAGATCGGCGTCCTTGACGACCGTCACATAATATTGCGCGTTCTCCGCGCTCGGCAGCGCCGGTCCGTTGCGCGGCGACTTCGGATTCATGCAATAGGTGCCTTTCACCACGTTGACCACTTCGGATATGCGGCAGTCCCACTGCCGGATCATGATCCTTTGCGCTTCGGCCTCGTTGACCTTGCGGCTCTCGGCGAGAAATTTTTTCGTCTCGGCCTGCAACAGAACCCACGCGTTGTTGAGCTTCTGGTCATAGCCGACCGTGATCCAGTGCGTCGGCGTCTCGATGCGCGGCCACTCGAGCTTTGTTCCTTTGATCACGTCGACGGTGATGTTGAACTCTTTGTACGCGGTTTCGATGGCGGTGAGGTTGATTTCGCCGTTGCCCTGGCCGGCGTGGCTGTCGCCGGACCACAGCAGCGCGCCTTTGACGAACACCGGCACATAGAGGCTCGTCCCGGCAACCAGTTCGCGGATGTCGAGATTGCCGGCGTAGCGGCCGGGCGGCACCGACGAATATTGCCCGGGCTCGGCACGCGCCACCCCGAGCACTCCCGGGAACGGGCGCAGCGGCACCACCACGCCGGGAATGAATTCGGTCTGCATCCGGTCGAGGTCGAGATACATGTAGCGGACCTGCCCGTCCGGGAACTGTTGCGGGAACTGGCCGAACATGCCGGGCACGTTGAAGTTCGACGCATAGGCGCGCGGCACGATCTTGTTGATCCGCACCTTGAGCACATCGCCGGGCTCGGCGCCTTCCACATAGATCGGTCCGGTCAAGGTGTGCGGTCCACGGCCGGGAAAATCGGTACGCAGCTTCTTGATCTGCTCGATGGTCGTGCCGGGAATGACCTGATTGTGGCTGTGCATCATGGTTTCCATGACGACAGTGTCGCCGGAATTGATGCGCAACACGGGGGGCTGGGCGTTGTTGAACCAGCCCCATTGCGTGGTTTCCAGGGTCGCCGGCAGGAGGTGAATCTTCTTGCCGTCCGGCAGCGGCACGACGCGCAGTTTCGGATCGGCCGGACCGATCGGCGGCACCGCTTCGGTTGGCGGAGCGGATGGCGTTGCCGCGGGCGGCTGTTGTGCGCGGATCGCAGTCGTGGCGATGAGCCAAGACCCGCCAACGACGCCGACGGCCGTGGCCAATGCAATGAATCCTGGTCGCGTCATGATCAACCCCTCTGTTGCAGCCAAAGGATAGCCGCACCGGCCGACAGAGCAAGCAGCGTGCCAGCCGCCAAGTCCGCGCTTTCCGCTATCCTTCCGGGAACGGCAGCGGCTCGCCCTGGGGCGGCGACATGCGGAACACGTTGAGGATCATGGAAATCAGCACGTAGTAGCCGAGAATGCCGACGAGCTCGATCGTGCCGGCCTCGCCGAGCACGGCCTGCACGCGCTTGAAATTTTTGTCGCTCACGCGCCGCGTTTTGTAGAGCTCCTGGATGAAGTCGTAGATCGCACGCTCGTCTTTCGGCGCAGATTTTGGCATGCGCCCCGCGTGCAGGTCACGAATCGTCTCCGTTTTGACGCCGGCGCGTTCCGCCTGCGGCACGTGGGCGAACCATTCGTACTGCGCGCGCCACAGCTTGGCGGTGGCGAGAATTGCGAATTCGGAGAGCCGCGGCGGCACCGCGGTCTTGAAGCGGCAATAGCCGCCGAGTTGCTGCGCCAGTTCGCCAAACGCCGGCGCGTGCAGGAACACCGCGAACGGGCCGCGGATCGTTATGCCGGCGCCGCGCGGCCCCTGGCGGATCGAGTCGAGCAAGGCGCGCTGCTCAGGCCTGAGCTCATGCTCCTTGAGAATGGAAACGCGGGACGGCAGCATTTTCGTTCCACGCTTCTTGTCGCTTGTACGCTTGTTCGCAGGCATCAGCACCCCCTTGCCGTTGGTTGCACTTACTTGAACAGCAGCGACTTGATGACGATCGGCACCACGTTGGTGGGCGCGATGACGCTGCCGATGTCGACGTAGTCGAACTCCTTGAGCTGCACGCCGTCGATGGCAATCACGTCGGCGCGCGGCGCGATCTCCTCGCGGATCAGGCGGCCGAGACTTTTGCCCACGTCGCCGTCGATCAGCAGAATGAGCGGCCAGTCTTCGGCCAGCGTGCGCGGCAGCGCGGCGCAAATGGCGGCGGCGACCGCATGGAGGCGGGTGTGCGAAGGATCGCCGTGCCAGGAAAACGACAGCGCGACCGGGCTGTTTCCTTCTTCGAAATCGGCGCGGTTGAGCGCGGCACGAATCTCGGCGGCCACCGCATCGACCGAAATTTCATCGCCGAGCGTGAGCTTGCAGGAGATGACCGGCAGGTTCTGCAGCGGCAGCTTGTCGGGGTCGGCGATCAGGATCGTGTTGCCGCTGATCTGCACCGAGAACTGCGCGGCGCCGATGACGGTGGCGCGAATGCCCTGGCCCGGATCCCAGACCGGCGGCAGGTCGCGCCGATGCGCGAGCGCGTGGCGCAATTCGTCGGCGAGGTCGGCGCCGAGATCGCCGAAGCGCCGGCTCTCGCGCTTGTAGAGATATTCGGCGACGCCGCCGGAAAACGTCATCGCGTCGATGCGCTTGTTGGCGAAGGCGGGCGGCCACGGCTCGGTCACCATGAGCGCGCGCGCCAATTCACCTCCCTGGCGCAGGTCGATCAGGCCCGTGATCAGGCGCGCCATGCGCGCAGTGATGCGCGTGCGCTCCTGCGACAGCAGCGGTTTGCCCGGTGCGAGCTTTAGCCCGAGTGCATCGACGAGTTGCTGGGCCGGCTCTTCGATGCGCGTTACGGCTTGCGCGTCTTCCACGATCAGGCGGCCGCCGACCGCGATGGCGCAGGTGGCGAGGATGCGGCCGTTCTCGATCAGCGCAAATTTCGTCGTGCCGCCGCCGATATCGACGTTGAGCAGCGTCGCGTTGTGGCCGCGCGAGAGCGCGATCGCGCCGGACCCGTGCGCCGCCATCTGACACTCCATGTGGTGCCCGGCCGAGGCGCAGACGAATTTGCCGGTCTCTTCGGCAAACAGCTCGGCGATGGCGCGCGCGTTGCGGCGCTTGAGCGCCTCGCCGGTGAGAATGACGGCGCCGCTGTCCACGCTCTCGCGCGCGATGCCGGCATAGCGGTAGCAGCCACCGATGAAGCTCGCGAGCTCGTCGACGTCGATCGTGTAATCGGGCCGGTAAGGCGTCAGCAGGATCGGCGATTGCCACAGGATTTTTCGCTCGATGACCACGAAGCGGCTCGACAGCGCGGTGGACAGGCGCTGCAGGTGGACCCGCGCGAACATCAGATGCGAGGTGGACGAGCCGATATCGATGCCGACCGTGGTGAGCTCCACGTTGTCGGCGGCCCAGGCGACTTCGTTGACCGCCGCATCCTCGGCGCTGACGTGAAGGTGCTCGAATTCGAGATCGTGCATGGCGGACGCGGATGTCGTCGAGCGCCGCCGGTCAGGCCGGGGTTTTGCTGAAGGGCCGCTCGTCCACGAATTTTCCCATGCCCGACGTCACGCCGTGCTTTGCGAGCTCCTCGAGGTAGATGGCGTGGATGCGCGGGTCCTGGTGCTCGTATTCGATCTGGCAGCCGCCGTCCTTCACGCTCACGTCCATGCCGAGAAACACGCGCCGCTTATCGGTGGTGAAGGGATAGCGCAGGCTGCCCAGCGCGACCGCGAGATAGCGTGCCGGATGCGGGGCGGTGTTGAAGTGCTGGTGCAACATCTGGTCCGGCGGCGCGAACACCCAGCCGTGCCGCCAGTCGATGCGCTCGAACTCCTTGTCGCCTTCGTACCAAAGCAGTGAAAAGCCGTGGCCGGTCACGGCGAAGACGTGGAAATCCGGACCGTGCCGGTGCGCCTTCTTGTAGGTGCCGACCGGCATCTGCGAGGTGTGCGCGTGCATGGTGCCTTCGGCCAGGATGAACATCATGTTGGAGCCGCCGGCGCCGCGCTCCTCCCAGGTTTTGAGCTCGAAGCCGGCGAGATCGGGGATGAAATTTGTCTCCCACATGTTGCGGCCGGGCCGCACCGGAATGAATTCGCCTTCGCCGCTAAAATATTTTGCCGCGCCTTGCCGCTCGGGAAATTCGCAGGGATTGTCGAACACGAAGGCTTCGTTGTGGAACAGGTTGAGCATGAGTGGCAGATTGGTCGTGGAAGACAAGCGCGCGCGCTCGCGGCCGCTCAGATTGAAATGCTGATAGCGGGCGTTGAGCGGCAGCGCGAACAGGCTCTTGGGTCCCCACTCGAAGCTGTGCTTGCGCCCGTCGCTGGTCTCGATGGTGGTGTTGCCGTGCCCGGACAGCACGTAGACGACCTCTTCGTAGAGGTGCTTCTGCGGCGCCGATTTCGCGCCCGGCGCAAGGTCGAGGACGAACACAGATACGAAGTCGCCGCGTCCCTTCAGATGGACGATGCCGCCGTCGGTGCCGAAGCGCGGCCACGGCGCGGTCGTGACGCCAAGTAGATCGACGCCGAAATCCTCGGTGATCGGCACGCCTTGCGCGGCCGCCCAGGCGGCGTAGGGGTCGAGCAGCATTTTGGGATGCTGGATATCGGTGACCGGCTTGTTCATGGCTGACACCTTTCGCCTGGCAATCTAGCGCCCGGGGTTTTCGCCTGCCAAGCCCGCGTGCTAAGGCTGCGGCGCCTCAACAGGACCGGGGACAATGGCCAAGTTGCAGCTCTCCTTCGCGTGCGGGCTCTACGACCGCATGCAGCCGCTCTACACCGGGGAAGTGAAGGTTGAAGGCATCGATCTCAATTTCATCGCCATCGATCAGCCGCGCCCGATCTTCGACCGCATGTCGGGCGGCGAGGAGTTCGACGTGGCCGAGTATTCCAGCTCGGAATTCGTCCAGCGCTTCGCCAACAGGCAGTGTCCGTTCGTCGCGCTCCCGGTATTTCCCTCGCGTGCGTTCCGCCACGGCTTCATCGCCGTGCATCGCAAGGCCGGCATCAACAAGCCGAAGGACCTCGAGGGCAAGCGGGTCGGCGTCCCGTTGCTGACGATGACGGCAGCCATCTACATCAACGGCATGCTGCAGCATGAATACGCCGTGGATCTGCGAAAAATTCATTGGGTGCAGGGCGCGATGAACACCGGCGGCGCTCATGGCACCCCTACGGTGCTGCCGCTGCTCAAGCCGGTTGCTTTAGAACAGAACAAATCGAACAAGTCGATGAGCGATTTGATCGAGGAGCGTGTGGTCGACGCGACCTTGGGCACCAGCCTGCCCGAGGCGATCCGCAGCAATCCCGACATCGTGCGACTGTTTCCGAATTACCTGGAGCTGGAGAAGGAATATTATAAACGCACCAAAATCTATCCGATCATGCATCTCGTCGCGATCCGCAAGCATATCTACGAGCGCTACCCGTTCGTTGTCACCAGCCTCTACAACGCGTTCTGCGAGTCGAAGAAGATCGCGCTCGAGAAGATGTTCAACCTGCGCGCCCTACGCTACATGACCCCGTTCCTCATGCGCGACATCGACGAGATCTATGAGGTCTTCGACGGCGATCCCTGGCCGTACGGCGTCGAGCCCAATCGCCCGACGCTGGAGGCGTTCGTGACCTATCTCGTCGACCAGTCGCTGATCGCCGCGCCGGTTCGCGTGGATGATCTCTTCGTCCCGACGTATTAGGACAATTGCGATGAAGTGGAATGGCCAAGCAGCGAACTCACTCTGCTCCCTCCCCCGCTTGCGGGGGAGGGATGGGGAGGGGGAATGCGCGCGCGAATGTTCGCACTTACCCCCTCCCTGTCCCTCCCCCAGCACCAGCGCGTTTACGCGCGTCGTCGACGCGCTATGCGGGGGAGGGACCATGCGGCGCGACCTGTCGTCCTCTGATCTCAGCGCACCTCGGCACCAACTCGTCCCCGCCTTCATACGCACATCGGATCAAATCATGTCCAATCTCGACACCGTCATTGCCGATCTCGTCATCGCCAACCGCATCCTGGCGAAGGAGGATGTGGTCGACGCCTATGGCCACGTCAGCGTTCGCAGTCCCGCCAACCCGAAACATTTTTTCATCGCGCGGTCGCGCGCCCCCGAATTGATCGAGCGCGACGACATCGTCGAGCTGGATATGGAAGGGCAGCCGGTGCGCGACGAGAAGCGCGCGCTCTATCTCGAGCGCTTCATCCACGCGGCGATTTACGAGGCGCGCAGCGACATCCATGCGGTCGTGCACGCCCACGCCGAGGACATTCTGCCGTTCGGCGTCGCATCGGCGACGCCGCTGCGCCCGGTGATCCATTCCGGCAGCTTCATCGGCGCGAACGTGCCGGTGTGGGACATCGCCGACAAATTCGGCGACACCAATCTGCTCGTCACCAACATGGCGCAGGGTCGCGATCTCGCAAAATGTCTCGCCAACAACAACGTCGCGCTGATGCGCGGGCACGGCTTTGCCTCGGCGGGGCGCTCGCTGATCGAGGTGGTGCGCATGTCGGTCTATCTGCCGCGCAACGCGCGCGCGCTGCTGCACGCCCGGCAACTCGGCGGCGAGATCAAGTTTCTCTCGCAAGGCGAGATCGACGCGCGCAATCGCGGCTATAGCCCGTACTCGACGGAAACCTGGCGCGCCTGGGAATACTGGGCCAACAAGGCGGGCTGCAGCCATATGCTGACGAAGCCGCAGCAGCCCCCCGCCGATAAGAAATGAATGTCGTCCCGGCCGACCCCCGCGCAAGCGGGGGGAGAGCCGGGACCCATACTCCGTGCTCCCTCGATAAGGCTCGGGCTATGGGTCCCCGCTTGCGCGGGGACGACAGCCGAGGGACGCTCTAGATTGAGCCAAAGTCGCGGAGTGAGCCCATGAGTGCGACCCCTGAAAATCTGGAAAGCTATCTCTCCGGCCGCTGGATGCGCGGTGAGGGCGTGGAGACGCGGCTCGTCGATCCGGTGAACGGTGATGAGCTGGCCACGATCTCGGCGAAAGGTCTCGACCTAAAGACTGCGCTGGAATTTGCCCGCAAGCACGGCCAGGGCGGCTTGCGCGCCATGAGCTACGCCGAGCGGGCAAAGCTGCTCAGCGCCATTGCCGACGTGCTCACCGCGAACCGCCCGCGCTACGAAGAGATCGCCATCGCCAATTCCGGCAACACCAAAACGGACGCGGCGATCGATATCGACGGCGGCATCGGCACGCTGAAATATTTCGCGCGCCTCGGTGCAGGGCTCGGCGACGCGCGCACGCTGCTCGATGAGAAACCGGTGCGGCTCGCCAAGGCGGAGAATTACCAGGCCATCCACCTGCTGGTGCCGCGGCGCGGCGCCGCGATCCACATCAACGCGTTCAACTTCCCGAGCTGGGGTCTGTGGGAGAAGGCGGCGGTGTCGCTCTTGGCCGGCGTGCCGGTCGCGGCCAAGCCCGCCTCCGCGACGGCGCTGCTGGCGCATGCCATGGTCAAGGACGTGATCGCCGCAAAAATTCTCCCCGACGGGGCGCTGAGCCTCCTCTGCGGGAATGCGGGCGAGCTTCTCAACGCGGTCACGTCGGACGACGTGATTGCATTTACCGGTTCGGCCGATACGGCGGCGCGCGTGCGCGGTCACCCCAACGTGGTGGCAAAGAGCGTGCCGGTGAACATCGAGGCCGACAGCATCAACGCGGCGCTGCTGGCGCCGGGCTGCGCGGCGGGCAGCGCGCCGTTCGATGCCTTCGTGCGCGAGGTGGTGCGCGAGATGACGGTGAAGGCGGGGCAGAAATGCACCGCGATCCGCCGCATCTTCGCGCCGGCGGAGCAGGCCGGCGCGGTTGCCGATGCGCTCGCCGCCAAACTTGCCACGACCAAGGTCGGCGATCCGCGGGCGGCCGACACCCGCATGGGACCGGTCGTGACCCGCAGCCAGCAGGCGACGGTGTTTGACGCGATCCGCAAATTGGAATCGGAAGCCACGACCGTCTGCGGCGGCGCCCAGCCGCCCGATCTCGCCGGCATCGACAAGAACAAATCCGCGTTCGTCGCGCCCACCTTGCTCAAAGTCGACGACGCGCGTGGCGCGCGCGCCGTGCACGAGGTGGAAGCGTTCGGCCCGGCGGCCACCATCATGCCTTATCGGGACGAGCAGGACGCCTGCGCGCTCGTCGCGCGGGGAGGGGGCTCGCTGGTCGCTTCCGTCTTTGGCGAGGACAAAGATTTTCTTGCTCGCGTGGTGAGCGAGCTCGGGCCGAGCCACGGACGCATTCTCGCGGTCGACCCGGTGATCGCCGGCGCCCATACCGGCCACGGCATCGTCAAGCCGCAATGCAATCACGGCGGTCCCGGCCGCGCCGGTGCGGGCGAGGAGCTGGGCGGACGGCATGGGCTGCGCTTCTATCATCAGCGCCTGGCGGTGCAGGGATCGAGCGACCTGCTCGCGAGCCTGCAGGCGAAGGCGGCCGCGCTACACTGAGGTAGGGTGGGCAAAATCGCTTGCTCGGTGGCGCTTCGTGGGCCATTAGGGCGTTTACGCCCGTCTTCGACGGGCTATGGGCGCCGGGCGATTTTGCCCACGCAGTTCGGCCGGTGGTCACGCCGTTACCCACCCTACAAGCCTGCCGCCAAATCGATTAACCTGCCCGCGTTTCATCGACGGTGAGCGAATCTCCGTGTCGTCATCAGAAGAAAGAACCGCGCGCACGTTCGTAGAGCGGCACGGGCTGTGGGACGACGCGCAGTTCGCGGCGGCGGCCGAAGCCGACAAATTGATCGAGGACCACAAGCTCGAAGTGGTGCGCCTGTCGTTTCCCGATCAGCACGGGATTCTGCGCGGCAAGACCGTGGTGGCGGGCGAGGCGGCGGCGCTCATGCGCAACGGCTGCACCATCACGACCACGCTGCTCGCCAAGGACACCGCGCACAAGACGGTGTTTCCGGTGTTCACGCCGGGCGGCGGCTTCGGTATGCCGGAAATGGAAGGCGGCGGTGATTTTCTCATGATCGCCGATCCCGCGACGTTTCGCGTGCTGCCCTGGGCGCCGCAGACCGGATGGGTGCTGTGCGACATCTATTTCGCGAACGGCAAACCGGTGCCGTTCTCGACGCGCCACCTCTATCGCCGCGTCTTGAAGAAGCTGGCCGATGCCGGCTTCGATTACATGGCCGGCCTCGAAATCGAGTTCCACGTGTTCAAGCTCGACAATCCGCGCCTTGCCCCGAGCGATGCCTCATGGCCGGGCGAAGCGCCGGAGGTGAGCTTCCTCGCCCAAGGCTACCAGTATCTGACCGAAACGCGCTTCGATCAGATCGAGCCGATCCTCGAGATGGTGCGGCGCGAGGTGATCGCGCTCGGCCTGCCGCTGCGCTCGATCGAGGTGGAGCTCGGGCCGAGCCAATGCGAGTTCACGTTTCAGCCGATGCTCGGAATAGCGCCCGCCGACGCCATGATGCTGTTCCGCAGTGCCGTGAAACAGATCTGCCGGCGCCGCGGCTATCACGCGAGCTTCATGTGCCGGCCGAGGCTTGCAAACGTGATGTCGAGCGGCTGGCATCTGCATCAGTCGCTGCGCGATCGCCGCTCCAATACCAACGCGTTCATGTCGAGCGACAAGGAGCCGCTGTCGCGCATCGGCCGCAATTTTCTCGCCGGCCTGCTCGCACACGCGCGAGCGGCGGCCGCCTTCACCACGCCGACGATCAACGGCTACAAGCGCTATCGCGGCTACACGCTGGCGCCGGACCGGGTGATTTGGGGGCGCGACAATCGCGGCACCATGATCCGCGTGCTCGGCGGCGCCGGCGATCCCGGCACGCGCCTGGAAAATCGCGTGGGCGAGCCAGCCGCCAATCCCTATCTCTACATGGCCTCGCAGATCGTCACCGGGCTCGACGGCGTGGACCGCAAGCTCGAGCCCGGCCCGTCCGCAGATACGCCCTACGAGGCGCAGGCGCCGCGGCTGCCGAAAAGCCTGGACGAGGCGCTGCGCGCGCTGCGCGACGACACCTGTCTCGCCAGCGGGTTCGGTCGTGACTTCATCGATTATTATCTGCGCATCAAGGAAGCGGAGATCGCGCGCTTTAACTCGGAAGTCACCGAATGGGAGCAGCGCGAATATTTCGAGTTGTTTTGAGCTGCTAGTTTTCTTCGGGCATGGCCATTCGCGCCGTCATGGCCGGGCTAGTCACCGCAAGTCGGGTTTACCCGACTTGCGGCACTTAACTATGCGCAACTCGGGCAAGCCCGAGTTGCGGTGCCATCCACGTCTTTGCCGCACGAAGAAAGGCGTGCCGCGCTCAGCACGAGCCGGTGGGGCGCGGTCGCGCAGGCACCTCGGTGGCGCGGTGACGTTCCCCGCCATGGCGGCGGTAACGGGTGCAGGGCTGGCGTTGCTGTGGGCATTCCTGCCGGAAACGAAGCCCGCCGAATACGAGGATTGAACGGCCGAGGCCCGTGGTTCGCGTGGCGGCTCAAAGCCAATGAGGGCGTTTGGTCACGACGGGCCAGCGGTACTACGTATGTGGCCTAATTCACCCCAGTCCCGGCGCGTTATGCTATATTTCGAGCCGAACAGGCGTGGCTCAGGCGGGGCCGTGAACGCCTGTCGCCGCCACTGACGACCTGGCCGGGCAGGACCGGCGGGGAGGCATCATGCAGTGGGCGCCAAGTCGCAGGCGCGTGCTCGCCACGCTTTCCTCGGCTGCCGCCGCCGGCCTGATGGCTGGCAGGCGCGGGGCGGCGCAAGAGGCGCCGCCGGAAACATCGACAATCCGCCTCGTGAAGATCCCGGGCATCTGCGTTGCGCCGCAATACGTGGCCGAAGAGCTGCTCAGGACCGAAGGGTTTACCGACATCCAGTATTTCGAATCTACCAGCTCCAATCCATACCCAGGCTTCGCCGCCGGTAAAATTGACATCAGCATGGCCTTCATTGCGCCCTTCATCATTCAGGTGGACGCGGGCGCGCCGATCGTACTCCTGGGCGGAGTCCATGCCGGATGTTTCGAGTTGTTCGGGACCGAGCGCGTCAAGGCGATTCGTGACCTCAGGGGGAAAACGGTGGCGGTGCCCGAGCTGGGGGCGGGCCACCATGTCTTTGTTGCCGCCATGGCGGCCTATGTGGGCATCGACCCGAAGCGGGACATCAACTTCGTCACTCACCCGGTGAGCGACGCGATACAGCTGCTCGCCGAAAGGAAGATCGACGCGTTGATGGGCTTTCCTCCCGATCCGCAGGAGCTGCGCGAGAAAAAGATCGGGCACGTGATCGTCAACAGCGGCCTCGACCGGCCCTGGTCGCAGTACTTTTGCTGCATCGTAGCGTCGAATCGGGAATTCGTGCGCAGGCATCCGGTGGCGACCAAACGCGCGCTGCGGGCGATCCTCAAGGCCACGCAGTTCTGTGCCGCCGAGCCCGAACGTGCCGCCCGACTGGTCGCGGACAAAGGCTACCGCTACGACTATTCACTGCAGACGATGAAAGAAATCGCGTACGCGCGTTGGCGCGACTATGACGCGGAAGACACGGTCCGGTTCTATTCGCTGCGATTGCACGAAGCAGGCATGATCAAATCGGCGCCGAACAAGATCATCGCGCAGGGCACCGATTGGCGCTTCTTCAACGAGCTCAAGCGGGAGCTGAAGACGTGAGTGTGGCTTCCACGCAGAATCGACGCCGCTTTCTCGCGACGCTGTCGTCATCGGCCGCCGCGGCGCTGATTGGGCCATCGCGTTCCTCTGCCCAGGATGCGGCGCCGGAAACGACGACGATCCGCCTCGTCAAAAATCCCGGCATCTGCATCGCACCGCAGTATGTGGCCGACGAGCTGCTGCGCGCAGAAGGCTTCAGCGAGATTCGGCATGTGACGATGCCGGTGGCCGCTATGGCGCAAGCGATTGGGCGCGGCGAGGTTGATCTGTCTTTGCATTTTGCGGCACTGCTCCTACCCGCGATTGATGCCGGCGAAGCCGTCACGGTGCTTGCCGGCGTGCATGTCGGCTGCTTCGAACTGTTTGCCAATGAAAGCATCCGCACCATTCGGGATTTGAAGGGCAAGAAGGTCGGCATACAAGGCGCTGGTGTCCACCAACACGCATTCATCGCGGCGATGGCCGCCCATGTCGGCCTCGATCCGGCCAAGGATATCGACTGGGTCTCGAGCCCCAGTCCTGCCCCAATGGAGCTTTTTGCCGACGGAAAGATCGATGCGTTCCTCGGCTTTCCGCCCGAGCCGCAGGAACTGCGTGCCCGTAAGATCGGCGGCCATGTGGTCGTCAACAGTTCAACGGACCGCCCCTGGTCGCAGTACTTCTGCTGCATGCTGGCGGGCAACCGGGAATTCGTTCGCAGGCATCCGGCGGCAACCAAGCGTGCGTTGCGCGCGATTCTCAAAGCAACCGACTTTTGCGCCACCAATCCGGCCGCCGCCGCGCAAGAAATGGTCGAGCGCGGTTTCACCGCGCGCTACGACTATGCGCTGCAGACGCTGAAAGAAATCCCCTATAACAAGTGGCGCGACTACGACCCCGCTGACACGCTCCGCTTCTACGCGCTGCGGCTGCGCGATGCGGGCATGGTCAAGTCGCCGCCCAACAAGCTCATCGCCGACGCGACCGACTGGCGCTTCCTCAACGAGCTCAAGCGCGAGCTGAAGGGGTGAGGAGGATATCATGATACAGATGAGACAAACGCGGCGGCGCTTTCTCAGCGCGCTCTCGTCGGCCAGCGTTGCAGGCCTAATCCCCGCATCTCATTCGTTTGCTGCCGAACCGCCGCCAGAAACCACGACAGTTCGCTTTCCGAAATTCTCCAACACTATCTGCGGCGCGCCCGTTTATGTCGTCGAAGAGTTGCTGCGCGCCGAAGGCTTCACCGATGTCCGCTATGTGCCGACCCTGAGCGGGGCGACCGGCATCCGCTTGGCGGCGCGCGGCGAGGTTGACATCGAGAACGCCTTCGTCGGAGCGCAGGTCGCCCTGATCGATGCCGGAGAACGGATTACCATTCTGGGCGGTTTGCACATCGGCTGCTACGAATTGTTTGCCCACGGAGACATCCGCAGCATCCGGGATTTGAAGGGCAAGACGGTGGGCCATCCACACTTGGGTTCAAGCCCGCACATGCTCGTGAGCAGCATGGCTTCCTATGTCGGCCTCGATCCCGTCAAGGAGATTGAGTGGGTGGTGAGCTCAGCCGAGAATCCGCTGGAGCTTTTCGCCAACCGCAAGATCGACGCGTTCCTCGGCTTTCCGCCGGAGCCGCAGGAGTTGCACGCGCGCAAGATCGGTCACGTGATCGTCAATACGGCAAGAGATCGCCCGTGGTCGCAGTATTTTTGCTGCATGATTGCGGGGAACTCGGACTTCGTGCGCAAACATCCGATCGCGACCAAGCGCGTATTGCGCGCAATCTTCAAGGCGGCCGACTTTTGCGCTGCCGATCCTGCAAGAGCCGCACAGCAGATCGTGGGTGCCGGCTTCACCGGTCGTTATGACTACGCGCTCCAGGCGCTCAGGGATATTCCCTACCAGAAGTGGCGCGAGTACAGCCCCGATGACTCGGTCCGTTTCTACGCGCTGCGGCTGCGCGAAGCCGGCATGATCAAGTCGAATCCGAACAAGATTCTTGCCGACGGCACGGACTGGCGCCACTGGAACGAGCTCAAGCGCGAGCTGAAGGTTTAGCATGCCGGCCCGTCCGTTACTTGTCATGGGCAATCTGAAGCGAGAGGGAGGTTGCTGATGCCAGTCGTGCAGAATCGACGGCGCTTCCTCACCAGCCTCTCATGCGCCGCCGCGGCGGGGCTTCTTGATACTTCGAGCGTGCTCGGCGAAGAGGCCCCGTTGGAGACGACCCGGATCCGGCTGTACGACTGGACCGGCCTCTGTATCGCGCCGCAGTTCGTGGCGGAGGAGCTACTCAAAGCCGAAGGCTTCACCGACGTGCAATACGTAAGGGACGAGCCAACCGGTCAATTGCCGAATCCTCTGCTGGCCTCCGGCGCGGTTGACATCAACAGCCAGTTCTCTGCGCCCTCGATCCTTCGCATCGAAGCGGGTGATCCGGTCGTTTTCTTGGGAGGTATGCACGTCGGCTGCTTCGAGCTGTTCGGGACCGGACAAATTCGCGCGGTTCGCGATCTCAAGGGAAAGCGTGTTGCGATCCCGGCATTCGGCTCGCCGCACCACGTCTTTCTCGCCAGCATGGCGGCCTATGTCGGGCTCGACCCGAGCCGCGACATCAACTTCGTGACGTATCCTGCGAACCAGTCCATGCAGCTGCTCGCCGACAGCAGGATCGACGCGTTATTGAGCTTTCCACCGGTCCCTCAGGAGCTGCGGGCGAAGAACATCGGCCATGTGATCCTCAACAGCTCGGTCGACCGGCCCTGGTCGCAGTACTTCTGCTGCATGATCTCGGGGAATCGCGAGTTCGTCCGCAAGCATCCCGTGGCGACCAAGCGCGCGATGCGGGCGCTGTTGAAGGCGGTGGACGTGTGTGTCACGGCGCCCGAGCGCGCCGCACGAATCGTCGCGGACCGAGGCTATCCATACGACTATTCCCTCCAGGCAATGCGGGAAATCCCGTACGCAAAGTGGCGCAACTACGATCCTGAGGACGCGGTGCGCTTTTATGCGCTGCGGCTGCGCGACGCCGGCATGATCAAGTCCAGTCCAAACAAGATTCTCGCCGACGGCGCGGATTGGCGTTTCTGGAACGAGCTCAAGCGCGAGCTGAAAGCATGATTGCCAGACGCGCACTCCTCGGCGGCGCTGCGGCCCTGGGCGGCCTCGGGCTTCTTTCCGCGCGCCCGCATTCCGCTCCTGCCGAGCCGCCACCCGAAACCACCAGCATAAGACTCGCGCGCATTCCCAGCATCTGCCGAGCGCCGCAATACATGACTGAGGAACTCTTGCGCAGCGAAGGGTTCACCGATGTCAAGTACATCCCATGGCAGAGACCATCCGAAGCCACCGCAGGCGTGGCTATTGGCGCCGTCGACATCACCATGCAATACGTCGGCCCGTCCATCCTGCAAATCGATGCGGGCGAGCCCATCGTCGTGCTGGCCGGCATTCAACCCGGTTGCTTCGAACTGTTCGGCAGCGAGCGAATACGTTCCGTCAGGGACCTAAAGGGGAGGACGGTTGCCATCGGGGAACTCGCCGGATCCGAGTACACTTTCATCTCGAGTATGATGACGCATGTCGGGCTCGATCCGCGCAAAGACGTCACGTGGTCTACGGTTCCACCTTCGGAGGCCAAGCAGCGGCTTGCCGAAGCAAGGATCGACGCCTTTCTCGCGTTGCCTCCGGATCCGCAAGAGCTCCGCGCGAGGGGCATTGGCCACGCGGTGGTCAATAGCGTGCTGGATCGTCCCTGGTCCGAATACTTTTGCTGCATGGTGGTGGGCCATCGGGAGTTCGTCCGCCGCAATCCAATGGCGACGAAGCGCGCCCTACGCGCAATTCTCAAGGCAGCAGACGCTTGCGCCGCTGATCCCGTGCGCGCGGCGCGTTTCCTCGTCGACAACGGTTATGCCGACCACTACGACTATGCGCTGCAGGCGCTGAGAGAGATACCCTATAACAAATGGCGCCTGTACGATCACGAGGACACCGTTCGCTTTTATTCTCTGCGCTTGCGCGAAGGCGGCATCGTCAAGTCGAGTCCCCAGAAGATCATCGCGCAGGGCACCGACTGGCGATTCCTGAACGAGCTCAAACGCGAGCTCAAGAGCTGATCATGCGGGCAGCGGTCGCCCTTGCATTCGTGGTTCTGGCATCGCTGGTGCTAGTGCAGTTCTATGGCGCCCGTGATCCCATCGCGCAGGAACAAGCGCTGCCGAAGATCGCGCCGGCGCCGGATTTCGCGCTGACCTCACAGGACGGCGCGCCGGTCAAGCTGGCCGACTACCGCGGCAAGGTGGTCGCGGTGACCTTCATCTTCACGCTGTGCGCGGACACTTGCCCGGTGCTCACCCCCATGATGTCGTTCGTGCAGGACCAGCTCGGCAGCGATTTCGGAGAGAAGATCTGCTTCGTGTCGATTACCATCGATCCCGAGCGCGACACGCCGGAGGTGCTCAAGGAGTATGCGCACGCATTCGGCGCCAATCTTTCCGGCTGGAGCTTCCTCACCGGGCCGCCCGAGGCCATTCGCGATGTGACGCGCCACTACGGCGTGTTCGCGGCGAAGGCCGAAAACGGGAACATCGACCATACCTTCCTCACCTCGATCATCGATCGGCGCGGCATCCTGCGCGTGCAATATCTCGGCGTGCGCTTCGATCCGGAAGAATTCCGCCGCGATCTGGTAAGGCTGTTGAAAGAGCAATGACTCGAATCTTAAGCCCGCTGGTCGGCTTGGTGGCGCGGGCGCCGGCCCGCGTACAAACAAAGCTGCTTGCGGCATTTCTCACGATCGTTGCGCTGCTGGTCATTACCGGCGCGGGCGGGTTGCGCGAGCTGAGCGGGGTGAACGAGCGCACCGAGGAGCTGATCAAGCTGCAGCGCAAGATCGAGGCTTATCGCCAGGTCCAGCACGACACCACGAGCCAGCTCTACAGCGTGTCCTCGGCGCTGGTTTCTTCCGACGAGCGGACGCTCGACAGCACGCTGCGCCAGCTCAACCAGTTCGGCTACGACGTCGACCGGCTCGAATTCGTGGCCAAGGACGAAGTCGAGCTGATCGAGCAGTTCCGCCGCGATTACAACCGCTTCATCGAGGTGGTGACCAGGGTCGTCGAGCTGATCCGCGGCGGCCGCACTGCGGAAGCGCGCGAGACCCAGATGCAGCAGGCGACCCCGCTCGCCGACCAGCTCGAGCGCTTGACCAATCAGCTCGTCAACAAGGCGGAAGCCGACATGGTGGCGGGCATCGAGGCGAGCGCGCAGGTCTATAGCGACGCGCAGTGGATCGTGATCGCCTTTGCCTTGGGCAGCATCGCGCTCGCGCTGGTGCTCGGCTATGCCATCTCGTGGTCGCTGATCGGGCCGGTGAAAGAGATCGAGACGCGGCTCGACGAGGTCGCGGCCGGCGACTTCACCCGCCGCCTGAACGTCGTCAATCGCGACGAGCTGGGCGCGCTGGCGGCCGACGTCAACCGCATGTCCGGGGAGCTCGGCCGCCTCTACGAGCAGCTCGAATCGTTCAGCAAGAACAAGTCCCAGTTCCTCGCCAGCATGAGCCACGAGCTGCGCACCCCACTCAACGCGATCATCGGGCTGAGCGACATGCTTGTGCAGCACGCCCCGCGGTTTGGAACGGAGAAGGCGGCCGAGCCATTGGCGCGCATTCATCGCGCCGGCACGCATCTGCTTGGGCTGGTCAATCAGGTGCTCGATCTCTCAAAGATCGAGGCGGGCAAGCTCGAGCTCAATCCGGAATCGGTCACTGTCGCGCCGCTGATCGACGAGGTGGCGGGCACCGCGCGGCAATTGGCGGAGCAGAAGAGCAACAAGCTTTCCGTCGACTATCCGCGCGACTTGGGAACTCTTACCGTCGACCCGATGCGGCTGCGCCAGATTCTCCTCAATCTGTTGAGCAACGCCTGCAAGTTCACCGAGAAGGGCCAGGTTTCATTGAACGTGCGACGCGCGACCATCGATGGCGGGAGCTGGATCGAGTTCGCCGTGACCGACACCGGCATCGGCATGACTCCCGAGCAGATGGGAAAGCTGTTCGAGGAATTCTCGCAAGCAGAGGCGACGACGGCGCGCCAGTACGGCGGAACAGGATTGGGCCTCGCCATCACGCGCAAGCTCGCCCGCATGATGGGCGGCGACGTCACGGTGACCAGCGAGGTCGGCAAGGGGTCGGTTTTCACGATTCGCTTGCCGGCCGGAGGTGCCGCGTCAACTGCGGCAGCGAGCGAGGCAGTGCGGCAAGCCGAACGGGCTCGCGTGGGCGAGGCCGCGGAATAGCGACGCAGCCGCTTATCGTGAGGTGACAGGATGGGGCTCATTCTGGCTCACCAATCGCCCGTGCGACGTGCTAAGCTTCGCCGGCAGGCCCGTGAGGCCATCCGATGAAACGACGCGACTTCATCGCGTTTGTGGCAGGCGCCGCCGCCTGGCCATTCACGGCGCGCGCACAACAGCGCGCAAAGCCGGCGCGGATCGGATATCTGTCGTCAAGTTCCCCGCCCGACGTCAATCTCGAAAGCTTCCTTCGGGGAATGGGCGCGGTCGGCTATGGCGAGGGCCGCGATTTCGTCGTCGAGGCGCGCTATGCCGGGCGCGATTACAGCAAATTTCCTGCCCTGGCTGACGAATTGCTGCGTGCGCAAGCTGACTTGATCGTCGCCGGCGGCCCCGCGTTCCGAACCTGGCGACTGGCCTCCGTACCGGTTCCGGTGGTGTTCCTGTTCAGCGGCGATCCGGTCGATGCCGGTATCGTCGCGAGCTTCGCGCGGCCGGGTGGCAACGTCACCGGCGTTTCGCTTCTCTCGCTCGACCTTTCGGTCAAGCGCGTTCAGCTGCTCAAGGAAGCCATGCCAGCCATGACTCGCGTGGCGGTGCTGTCCAATCCCACGCATCCCGGCGAGGTGTCGGAACTCAAGGCGACGCGCGAGGCGGCGCGCGCGCTCGGGCTCGCCATCGAGCATTTCCCGGTCGAAAGCGACGACGGCTTCGAGCCGGCATTTACCGCGATCGCAAACAGCAAGTGCGATGGGCTGCTGGCATTCCCTGACGCGCTGAAGAATTTCAACCGCCAGAAGATCGTCGCCTTCGCGCTGCGCCGCAGCCTGCCGTCGATCTATGGTTGGAAGATGTACGCCGACGCGGGCGGGCTGATGAGCTACGGACCAATCCTCGACGATGTTTCGGTGCGGGTTGCAGTCTACGTGGACAAGATCCTCAAAGGGGCGAAGCCAGCCGATCTGCCGGTCAAGCAGCCGACCAAGCTGGAGATGGTGGTCAATCTCAAGACGGCGAAGGCGCTCGGGCTCGAAATACCGGCCGGCCTGATTCTGCGCGCCGACGAGTTGATCGAATGAGACGGCGCGCCATAGCGTCATTGCCGGGCTTGACCCGGCAATCCATCCTTCTTCGTAAGAGGATGGATGCGCGGGTCAAGCCCGCGCATGACGAGTCCGGGATCAGGCGCCGCGATTTCATCGCACTACTCGGCGGTGCCGCGGCAGCTTGGCCGCGTGCGGCGCGCGCGCAGCAGCAGGCGGACCCGGTGCGCCGGATCGGCGTGCTCACCGTTTTCTCCAAGGACGATCCGGAGGGACAGCGTCGCGTGGCGGCCTTGCTGCAGAGGCTGCAGGAGCTGGGATGGGCCGACGGCCGCAACTTGCGGATCGAATTTCGTTGGGCCGGCGGCGATCCTGATCGCGCCCGCTTCTATGCCGGCGAACTCTTGGGAATGAAGCCGGACGTCGTCTTGGTCAATCACGCACTGGTATTGCCGCTGCTGCGACAAGAAACTCACACGATACCGATCGTGTTCGTGCAGGTGCCCGATCCGGTCGCCGACGGCCTTGTTGCCAGTCTGGCACAGCCGGGCGGCAACATGACCGGCTTTACGACCGGCGAATATGCGATGGGCGGGAAAAAGCTCGAGGTGCTCAAGGAAGCTGCACGTGACCTTGCACGCGTCACGGTCATTCTGGATCCACGCCAATCCAATCAAATCGGCATCTCACGCGCCATCGAGGCTGCCGCCCCGTCCTTGCACGTCAACGTGACGGTGGCCGGCGCCCGTGACGGTGCCGACATCGAGCGCGCCATCGCCGCAGCTGCGCGCGAATCGAAAAGCGGGCTCATCGTGTTCGCGAGCGCGGTCACCAACGCGCATCGTCGTGAGATCATCGAGCTCGCGGCGCAGCATCGCCTGCCCGCGATTTACGATTTCCGCTACTTCGTCGCTGAAGGCGAACTGGCATCCTATGGACACGACCCGGCTGAGCAATACCGACAGGCGGCCGCATACATCGATCGTATCCTCAAGGGCGCAAAGCCGGGCGAGCTGCCAGTGCAGAATCCCACCACGTATGAATTGGTGGTCAATCTCAAGACGGCCAAGGTACTCGGCCTCACGATCCCGGAATCATTCCTGCTTCGCGCCAACGAGTTGATCGAATAAGCACCGCGCTCGCAACCGTCATGCGCGGACTTGGTCCGGGCATCCACGTCTTTCTTTCTCAATGCCGCAAAGACGTGGATGGCCGGGCACCAGCGCGTTTACGCGCGTCTTCGACGCGCTATGCCCGGCCATGACGAGGCGGATAGCTGAGAGCCTAGGCGATCGGGTTACTTCGCCTGCTTCTGCAAATAGGCGAGCAGATCGGCGCGGTCGCGCCTGTCGTGCATGCCGTCGTAGGGCATGCGGTTGCCCGGGACCGAGGCCTGCGGATCGGCGATGAAGGTGTCGAGCGCTTCCAGCGTCCAGGTGATGCCGCTGCGCTTGAGCGCCGGCGAGTAGCGGTAATCGTCATAGCCGCCGGCCTTGCGGCCGATGATCCGGTAGAGCGTCGGGCCGACGCCGTGCACGCCCGGCTCGAGCGGATGGCATGCGGCGCAGTCCGCATAGAGTTTTTCGCCGCGGGCTGCGTCTTGCGCATGCGCCACACCGGTCGCGAGCAGTAGTGCTGCCGTTACCAGCCCGATTGCTCGCATCGCCTTAGCTTAAACCGTCACGTCGGCACCAGCGGGCCTGGATTTTTCAGGTAGCGATTCTTGATCGCGTCGGCGGTCCAGTAGGCAAGCGCGCCCACCGGCCCAGTCGGGTTGTACGAGGCGTTGTGCGGGAACACATTGGCGCCGACCGTGAACAGGTTATGGCACTGCCAGCTCTGCAGATATTTGTTGACCGCGCTTTCGCGCGGATTGGTTCCCATCATGGTGCCGCCGGTGTTGTGCGTGCTCTGGTACGGCACCACCGTCCACTGGGTGCGCGCGGTCGCCTCGTTCAGGCGCGTGGGATTCATGGACTTGGCGATCTCGTTGACCAACGCCGCGGCGTGCCGCCCCAACTTATGCTCGTTCTCCTTGTAGTCGAAGGTCATGCGCATGAGCGGCTGGCCGAACGCGTTGCGATAGGTCGGATCGAGGTCGTAGCAGTTGTAGCGGTTGGCCATGACGGTGCCGCTCGCGCCGATATTCATCGCGGTCTGATACCACTTGGCGGTCGCCGCCTTCCAAGCCTTCCCCCATTGCGGTGTGCCGCGCGGCACCGGCCGGTAGCCGATCGGCAGCGCCGTATTGAAGCCGGCCGCGACGTTGTAAGCGCCGACGAAGCCGTGCGGGCCGCGGTCGAACGCCCAGTTGATGTTGAAATCATCGATGGTCGTGTTCGAGCCGCCGGCGCTCATGAACGGGTTGAAGTGGCGCCCTTCGAAGAACAGCGTCGCGCCGACGCCGGTCTGGTAGCAGTAGTTCTTGCCGACGACGCCTTTCTGCCCGACCGGGTCGTAAGGCTCGCCGATGCCCGAAAGCAGCATCAGATGCACGTTGTTGATGGCGTAGGCGCATAAGAGCACGAGATTCGCGGGCTGCTCGAACTCCTCGCCGTTGAGCACATTGGTGTAGCTCACTCCGGTCACGCGCTTGCCGTCGGAATCTTTGTTGACCTTGGTCACCCAGGAATGGGTGCGCAGCTCGAAATTCGGATTGCGCAGCGCGATCGGGATCACCGCGATGTGCGGGCTGCCCTTGGCGTTGGCTTCGCAGCCGAAGCGCTGACAGAAGCCGCAATATTGGCACGGACCGAATTTCGCACCGTCCGGATTGGTGTAGGCGCGCGACGCGTTGGCGGCCGGGCGCGGGAACGGATGATAGCCGAGGTTTTTCGCGGCCGAGGCGAACATCTCGCTCGCCAGGATCGGCGTGAGCGGCGGCAACGCATATTCGTTTGCGCGCGGCGCTTCGAACGGATTGCCGCCGGGCTGGATCTGCCCGCGGATGTTTCCCGCCTTGCCGGACACCGCCGCGGTGCGTTCGAACCTCTCGTAATAGGGCTCGAGCTCGTCGTAGGTGATGCCCCAGTCCTGGATCGTCATGTCGGCGGGAATGAAATTTTTCCCGTAGCGCTCCTCGTAGAGCGAGCGCAGCTTGAACTCCATGTCGGTCCAGCGCCAAGTGTGGCCGCTCCAGTGCACGCCGGAGCCGCCCACCACCTCGCCCGGCAGGAACGAGCCGAGGCGGCGCATCGGCAGCGCCTCCTGCGTGGGATTGTTGCGGATGGTCAGCGTGTCGCGCGCGGTGTTCTGCATGAGATCGTGGCGCACCACGAAGCGCAGCTCGTCACGCACGATCGGCACCGCATAGTCCTTCTCGGTATTGCGGGGCGCGCCGCGCTCGAGCGCCACCACCTTCAATCCGGCTTGCGCCAATTCCTTGCCGAGAATGCCGCCGGTCCAGCCGAGCCCGACCACGACCACATCGACTTCTTTGAGTTTCGTCGCCATCGTGTCCTCCCTCAGCTCATGTCCGCGATGCTGAGCGGATCGGCCGGGAATTTCTTGTCGCGATATTTCTCGATGTTCTCCCGGTTGACCGCGATCACGCCGGGGAAGCCGATCATGCGCCAGCCCGCCTTGTCGCGGTTGCCGCCGTAGATCGGATCGGAGAACATGCCTTCCATCACGGTCTGATAGAGCGCGCCCCAGAACACCCGCGCGGGCAGTCCGTTGTCGAAAGCGATCTTGCCGCCGGAGAGGCCGACCAGCACCTCCTCGCGCTGCGGCTCGTCGAGACGATCGAACGGCTTGCCGTAGGTTTTCTGACAATGGGCGTTGGTCGCCGCGATCCCGGCGCGATAGAGCTGCGCGGGCGTGAGCGGCAGTTGATAGCCCTGGCTCGGCGCGCCGAGCTTCCATGGGCCCTGCATGTAGAGCCGGTCGCCTTTGCCCCAGGCGCCGGCCAGCGCGCGGTCGATATAGATGTTGATGCCGATGTCGGTGCCCTTGGGGGTGAGATCGTCCGCGGGCACCATGTGATCGACCAGCGCCTCGACGAAGGCGGCTTCATCGAGATTGAGGAACGCGTAGCCTGAGGCGGGCGCGGGCGCTGCGTCCTCTTTCGCCTGCGCACTTTGCGTCGCCGGCAGGTGAACGGTTGCGGTCGCGGCTGCGCCGCTCACCGCGCCTTTGAGAAAATCGCGCCGGCGGAAACCCTGATCCTGCATCTGCTTCCTCCCCATGCTTTGTTCGGTTTTTCAGCGGGATTGCGTGGCGGCAAAATGCGCCTTTCGTCGGACGCGGGCAAGGCCATCGCGATTGGCCATGCCTTGCAGCAACCGCCGACAAGGCGCAGTCTAGAGTTCCGGCGTCATGGCCGGGCTTGTCCCGGCCATCCACGTCTTTCTTCATTGCAACACCGAAAGAAAGACGTGGATGCCCGCAACAAGTGCGGGCATGACGACGAGGGGAGGACGTCATGATCGATCGTCTTCGGTGGGTCCACGCGTGCGCGCTTGCCGTCCTTGCCGCGCTATTTGTGGTGCACGCTTACGGGCAAACCATCGCCCCGACCAATTCCGCGCCGAACCCGTATCGCGCGATCGAGAATTGGGGGGAGCTGCCGGAAGGCCGCGGCTGGGGCTCGACCAGCGGTGTCGACGTCGATCCCGACGGAAGGAGCGTCTGGGTCGCCGAGCGCTGCGGCGCGTTCGCGCCGCCTTCGTTGATGAAACCGGGCAGCCCGTTCGCCTGCTCGGATTCCAATCTCGATCCGATTCTGAAATTCGATGCGTCGGGAAAGCTGATGAAGAGCTTCGGCGCAGGGCTGCTGCTGTTTCCCCATGGTCTGCACGTGGACCGCGCCGGCAACGTCTGGGTCACCGATGGCTTGGGCAAGGACGGCAAGGGTCACCAGGTCATCAAATTCAGCCCCGAGGGGAAGGAGTTGTTACGGCTCGGCAAGGCAGGCACCCCCGGCGATGCTCCCGATGAATTCAACGCGCCTTCCGCTGTGGTTGTCGCGCCGAACGGCAACATCTTCGTCGCCGACGGACACGGCGGCAACACCAATGCGCGCATCGTCAAGTTCACCAGCGATGGGAAATTCATCAAGACCTGGGGCAAGAAAGGCTCGGCTCCGGGCGAGATCGATATTCCCCACGCGCTCGCCATGGATTCGCGCGGGCGATTGTTTCTCGGCGATCGGCAGAACAACCGCATCCAGATTTTCGATCAGGACGGAAATTTCATCGACCAGTGGTTCCAATTCAGCCGGCCGAGCGGCGTGTTCATCGACAGGAACGACATCATTTATGTCGCCGATTCCGAGTCGGAATCGGTCGCCAAGAATCATGACGGCTGGAAGCGCGGCATTCGGGTCGGCCGGGTCAGCGACGGCACGGTGACCGCGTTCATTCCCGATCCGGTGGAGAAGACCACGGGCACCAGCGCCGCCGAAGGCGTCGCCGCCGACGCGATGGGCAACATCTACGGCGCCGAGGTCGGCCCCAAGCGACTGATGAAGTATGTGAGGAATTAGCTAGGACGTCATGGCCGGGCATAGCGCGTCCATAAGGGCGTTTACGCCCGTCTTTGGCGTGTTATGGACGCGCGTAAACGCGCTGGTGCCCCGGCCATCCACGTCTTTTCTTTGCTGCAACAACTAAAGAAAGGCGTGGATGCCCGCGACAAGCGCGGGCATGACGACGGAGAGACGGGAGGAATGCGATGCGCTCAACAACTTTAGCAGGATGCGCGGTCACGCTTGCGATCATGGTGGCCGGGGCAATGCCGCAGCGAACACATGCCCAGGCAAACGATCCGCCCAATGCGTATCGCACGGTCGAGAGCTGGGCGAAGCTTCCCGATGGCCGCAAGTGGGGACAGACCATCAGCGTGGCCGTCGATCGCGACGGCAAGAGCATCTGGGTGTTCGAGCGCTGCGGCGGCACCAGCTGCGATGGCTCCAATGTGGCGCCGATTCTCAAATTCGATGCGGACGGAAATTTGCTCAAGAGTTTCGGTGCCGGGATGTTCGTGTTTCCACACGGGCTTCACGTCGACCGCGACGGCAACATCTGGGCGACCGACGGGCGCGGCAAGGAGGGCAAGGGCCATCAGGTCTTCAAGTTCAGCCCCGACGGCAAGGTGCTGATGACGCTCGGCGCAGCGGGCGTGACCGGCGATGATCCCGGTTTCTTCAATGCGCCGTCCGACGTGCTGGTCGCGCCCAACGGCGACATCTTCGTCGCCGACGGACATGGCGGCGACACCAATGCGCGCATCGTCAAGTTCGCCAAGGACGGCAGCTTGCTCAAGACCTGGGGCAAGAAGGGATCGGGCCCCGGCGAATTCAACGTGCCGCACCGGCTCGCCATGGACTCGCAGGGGCGGCTGTTCGTCGCCGACCGCTCCAACAGCCGCATTCAGATCTTCGATCAGGACGGAAAGTTTCTTGCGGAATGGCGCCAGTTCGGCCGGCCGAGCGGCGTGTTCATCGACAAGAACGACATCATCTACGTCGCCGATTCCGAATCGAACGTCGCGCAGAATCCGGGATTCCGGCGCGGATTGCGGATCGGCAGCGCCAAAGACGGCAAGGTCACCGCCTTCATTCCGGATCCCGCTCCAGTGAAGCAAGGATCGGGGCCGGGCACCGGCAGTGCCGCGGAAGGTGTCGCCGCCGACGCCGAGGGCAACGTGTACGGCGCCGAGGTCGATGCGCGCAAACTGGTGCGCTACGTGAAGCAGTAGCGCCGTCGCCAGCTCCCTCCGCTCATTCCCGCGCAAGCGGGAATCCAGAACCGCTTGGCCGGAAGTTGTGGTTTGGGTCCCCGCTTTCGCGGGGACGAGCGGATAATTTTACGGCGCGTTGTCAATCCATTAACCCTGTATCGCCGCGCCGCGCGCACACCGCACGGGCGCCATAAACCAATTGGTCAGCATGCCTCGCTTGCGCGCTTGGCCGGCCACACCGGTGCCTGCAAAATGACGCCGCGCCTTGCTCAAGCTTGGCGCGCGGTGCGGACAAGCTCGAAGCTCAATCGAGTAAGCCGCGAGTGGAGGAGGGGACATGCGATATCTGATCGCCGTGGCCGTTATCACGGCCGCGCTTTCGGCGCCGGCTGTTGCTGCGCTGCCGAACTCCGTGACGTTTACTTCAATCGACTCGGTGGGCCGATGGATCGCCAATTACCGCGCGAAACCCGATCCGATGCGGCTGCCGGCGATGGTGCGGGCGCTGAGCCAGATCGGCGCATTCAAAGAGCCGGAAGCCGCCGGCGTCTATGTGGGATTCATCGCCGGCGTCATCGGCGCCAATCCCGGCAAGGCCGAGGAGCTGGTAGGCAAAATGATCACGGTCGCGCCTGCGGAGCACTGGGTGATCGTGCGGGCGATCGCCTATTCCAATCATCCGGACTGGAAGGGGCTCTTGCGCAAGTTCGCCGACCGCATGCCGCTGCGCCAGGTGATGATCGACAAATATCTCGACGGCAAGCTCGCGACGCTCGATGAGATTCCACTCGAAAAGAAAAAGCTGACGCTCTGGGACAAGGTACGCGGCCATTTTCAACGCGAGCACGATACCAAGGTGGCGGAGGAGGCGCTCGAGCAAAGTCCCGAGCTGCTCGACGCTGTGGGGCTATTACTTCGCGACCGGCTCCTACCGCCCGATCGGACGCATCGTGAGCCTCTTGCCCTGGTCGAACGATCGCGACAGCGTCGACAAGCTCACGGTCGGCAACATGGCCAAATACACGCTGGCCACCAACGCCGCGCGCGACAACGACCTTCTCGACATGCTCAGGCGCGTGAGCAAGCGCGAACCGAAGAACGTCGCCTCCGAGCTCAACGAAATCGTCGAGGCGGCGGAGACGATGCAAACCACGCGGCTGCGCAAGGACGCGCTCGCCAGCATCGAGGAGCTCAAGCGCAAAGGTCCCGGTTCCAAGCGCGACATCTCGAACTGGGGACAGATCGGGCAGGGCGCCCTCGCGCTCGGCTGCATCGCCGCGGCTGCCACCGGCCACATCGAGTTCGGGCTGCCCTGCGTGATCGGCGGCGCCGCCTCATCCGCGGCGCTGAGCTATTGGAATAATCAGCAGTGAAGGCTGCTGCGTCGATGTGAATTGAGTTGGGTTTGGCGCACACCCGCTCACTCGCCGAATACTTTTAACAGCGCAGCAATGCCACCACTGAGCGCGCTCAGTGCAAGAACTGGCCCCTTACGATACTCGGCGATACGACGAACAAGCTGTTCAGACGCGTAGAGCAAGGCCGTTGCAACGTAAGCAAACACTAACGGGCATACGACCAAGAGCCATATTGCGAGTAAGATAAGAGTGACAAGCTTCCCAGCCAGGACCGCACCCATGACAGCTTCGAAAACGGTGACGGCATGTCTTTCGGGAAGGGCGTCGAAAAGGGCATCGAGAAGGGCATCGAGAAGGGGGTCCCCGAAGAAAATTTCAAAAGGCCTCAACACTGCTAACGGCAAAACCGCCAACAGGAGCGCGCCAGTCGCGCGTACCAGAATTTGCCGGCCGGGTTTGGCTCGCAATACAAACGAAACGAGCCATAAACCAATCAACAGTCCTACAATGGCTCCAAACGATCCACTTATCAAAGAGAGGTGATGATAGCCAAATCTTAGTATTTCGTTCAGTGTTGCGAATAGTAGCGTGGCTAGCGGCAGTATAGTAGCAAACAAGGAAACCAGGCCGCGGTGGTTTCTAATCCAGTCGATAAATGAGAGTTTCCTCAGATCATCGAGCCAACTCCACAGTGCAAGAACTTATTAGAAAGTGTGTCCTTCTGACGGTCTGTCATCAGAAGATCAATGAGAGCGAGCGTCGCGATAGCGGCGCTGAGGACAATGATAGTGTTAGCAAGCACCAACGGCTCCATTTCGGTCAGACGAAGTAGCGCATCAAGCAAAATTAGAACATGACGAGACTTTCGCTGGCAATGCAATGCTTTGCGGCGGGCAGCCGTGCATGCACGGCGCGCGAGGGTATGCCTTCCGGTCTGCCGCCGAGATGCTGTTATTGCCAATAAATCCGACGTTAGAAGCAATTTTGCCCTGTATACAAATCCTAACGCCAGTGATGCCACGACGGGTCCGGACAGGCACTTCACGCCTTGGGCTCTCACTGGGCGAGCGAAACGGATGCGGCGCGCACAT
>Ga0306923_10000139_pt1 | contig 49771 bp, 44 predicted proteins | sample sta12Can44000108_FD_203841 | JGI IMG/M metagenome (GOLD analysis project Ga0306923, IMG submission 203841) | Lab enrichment of tropical soil microbial communities from Luquillo Experimental Forest, Puerto Rico - statanox.12C.anox.44.000.108 (v2)... | ecosystem: Environmental > Terrestrial >... | reverse complement strand
CGCTTTCTGGGCGGACACGTTCGCACGCCAGTTTTGGCTGGCCGCAGCGTCCCGTTTGCAATCGTCGTGTTGGAACATGGGGCCAATCCCCATGGTAGCTGACCGGCAACAACTAGGAGACCCGACAAGGTGTTCCGGGAACCAACCAAAAAAAGTGCTAAGGGCCGGAACTCGGCGATTCGTGGCGGTACATGCGCCCCGATAGAGAGGCCCTATCCCACCTATGGCGGGTTCCGTCCGATGGAACTCTGCAGCACGGGACGGCTGAATTGGAAATCGTATGCGCGAACGGGCGGTCGCGTCGGCCACGAAGACGAATTGCCGCATCGCGCCCTCCCCCGATGGCACTTCGTTAGAAGCTCAGTGCGAGCAATTCGACAGCAGCAATCCCAAAGACCAGGACGGCAAGTGCCACCGGATCGTGTTCCAACCAAAGACGCATCATGTTCCCCGTTTCTGCGATCCCTCGAGGCCCGGTCAGGGTCGTGGGGCTCGGTCGCAATGCCGCCTTCCTGGCAATGTCGGAAATCGAACAAGGTTCCAAACGCTCCAAAAGAAATTCTATGGCTGGCGATCGAGGCCCTTCGGGTTCCCAAGTCGGGTATCGGTAGACAGTGATGCATTCGGGACGCTAGGCTGGACCTTGCATGTGAGGAGCAGGGGAGCCCGTATCATGCGCGTAGTCCTGGGTGATCTGCTGCTGTTTTTCTTCTTGGCCCTATTCGTCACCGGTATCCTGATCGCAGCTGCAAGCCTACTCATCTAAACTGGGCGTGAGCGCCGTAAGCTTGCTTCTGCACCGGTGGTTGCTTGATTGCGTTGGTTCTGGCGGTGACCCACCTCAGGTGTCGCGGCCGGTTTGTCGCGTGGTTGCAACTCGATTGGCGTCCGACGAAACGTCGTGCGGGTATTTTGCGACGCACCGTCTGCATGTGGTTTACGGCATGGAGATACCCCCATTCCCGGTGCGCGCTATTTTTGACGCAGGTAGCTGGCTAGAGACGCTGACACGGTGTTTTGTAGTACTCTCTGCATTCGAAGAGCAGGCACCAACGCGCCAGCGCTTTCAGAAGGCGCTCACGCCGACTGAGCGCCTAGACACTCGGCAGATCGGGACGGATCAGATCGCAGCGCCTATCATGGAAACATCGCAGGAATTTCGAACATTTTCGAAGCAATGCGATCGTCTAGCCGAGGAGGCTGAGACGAAGAATACGCCGTATTCTGAAAGAACTGGCCGTGGCCTGGGAGAAGGTCGCTGAGGAGTACGAGCGAAAACAACTTCTTGGCCGACACTAGCCTCAGACTTTCCGGCCCTTGGCAGAGAAGGCATGGAAGGCATCGAAGGGAAGCAGGGCTTCGCGATTCCTTACCCAACTGGAAGAATGCATCACGATCAGTTATGCGGAAAGTAGTTGCGATCTTCGTCCTGGCGGTGGTGCTCCCTTGCTGTTCCCCCAGCAGCAGGTTGGAACACATCGTCCCGGGGTGGTCGAATCCACCACCCCAGCACAGCGAAACAACGCAATACGAGGCCAAGAAGCGTCCAGAAGCGCGCAGCAAGGCTGATACGAAAATCCCACGAGAACAGAAGACGCCTGAGCCTGGCGCCCAAAGCGCTCTAGAAGAATGAAGTTCCACATCGTGGTAACAAAGTGTGAGCCGCCATGAGGGAGCAGGACTGCTGTAATCGTCGACCAGTGCGAGTCGAGACCGCTACGAAGAGTTATGGTGGCGGTGGAGGTGGTGGCGGTCTAGGGGGTCTTGGTGGTGGCGGCTTTGGTTTTCCCATCCGTCCTCCCTTAAATTCTATTTGATGTTAACGACCAGCTGGACCGACCGCGCATCTGCAGCTTATAGGTGCGGACGTAATCGCGAGGCCTGTACTCACACTTCTTTGCATTAGCAGACATTTCATGCCGGTTCCCCCATGGCATCATCATGACGCCAGCGCGTCCAGCAAGGCCTTGGCCTCCTTCAGATCGCGCGTATCGAAGCCTTCGGTGAACCAGTTATAGACCGGAGCGAGGAGGTCGCGGGCCTCATCCCGCTTACCCTGATCGCGCCACAGCCGCGCCATGCTCATCGCCGCGCGCAGCTCCCAGGACTTCGCCTGCTGCTTGCGTGCGAGCGTGAGCGCGCGCTCAAAATACGCTCCCGCTTTCGTCGCGTCCGATTCCGGCGACATCAGCACGATTTCGCCTGCCATACGATAGATATCGGCTTCGTGCCACCTTTCCTTGGCTTTTTCCGCCGCCGTTATCGCTTCGTCAATGCAGCGGCGAGCGTTATTGAGTTGGCCGAGTTCAGCATAAGCTCTCGCCAAATATGGCAGGTGCAATGGCATCCACAACGTTGAGCCCGTTGATCGCAATGCAGTCATACCCGAGGTAATCAATTGAACCGCGTCCTTGGCTTTGCCGGTTAAAACTAAGAGGCATCCTTGAACCGACATTCCTAACGCCTTCCAGAACAACGCGCCCTTTTCCTTTCCCAAAGAGACAAGTTCATCGGCTTCCGTGTTTGCTATCGCGTAATTTCCGCATTGGATGTGAGTGAACCATGCGTGAACCAGCGCATACATCAGAGTCGCGGCTTGGCCGATTGAGCGTGCGTCCTCGAGGGCCTGGCTCGTGTCTGCGAGCGCGGCCTCGGGATAGCCAAGCAGCCACAGCGCCCATGACCGATAGGACAAGGCTGCCACCCGGACGTCTTGGCCAAAGCGGGTGGCTAGTGGACGATGCTTGGCAGGGTCGTAAAGTGCGATAGCGCGATCGAGATGCCCTCGCCCTTCCGCGAAGGCGCCCGTATGCAGCACGGAACCCATGATGCGATGTCCGATCATGAGCGGCACCGTCGCTTTTTGCTTCTCGGCAAGTGTCAGGAATTGACCCGCTAACTCGCGGAGAGCATCGCCGTTGAAGGCGACGAAGCTCGCAGTCCAGAAGCTGTGAAGAACCGAAAACAACAGCAGTGGATCCTCGGGCGGCTCTCCAAGCGCTTCAGCCTGCTCGATCAGCACACGTGCTCGTTCGGCGGCCGCCTTGGTTTCCGACGCGGCATACCCTTTAACATGCATGAGTGGGGTTATGAGCGCGACCTGAAGCTTGATCTGCTCGCGACGCAGCTCCGGCGTGGCGGGCAAGGTTTCAATCTGAGCAAGTGCCCGCGTGAGCTGCTCTGCGGCTTCGACCAGCGCCGAGCGTTCCAGCGACCGCTGTCCCGCTTTGCCCCAGAGGGCTGCGGCCTTGTCGATCAGACCGGCCTCAGTACGGTGACGTGCCAGCAGCTCCGGCTGACGCTCGGCAACGTCCAGAAATTGGCTTTCGAGGGTATCGGCGATACGGGCGTGAAGGGCGGCGCGCGGCCTGCGCAGCAGCGTGCCATAGGCCGTGTCCCTCACCAGGGAATGTTTGAACAGGTAGGTCGCATGCGGTGGCACGCCTTGACGGAACAGCAAACCGGCCGCAATGAGACGGTCGATCGCCGATTCCAGCTCGACCTCCGGCCGGCGCGCTACCGCGGCCAAAAGGGAATGGGAAAATGTCCGCCCAATTGCAGCCCCGACCTGCGCCACCTCCTTGGCGACGCCGAGCCGGTCGAGCCGCGCCATCAGCGATGCATGCAAGCTCGCCGGAACGGCCAAGGCCGGAAACGGAACTGCCGCAGCGATGCGCTCCACTGCGTCCTCGCTCTCCGCCTCCAGCACTGCCTTCGTCATCTCCTCTACGAACAGGGGAATGCCGTCAGTGCGATCGATGATATCCTGCCGAATGCTGGCTGGCAGCACGTGGCTGCCGACGAGGTGGTCAATTATGGCCCCGGCTTCGCGTTGCGCCAGTCGATTGATGGTGAGGGATGTTACGTGAGGCCGTCCGATCCACGGGGGATCGAACTCCGGCCGGAACGTCATGATCAGCATCACGCGAAGGGTCGCGATTCGATCGACCGACCGACCGAACGCTTCCAGACTCGTGGGATCACTCCAATGCGCATCCTCAAAAGTGATTAGTACCGGACTGGAGCGGGTCAGGGCTTCCAATTGTGAAGTGAGCGCGTCCAGCGTTCTTTGCCGCCGCTGCTCCGGCATCAGCTGAACCGTGGGATAACGTCCATCGTTTGGCAGCGACAGCATCTCGGCAATGAGTGCTGCATCCTCAGCCGAGGTAGAGGTCCGCGCCAGCATCGCATCAAGCTTGTCGAGCCTGGCCTGCGGGGTGTCGTCGGGCACCAGTCCGGCTGCACGTTCCATCTGGCCGATGATCGGATAAAATGCGCTATCCGTGTGCTGCGGGGAACAGAAATAGCGCAGGCGGGTGTGCGGCTCGGCGGCGACACCTTCCAGCAGCCCGGCGGTGAGCCTCGATTTGCCAATGCCAGCCTCGCCGGAGAGGAGCACCACCTGGCCTTCACCCGAATTTGCTCTTAACCAGCGTCGAAGAAGTAATTCAGACTCTTCCTCACGCCCGACAAGGGCGGTCATACCGGTCGCGTGCAGCGCATCGAAGCGGCTTGCCACGGAGGTCGCCCGCAGTGCCGCCCAAGCCCGCGCCAGACCGGAGATGCCCTTGAGATCTTTGGACCCGAGGTGCTCCAGTTCAAAGAGATTGCCAAGAAGTTTGCGCGTGCTGTCGCAGATGACGACCATGTTCGGCCCGGCGATCCCCTGCAAGCGTGCCGCGAGATTCGGTGTGTCGCCAATCATGCTGCGCTCCTGCGTGTCACCCGACCCGATGAGGTCACCGACGACGACTAGGCCCGTCGCAATTCCGACTCGGGTCTGCAGGGGAGCATGCGGCTTGAGCGCGGTCACCGCTGTGATCAGTTCGAGCCCCGCCCGTACGGCGCGTTCGGCGTCGTCCTCGTGGGCCTGAGGATAACCAAAATATACGAGGACACCGTCACCCATGTATCTCGCAACGAACCCATCGAACCGGTGCACGGTTTCAACGACGCGTTTCTGATAGGCTGAAATGATCTCGCGGAGGTCTTCCGGGTCCATACGCGCAGAGAGCGCCGTCGAACCGACTAGATCGGAGAACATCACCGTGACCTGGCGGCGCTCGGCGGTGTCTTGGGGCGGGGCGGTAGGTGCCGCAACGGCGATCGCGGCCGCGCTCTTCTCGCTGGCTTCGAGATCGGCGATCGCACGCAACAGCTTTCGACGGTGGCCGAGCGACGCAACGCCGATCTTTTCGAAGTCTTGATCGGTCAAGTCTGGCAGGATCGTGAAATCGATATGGTTCTCAGCAAAGCGCTGGGCGTACTCGGACAAGCCGAGCTTTTCGAGCCAGTCCGCGATCTGCTGCATCGCGACCCCTATGGATTACTGAAGGCCGATCACCGCTAACCCCAAGCCATCTTCGACGCGATCGTCGTGCCTTCGGCCAGAGTCCGCAGCTTCGCCCACATAATGCTGCGGTGGACGCGGCCGGCAAGCGGGCTCTGCGAGAATCCGCAATCGGTCCCGGCCATGACGTTTTCGCGGCCCACGCATTCGGCAAAGCGCATCAGCCGCTCGGCCACAAGCTCCGGATGCTCGACGATGTTGGTTGAATGCGCGATGAGGCCCGGCATCAGCACCTTGCCCGGCGGCAGCCGCACTTCCTTCCATATCCGCCATTCGTGCTCGTGCCGCGGGTTTGCCGCCTCGAAGCTCAAGGCGCCGGTCTTCACCTCGAGCACGAGGTCGACAATGTCCTTGAGCGGCACATCGAACATGTGAGGCCCGTTCCAGCTGCCCCAGCAGATGTGATAACGGGTCCGCTCGCGCGGCAGGCCCTCAAGCGCGTGGTTCAAGGCCGCAATGCGCAGCGCCGCCCATTGCCGGTATTGGGCGAGCGTCATCGGCGGCACCATCTTCTCGTACATGAAGGGGATGAATGCGTCGTCGACCTGCAGGTCGAGCCCCGCGTCGATGATCGCGCGGTACTCGCTGCGCAGCGCCTCGGCGAGCGCGAACAGGAACGCTTCCTCATCGCGGTAATGCTCGTTGCGGGCGTTTGGCAGTGCGCTCGCCGGCGCCACCACGGGAAGGAATCCGGTCGCGCCCTTCGTCCGCGCCAGTCCAGCCTTGAGGTTGGCGATGTCGCGCTGCAGTTCTGCGTGTCCGGTGTAGACGATAGGTGCCGTCACGACCGGGCGGCCAACGCCGCGCGAGACCGCAAGAACGCGCGCGTCGTATTCGGCGTAGAATTCAGGAAAGGCCTCGCGGTCGCGGCCGCTGATCACCGCGATCATCGGGTCCTTTGCCTCGGCTTGCGTGAATGGATGCCATTCGATGCCCTTGAGCCGACGATGCACGTAGAAGGCCCAAGTGCCCGACTTGCCGTATTCGCCATCGCTCACAACGTCGATGCCGGCATCGACCTGCAGCCGCACGGCGTCGATCACCGACTCGGTCAGGCACGCCTCGAATGCCGCCTTGTCATAAGGCTCGCCCGCCTGCGCTTTCTGCAGATAGGGAATCATCGCCGGCGGGCGCACCATGCTGCCCACATGGCTCACGACGAAGCGGCGGTCGGTTCTCAACATTTTCTTTTACGCCTGTGAACGTCCGAGGTGGACGCCTGCCGATGGGGAAGAATGACCCGGAGCGTGCATATAACGTGCGCGAAAATCAATATTCTGCATCCTGATCGGCGCGGCCGCGCTGCCAAGCAGCATGATGAAGTCGCGGCGATTAAGTCGAGCAAGTTGCATTCGCTGTCCCGGCCCGGACAAGAGTCAAAGCAGCATGGAATAGCCAGGATTAAGTCAGGGCTTGCTGCAGTGCGGCCTTCCGGCCCACACTGCGGCACAACCCATGCCTCATGAAGCCGAACATCGCGACACGACCGCTCTCGAAACGGGCGTAGCGTTGCGGGCGCGCCTGTCGGATGCCATCCTCGATGGCGCCGCGGAATCGATCATCGCCTGCGACCATGACGGCATCATCCGATTCTGGAATCCCGGCGCCGAACGTCTCTTCGGGCATTCGTCCGTGGAAGCCGTCGGCCGGTCGCTCGACCTCATTATCCCTGAACGGTTGCGGCAACGTCATTGGGACGGCTATCGCCGGGTCATGGCGACGGGCGAGACCCGCTACGGGACGGGGGACGTGCTTTCGGTGCCGGCTGCGCGCAAAGACGGCGCAACGATCTCCGTCGAATTCACTATCTATCCGCTGCGAATCGGTGCACGGCTCGCCGGCATGGCGGCCGTGCTGCGCGATGTAACGCAGCTTCAATGAGATGCGCGAGCTGAAGCGAAAACTTGCGAATGTCTCGACGCATTCGAGCGAATCGGGCTCATCAGCGCGGCATGGGCCGTGACAAACCCCGCGGACGATATGAATAGAGTGCATCAGATCGATATGGCGAGGTCGTTTCTTGCACGTCATCGCGCGCGGCCGATTCTCCTGCTGCCGAATGCATGGGACGCATTGAGCGCCCGCCTGTTCGTTGCCGCGGGCTTCGACGCGCTGGCGACGACCAGCGGCGGCGTAGCCTGGGCGCTCGGTTATCCCGACGGCGAATCCGCGCCGTGGCCGGAAGTCGTGGCCGCCACCGCGCGTATCGTGCGGTGCGCGCAAGTGCCGGTGACGGCGGATATCGAGACCGGCTACGCCGCGACGCCGGCGGAAATCACGGCGCACGTCCGCGAGATCATCGGTACCGGCATCGTCGGCATCAATATCGAGGACGGGCTGCACGGCCCGATGCGAACGGTGGAAGACGCGGCCGCGCGGCTGCGCGCCGCGCGCGAGGCGGCGCAGCAGGAGGGCGTGCCGATTGTCATCAATGCACGGTGCGACATCTTTCATCTTCAGCACGGCGAGGAGAACGCCCGTTTCGCTGCCACAGTCGACCGCTGCAAGGCCTATGTCGCGGCCGGTGCGGACTGCGTCTCTCCATTTGGGCTGCGCGATACGTCCGTCATCGCAGCGCTCGTCAAGGCGGTCGGCGCCCCGGTCAACGTCACCGGGCGTGCCGGCATGCCGGACGCCGCGGCTCTGGAGAAGATCGGCGTGGCGAGGATCACGGTTGCTTCGGCGCCGACCCTGGTCGCGATGTCGAGCATTCAAAAGCTCGCGGCCGAGCTGCGCGCGACCGGCGGATTTGAAATGCTCACCGGGACCTTCCGTCACCCGGATGCCCAAAAGCTCTTTCAAACCAAGGGATGATCGCCATGCAAGCTCGACTGGATCCGCGCAAGGCCGCGCCCGAAGCGATGAAGGCCGTATCCGATCTGCACGCCTATGTGCGCAGGTCTGGCCTCGAATACGATCTGCTCGAGCTTGTCAAGCTGCGAGCCTCGCAGATCAACAGTTGCGCGTGGTGCATGGATATGCACAGCAAGGAGCTGCGCGCCACAGGTGAATCCGAGCAGCGTCTCTATCTGCTCAGCGCTTGGCGGGAATGCCCTTTCTACAGCGATCGTGAGCGCGCAGCGCTGGCGTGGACTGAGGCCCTGACATTGCTCGCCGAGGGCAATGTGCCGGACGATGTTTTTGCGTTGGCACGGTCTCAGTTCAGTGAGGAAGAGCTGGTGAAGCTCACGCTGGCGATCGTTGCGATCAATGGCGCCAACCGCATCAATGTTGCTTTCCGCACCGTACCCGGCAACTATCGGCCGGCTGCGCGTACCGCCGCCGAGTGACCGCCGCCCCACAGCTGGCACGACCACGGGGACGACCATCCATGATCCGCATCAACGGCGACCGCCTGCTTGCCGATTTGCGCAAGCTCGCAAGCTTCGGCGCGTTCAAGACCGGGGTCGATCGGGTCGCGCTTTCGGCGGCTGACCTCGAGGCGCGCCGCTGGCTCATGCAGCGCATGCGCGAAGCCGGGCTCGAGCCGGAAATGGACGAAGTCGCCAACGTCTACGGCCGCCATCCCGGCACGAAGCGGGCGCTGCTGATCGGCTCGCATACCGATACGGTGCCGCGCGGGGGATGGCTCGACGGCGCGCTCGGCGTGATGTGCGGTGTCGAGATCGCTCGCGCCGCCATGGAAGACGGCGCCGCATCGCCGGTCGGCATCGATGTCGCCTCCTTCGAGGACGAGGAGGGCACCTTTCTCGGCTTCCTGGGCAGCAGGACCTTCTGCAACGATCTTCCGGCGGCCGAGATCGACGCGGCCAAGTGCGGCGAGCTTGGCCTGCGCACGGCGCTTGCCGCGGTTGCGCACGCGAGCAATCCCCAGCGCCTCGACCCCGCCCGGCACCTTTGTTACCTGGAGGCGCACATCGAGCAGGGACCGCGCCTCGAAACCGCGCAGCGGCGCATCGGCATCGTCACCGCGGTGGTCGGGATCCGCCGCTTTCGCATCCGTACCCGCGGTCAGGCCGATCACGCGGGGACGACGCCGATGGACAATCGCAAGGATGCGGGCGCGGCGCTCTTTCGCCTGGCGTCACGGGTCGCGCAAGAGCTGCCGAGACTGGGAGGCGCCGACACGCTGTGGAACATCGGCCGCATCGATTTGCGTCCCGGCGCGCCGAACGTAGTGCCGAGCGAGGGCGAGATGGTGCTCGAGTTCCGCCATACCGATCCGGCCGTGCTGGACGAGATGGAGCGTCATGTCCGCGACTGGGTCGAGCAATCGAGCCGCGGGCTTTCGCCGCCCGAGGTAGAGCCGATGGCACGCGTTGCACCCACTCCCTTGGCCAAGGATCTTGCCGCCGTGCTGGCGGCCTCGGCCAAGGCGCACGGCGAGGAGCCCGTCTACATGCCGAGCGGCGCGGGCCATGACGCAATGGTGCTTGGTCGTTTCATCCCGGCCGCCATGCTGTTCGTTCCCAGCATTCGCGGCCGCAGCCATGACATCACCGAGGACACTGCGGAAGCCGACATCGTGCTCGGCTGCGAGGTGCTGGCCGATGCCGTGGACAGGATCCGCGCCCGCCCCGAGCTCGCGTCCGGCCGCGCGTGATGATGCGGGTCGCGTTCGCAAAGGCGTGTTAGATTAGGTTAGCACCAATCCGCCCTACACCGGCGGTAGGCAGGCGAGCACCGCGGAGTAGTGGCACCCCGCCGCCAGCAGGACAAAGCCGTGCCAGATCGCGTTCTGAAAGCGCAGCCGCTCCCACAGATGAAACAACGTGCCCAGGGAATAGAGAACGCCGCCGATTGCGAGCAGCCACAGGCTCGCGCCCGGGATGACCGGCAGCAGATGATCGTAGGCGATGACCCCGATCCATCCCAGCATCAGATAGAGAGCGATGGAGAGGCGGTCGAACCGCCCGGGTAGCGCGAGCTTGAGGAGCACGCCGACCAGCGCGCTCGACCAGATGCCGACGGTGAGACCCGCGAAGGCAAGGCCGCTCTTCATCAGCGCGAGGAAGGGCGTATAGGTGCCGGCGATCAGCAGATAGATGGCGGAGTGATCGAAGCGGCGCAGCAGCCATTTCGTGGGCGAGATCGGCCACATGTTGTAGGCGGCGGAAATGCCGAGCATCGCGATGAGCCCGATCATGTAGATCAGGGTCGGCGCGAGCGCGACTGGTCTTGCGCGCAAGACCACAATGACGATGGCGGCGCCGATGAGCCCAAGCACGATGCCGGCGGCATGCACGACGCCGTCGGCAATGATCTCGGCCCGATCGTAGTTCCAGGCGATCTGCCCGGGCGCGAGGCCGGCCGGCGCAGGCGCGCTATCGTCTGAGATCGGTTTGAGGCGAAACAAGAGCTCGGCCACCGATAGTGAATGCGACTGGCGCGTCCTTCGGGAGAGATCGCGGGAAGGCCACGCCGGCAACCCTATGACTGCAGTATGGCCTGGATTTGACGCCCTGGCGAACGAGGCATCCAGGCCGCCGGCATCAAACCGTTTGATTTCCCGCGGACTTTGCGGATAGACATTCTCGAACAAGCGTTTGAAATGGAGTCGTGGATGTCGACGCGCCCCTCCGAGGTCACCCGCGGCAAGATCATCAAGGCTGCGGTGCGCATCTTCGCCGATGAGGGTTACGACGGCGCCAGCATCCGCCATATCGTCGCCAGGGCCGACGTCAACCAGGCGGCCATCAATTACCATTTCGGCGGCAAGGAGGGGCTTTATCGCGCGGTTCTGCAGGAAGCGTTGAAGGCGCTGCTGCGCGAGAACGTCGCGACGGCGCAGGCGCCGGCGAACCTGGCGCGCGAGGCGGCGCTGCTCGCATTCGTCCGCCGGCAGCTCCGCCCGATGCTCGCGCGCGACGAGCTCAGCCTGTATCTGCGCATCTTCAACTGGGAGACGGTGCGCCCCTCCCCTGCCTTCGCGAAGTTCATGGCCGAGGACGCGGGCCCCTATGTTGCCGGCGCCGCCGCGCTGGTGCGCCGCTTCCTGCCGCCGGAAGCGACGCAGCAGCAGGCGGTGCTGGGCGCGCTCTGGCTGTTCGGCCAGTGCAGCATATTCGTGCGCAACTGCGAGCAGCTTGCGCGGCCGCCGCTCGGCTTCAAGGTCGATCGGAATTTCGTGGATGGATTGGCCGACCTCATCGCGCGCTGGGCCGTGGGCGGCCTGCTGACCAGCTCGGTAGAGCGCTCAGCGTCACACGCCGTCCGCAGGTGATGCTCCATACGGTCATACCGCAGACCGAAATTTCCCGCTTTTTCCCTCCTGCCGCCACGGTCGGCCAACGTGGGGGCCGCTTTTTTGCCTCAAACACGTGTTTGAAAAACAACAAATCGTTTGAATTCGGAGGGGAAGGCGAATGCTTGCACGGTTTCCACGCCTGTCGAAACTGGCCATAAAGATCCTGGAGATCACCGGCGCCGCCTGCGCGAGCACGTTTGCCGCCGTACTGCTCGGCAACTCGCGCGAGCCGCCTCGCCCGCCGGCGCCTCCGGTCGTCCAGCTTGCTCCTGCGGATGCGCAGATGATCCGCACCGTGCGGGAGGAAAGCGTGGCGCTCGCGGAGCAGCTTCGCAGTGCCTCGGATACGCGCAGCACCGCACCCGCCGCGGCCGCGACGCTGGCGGGCACGACCGCAAAGCCTGCAAAAGCCGCTGCCAGTGTCCCCGCGCACAAGGAGCAGAAGGCAGCCCGCATGGCGAGCGAGTCCAAGCAACGGCCCGCCGAGCCGCCGCCGGTTCACAGCGAAACCGCCGCTCCCGAGTGGGAGCCCGCCCGCGTGCCGCCGCCGGCATGGGAATTGGCCCCCGTGCCGCCCGCCGCGGCAGCCGGAGACGCTCGAGACGGGCGCCTTGCCGCGACCGCTGCGGCACCCGCCGAAACCGGCCTGCCCGCGACGCCTGCGTCGGTGCCCTCCCGGCTGTGGCCCGCGGCCGCCAGCTCACCGCCGAATGCGCCGCGCCCGCCGCTCGGCGTCGGCGAGTACCTGTCGAGCTCGATGTAGGGCGCGGCTCACACCGTCCGGCGCGGCACGACCAGACGGGCGAGCAGGGTCTGGACGACCTCGCCGCGCTGGTTGCGCGTCTCGCTGCGCACCTTGACGGTGCCGCGATCCGCTCGCGAGCGTGACGGCGTCACTTCCACGATCTCGCTGAACACGCTCAGCGCATCGCCGGGGCGCGTCGGCTGGGGCCAGCTGATCTCTCCGCCGGAGCCGATAATTCCGCCGGCCAGCGGCAATCCACCCTCGACCATCAGCCGCATGGTGATTGCGACCGTGTGCCAGCCGCTCGCGGCCAGCCCGCCGAACAGCGTGTGCTTGGCGGCTTCCTCATCGAGATGGAAGGGCTGCGGATCGAACTCGCGGGCATAGGCCTTGATCTGCGCCGTGTCGACCACGTGGGATGCGCTCTCGAAGCGCTGCCCGACATGCAGATCATCGAGATAAAGACGTCGATCCGCGGAGACCTCGCCCGACTGCGTCATTGCCTGCTCCGTATTCCCACTTTTGCGGGACATGCTTTAGCATGATGATAGTGAGGGCCGGACACCGGCTTCAAGCTCGGCCAGCCGCCGGCACGCGAGCGCGGACTGCCATATCGAGCCCACTCGTCGAGCCCACTCGCGCTCGCGATTGCATTCAGATAGATCAAATCAATCATGGCATGAGCATTGCATTACCAGGATTGTGGCTCGCTGACGCGAGCGGCAAGGGAGGGACGAGGTGAGCGAAATTGCCACCAAGGTTGCGCCGGTCGACGAGATTCTGCCCGTCCCGCAGTTGTTCCTGTTCGGCCTTCAGCATGTTCTCGTAATGGCCGCATCCCCGATAACGGCGGCATTCCTGGTGAGCCGGGCTCTCAATTTTTCCCCCGCCCTTACGCTCAACCTGATCAGCGCGACCTTCCTGATCTGCGGGCTCGGCACGCTGCTGCAGAGCTTCGGCCCCGCCGGTTTCGGAGCGCGCCTTCCGTTCATCATGGTGCCCGGCGGTGCGCCGATCGTGATCTTCCTGACCATCGCGCAGCAGACCAACCTGGCGACGGCGGCGGGCGCCGTCATAATCACCGCCATCGGCTATTTCCTGATTCTTCCGATCTTTGCCCGCTGCCTGAGGTTTTTTCCCAGACTGGTGATCGGCACCATCCTCATCCTTGTCGCCGTCAATCTGGTCAAGGTCTACGGCGGGATCATCACGGGACAGCCGGGCAGCCCGAGCTTTGCCGACCCGACCAGCATTCTGCTCGCGCTCGCGACCATCGCCTTCACGCTACTGTTCGCGCGCTTCCTCACCGGGCTGTGGCGGCAGCTTTCGGTTCTTCTCGGCCTGGTGCTCGGCGCCTGCGTATCAGGCGCGCTGGGCGTGATGAGCCTTGCCGGCGTCGAAACCGGCGCGATCGTCAGCGTCCCTTCGCTGTTCCCGTTCGGGTGGCCGACCTTTGATTTCATCGCTGCCATCCCGCTTGTCGTCTTCAGCGTCATTTCCATGGCCGAGGCGACCGGCCAGACCATCGCCATCGCGGACGTGGTGGGCAAGGAGATCGATGCAGAGCGCGACGTTCCGAAAACCATCCGCGGCGACGCGCTTGCCTCGCTGGTCGGCGGATGTCTCGGCACCTCCCTCATCATCACGAGCGGCGAGAACATCGGGATCGTGCGGGCGACCGGCATCCGCTCGCGCTACGTGACGGCGGCGGGAGGCGTCATTCTCGTCTGCCTCGCGCTGCTCGCCCCGCTCGGCCGCCTCGTCAACGCCATCCCCGGGCCCGTCGTCGGCGGCACGGCCATCATCGTGTTCTGCGTCATTGCGGCGATGGGCGTCGACATCCTGCGCAAGGTCGATCTCGGCGAGCACGGCAACCTGTTCACGCTGGCGGCGGCGCTCGCCATGGGGCTGCTTCCCATTCTCGTGCCGGGGCTCTACAGCAGGTTTCCGCAAAGTGTTGCGCTCGTTCTCGGCAACGGGCTCGCGGCCGGCACGCTCACCGCAGTATTCTTCAACATCATCTTCCACCATGTCGGGATGGTGCCGCACAAGAACGCCGCCGACCTCCCCGCAAAGCCTGCGGGCCCGGCATGAAGCGCCGATGCGATGGATGATCTTCACCCCGAGCTCTTCGCGCCATCGCAGCTTCTGCTCGCCCCTGAGCGCATGCTGCTTCGGACCGGCTGCGAGAGCGGGCAAGCACTGGTCGTGCGAGAAGGCGTCATCGCCGATGTAGGGGCGTGCGAGGCCGTCTGCGCCCGCAATCCCGATCTGAGCGCACGCGAGCTGCCGGGCCACCTCGTCATGCCGGGGTTCATCGATGCCCATCATCATCTGACGCAGAGCTTCGGAAAGGCGCTGGCGTTCGGAGAGCCGTCGGAGATTTTTCGGCGCATCTGGATTCCGCTCGAGGGATTTCTCGACGAGAACGCCGTCTATCTCGCGAGCAAGCTCGCGGCGCTCGAATCGCTGCGCGGTGGGTTCACTGCCGTTGTCGATGCCGGCACGCGATCGGAGGCCGACGTCGCCGCCGTTGCGCGCGCGACGCAAGAGGCGGGACTGCGCTGCGTGCTCGGATTGATCTGCAACGATACCGGGCCGGGCCGCGACAGGGAGGCGATTCTGCGCGCCGCCGAGGCGCATCTTGCGCGCTGGCCGGCCGGCGGCCTGGTGCATCCCTCGCTCGCGATCTCGATCCCGGAGGCTGCGACCGACGCCATGCTGCATCGGGTTTCGCATCTTGCGGCCGAAGCCGGCGCTCTCTTCCAAACCCATGTCAACGAGCATCTTGCCGCGGTCGAGCGCTCGCTGGTCGAGCGCGGCCTGCGCCCGCTGGAGCATCTGGCGGCCGCCGACGCGCTCGGGCCGCACGTGCTCATCGCCCATGCGACGCTGGTCACGCCGGCGGAGCTCAAGCTGCTTGCCCGCACCGATACGGCGGTCGCGTACAATCCGGTGGCCTCGACCTGGAAAGGCAACGCGGTCGCGCCCGCGGTGCTGATGGACGAGCTCGGGATCCGCTTTGCGATCGGCACCGACGGGACCCGCAGCGACGCGTTCCGCATGATCGAGGCCGCCGAGACCGTGCAACGCATCGCCTTCGGGCTCGCCGTCGGCGATTCGTCCTGCGGTGGCGGCTGGACGTGGCTCGATCATGCCACGCACGGCGCCGCCGATGCCGTCGGGCTCAAGGGACGCGCCGGCGAGATCGCGATGGGGAACGCCGCGGATATCCTGCTGGTCGATATCGCCGCTCCGGAGTTCACCCCGTCGTGGGACCTGGACTGGGAGCTCGTTCGCTTCGGGAACCGGGATCAGATCGTAGCGGTGCTGGTCGCGGGCAGGCTGCGCCTGTGGCGGGGCTGGCCGACAGACTGGGACGCACGCGCGCTGCTGCGCGAAGCGCGCGAAGCGGCGGCGAAGGCGGTCGCCGGCGCACCGATCAAGCGCATTCACCCGACCTCGCACGAGCATCGCGGCCAACGCCGGCGCCGCAGCGGTATCTGCGACTAGCTTAGTCAAGTAGGCGCACCAGGCACCGAGGTGCGGCCGTCGCGTCGAACGGCGCCAGGTGCTACAAGTGCCATATGTCATTCATCACAGCGAATTCTCGATCATGAGCGTTGCGCCCACCACCGCCGCCGAGGGTTTCCCGCGCCGCGCCTTCACCATCGATGATATCGGCCGCATGATCGATGCCGGCATCATCCGCGAGGACGAGAAATTCGAGCTGATCGAGGGGGAAATCGTGATGATGGCGGCGAAGGGCCTCGCGCATGAGCGGATCAAATCGGCCCTGACCATCGCAGTCGTCCGCGCGCTGCCGGACCAGCTGACGGTGGGCGTCAAAGTGACGCTTCGGCTGACCGATACAATAATGCTCGAGCCGGATATCGCCGTTTTTCCCAAGGATTTGTTCAAAAAGCCGGAGACCCGGTTTGCCTGGCGAAGCGGAGCTTGTGATCGAGGTCGCCGCCTCGAACATCGCCTACGACAGGGGGCTCAAGGCGAGGCTCTATGCGCGCCATCGCGTGCGAGAGCTGTGGGTGATCGATGCCAACGCGCGCATCGCCTGGATCCACACCGGCCCAGCCGGCGACGGATGGTCGTCGATCGTGCGGCGCGGCGCGCAGGATGCGCTCACCACGTCGGCGTTGCCCGGCTTTTCGATCCGGCTCGATGAGGCATGATGGCAGGTCTTCGCATGAGCTCTTCGCATGACGATCCTGCCTCCGTGACCGCGCGGCGGCCGGGAGAAACTCCAATCAGCGGCTGACCCGGGAGGCATCAAATGGCAACGTGGCAACCCGATCCGAGCTTTTATCCTTCGCCGCGCCAGGCCGCGAAGGCGCCGGCGGAAACACTGGCCTATGTGGCAGCCTTCGATCCCGGCCGGACCAAACCGGACGCAATTGCCGTGGTCGACCTCGATCCGTCGTCGTCCTCCTACGCCAAGATCGTCGGCACGACGGCGATGCAGAATGCGGGCGACGAGTTTCACCATTTCGGATGGAATGCATGCTCCTCGTGCCTGTGTCCCAATGCCCCCCACCCGCACGTGGAGCGCCGCTATCTCGTTGTTCCGGGGCTGCGCTCCTCGCGCATTTACATCCTCGATACCAAGCCCGATCCGCGCGCCCCCAAGGTCGTGAAAGTGATCGAGCCGGCCGAGATCGCCGAGAAGACCGGCTATACGCGCCCGCACACCGTGCATTGCGGTCCAGGCGGGATCTACGTGACCGCGCTCGGCAACCGGGAAGGCAAGGCGCCCGGCGGCATTTTCGTGATGGATCATGAAAGCTTCGAGCCGCTCGGCCGCTGGGAAGTCGAGCGCGGCCCGCAGCAGCTTGCCTATGACGGCTGGTGGCATCTCGGCTACGACACGCTGGTGACCAGCGAATGGGGCACGCCCGACACTTTCGAGAACGGGCTGGTGCCCGAGGTGCTGCTCGGCAGCAGATATGGCCGACGGCTGCATTTCTGGGACTTCACCAAACGCCGGCACCTGCAGGAGATCGACTTCGGCGAGGAGCATCAGCTCGTGTTCGAGCTGCGCCCCGCGCACGATCCCACCAAGGCTTACGGATTCGTCAACTGCGTGGTGAGCCTCAAGGATCTGTCGTCCTCGATCTGGACCTGGTACCGCGACGGCGGCAAATGGGCCGTGCGCAAGATCATCACCATCCCGGCGGAGGCGGCCGACCCGGATGAGCTGCCGCCGGTGCTCAAAGGCTTCAAGGCGTGCCCGCCCCTCGTCACGGATATCGATCTCTCTATGGACGACCGCTTTCTTTATGTGTCGTGCTGGGGGACCGGCGACCTGCAGCAATACGACGTGTCCGATCCGTTCAATCCCAAGCTCACCGGCAAGGTGCGCATCGGCGGGATCGTGGCGCGGGCTGGCCATCCCGGCACCGCAGGCAATGGGAAGAACGGCAAGCTCAGCGGCGGACCGCAGATGGTGGAGGTCAGCCGCGACGGCCGGCGCATCTATTTCACCAATTCGCTCTATGGCGCGATCGATCCGCAATTCTACGAGGGCGGTTTCGACGGCTGGATGGTGAAGCTCGACGCGGGCCCGAACGGGGGCATGGCGTTCGATCCGAAGTTCTTTGTCGAATGGCCCAAAGGCCGGCTTCCGCACCAGATCCGGCTCCAAGGCGGCGACTGCTCCTCCGATTCGTACTGTTATCCGTGAGCGATGACCGGCGCCACGACCCTCCTGTGGCCCTGGGTCGTGCTGGCCGGGATCGGGCTCTATCACGGCGTCAATCCGGCCATGGGCTGGCTTTTCGCCGTTGCGCTCGGCCTCCACCGAAAGAGCCAGCAGGCGGTGCTGCTCTCGCTTTTTCCCATCGCGCTCGGCCACGCGGCCGCGGTCGCCGTAGTCCTGGCCGTGGTGCTGATGCTGGGACTTGTCGTCGATCCGCTCGTGCTCTCGCGGCTTGCAGGGATGATGCTCATTGCGTGGGCGCTGTGGCACGCGCTCTACGGCCATCGGCAGCCGCTGCGCGTCGGCATGCAGACGGGTCTCTTCGGGCTCGCGCTCTGGTCTTTTCTGATGGCAAGCGCGCATGGCGCGGGCCTGATGCTTGTCCCGGCGCTGTTGCCCCTGTGCACGAGTGCCTCGTCGATGTCGCCGCTCGCAGCCGACGCAGCGATCCCGGTCATGCTGGCCGCGCTCGCCGTCCATACCGCCGCGATGCTGGCGGCGATCGCGGTCATCTCCGTTGCCGTCTACAACTGGATCGGGGTCGCCTTTCTGCGCCGCGGCTGGATCAATCTCGATCTCATCTGGATCGCTGCGCTTGCGGTCTGCGGCGTGGCGTTGCTGGTCCGCTAGTGTCCCGGTTCCGACGTTTGTATCCCTTTGCAGCACGCTCTTGTACAAACGTCGGAACCAAAGGGACACTAGCAACTCTTTGATTCTAGTGTGGCTTTGGATTTGACGTTCCTACGAATGAGTCGCGGCAATGCTGGTAGGAACGTCAAATCCGCCACACTAGAGCGTGAAGCCGTTCACTCCGCGGCGCGGTCCATGCGTATGCCGTCGAGATGGGCGATCACCTCCTCGACATGCATGACGTCGGCATATTTGTGATGCAGGTCGAACAGATTGACCTTGTGGGTGAGCTCGGCGCGGTCGAAGGTGCATTCCTCGACCAGCGCGACGTGAAAGCCGTTGGAATAGCCGTCGACGACGCTCGCGCGCACGCATCCCGAGGTGCTCTCGCCGCACACGATCAGGCTGTGCACGCCGAGCAGCGAGAGGTGTGAAACGAGCGGCGTGCCCTGGAAGATGCTGGCGCGCTGCTTCCAGATCACGACATCGGCCGGCTCCACGGTGAACTCGTGATAGATGGCGTAGCCGTCCGGCGCCACCGGGCGCTGGCGACGCGTCGAGGTCGCGCCCGGCGGCCGATTGTTGGCGCGCGTGTCCTGCGTGCAGAAGAAGACGGGGATGCCCGCGCGCCGCGCAGCCGCGAGCAGGCGCTTGGTCGGCGCGATGGCGCGATGGGCGAAGATGCCGCAGGTGTTGGGATAGCGTGCGTTGAGCTCGTACGGCGAATGCGGTCCGCCGCGATAGACGAGGTCATAAAGATCGATTGCGATCAGCGCGGGACGCTCGCCCACGAAGGTCTCGCGCCGCCACGGCGAATAAAGCTCGAGATCGGCCGGCGGAACGACGTCCTTCCAGCAATGATCGTTGAACCTGTCGATGGTCGCCATTCACCCCTCCTCGCCGGTTTGCCCACGCGGGCTTGCCGTCGAAATAATAGCGGTTTTCCCGCAGCAGACCAACGGAACCCCGCCGTATATATATGTCTTGCACAGGCAGCCCGTCTGCGTGAAAAATTGTGTGGAGGTCCACAGTGGCGAGCAATCTTATCAAACATGCGCTGGAGCTTGTCGGCGAGCGCACAAAGCAAGCCGCAGTGACCAAGGCACTGCAGGAATTCATCGCGCGGAGGCGCCAGAAACGTCTGCTCGATTTGATGGGGAAGCTTGAGTGGGACTCTTCCTATGACTACAAGGCCGAGCGTAGGCGCGATTGACATATTCGCTACCCAGCGCGCGTTGAAGGTCTGGCAATAGCTCGAATTCTCAACGAGGAGAAACCGCCATGGCCCGCTATCTCAAGCGCGGAATGGACGCAAACGCGATCAAGGCCGCCGACGCCAGGGTGCGCGAGACCGTGGAAGGCATACTGGCCGAGGTCGAGGCCGGCCGCGATCAGGCGGTGCGGGCGCTCTCGGAGAGATTCGACGGCTGGTCGCCGGCAAGCTTCCGGCTCGACGCCGCCGAGATCGAGCGCGCACTCGGCAAGCTGCGCAAGCGCGAGCTCGACGACATCAAGTTCGCGCAGGCGCAGGTGAGAAACTTCGCGCAGAAGCAGAAGGAGACGCTGCGCGAGCTTGACGTGGAGACATTGCCGGGGGTCGTGCTCGGGCACCGGCACATCCCGGTCAACGCGATCGGCTGCTACGTGCCGGGCGGGCGCTATCCCATGGTGGCGTCCGCGCACATGTCGATCGTCACCGCGCGCGTTGCCGGGGTCAAACGCATCATCGCCTGCGCGCCGCCGTTTCAGGGCGGCCCGCACCCCGCCATCGTCGCCGCCATGCATCTCGGCGGCGCCGACGAGATCTATGTGCTCGGCGGCGTGCAGGCGGTCGCCGCCATGGCGCTCGGCACCGAGACCATCGGCGCCGTGGACATGATCGTGGGACCCGGCAACGCCTATGTCGCGGAAGCCAAGCGCCAGCTGTTCGGCCGCGTCGGCATCGACCTGCTTGCCGGACCGACCGAGACGCTGATCATCGCCGACGACAGCATCGACGGCGAGATGTGCGCCACCGATCTGCTCGGCCAGGCCGAGCACGGCCCGACTTCGCCGGCAATCCTGATCACCGATTCCGAGAAGCTTGCGCGCGACACCATGCGCGAGGTCGAGCGGCTGCTCGCCATCCTTCCGACCGCCGACGCCGCCGGCAAGGCGTGGGCGGATTTCGGCGAGGTGATCGTCTGCGAGAACGCCGACGAGATGGTGCGCGAGGCGGACCGCATCGCGTCGGAGCACGTGCAGGTGATGACGCGCGACCCCGATTATTTCCTCGCCAATATGCGCAACTACGGCTCGCTGTTTCTCGGGCCCCGCACCAATGTCGCCTACGGCGACAAGGTGATCGGCACCAACCACACGCTGCCGACGCGCAAGGCGGCGCGCTACACCGGCGGGCTGTGGGTCGGCAAGTTCCTCAAGACCTGCACCTATCAGAAGGTGCTCACCGACGAGGCGTCCACCTTGGTCGGCGAATATTGCTCGCGGTTGTGCATTCTCGAAGGCTTCTTCGCGCACGCCGAGCAGGCCAATGTGCGCGTGCGCCGCTACGGTGGACGCAATATCGCCTATGCCCAGGCCGCGGAGTAAGCGGGGCACGCCACTTGGGTAGGGTGGGTTAGGCGCGTTTTCGCGCCGTAACCCACCGTGGCCGTGCCATGGCGGATTACGCTCCGCTAATCCGCCCTACTGGAATATGTGCCCCGTGACTCCTGCAACGCCCGTCGAGCTCGCCAAAGCACCGTCGTTCCGCCTCGACGGCAAGCGCGCGCTCGTCACCGGGGCCGGGCGCGGCATCGGGCTTGCGGCGGCCTCCGCGCTGGCGCAGGCGGGCGCCCATGTGACGCTCGTCGCGCGCACCGTGGCGGAGATCGAGGCGGCGGCGCAGGCGATCCGCGCGCGGGGTGACCAAGCCGCAGTCCTGCCGCTCGACGTGACCGACGTCGGGGCGGCGCGCGCCGCCGTCGCACAGGCGGCACCCTTCGACATCCTCGTCAACAATGCCGGGATGAACCGCCCCGCCCCATTCACCGACGTGACGATTGCGGACTTCGACGCCATTTTATCGCTCAACGTGCGCGCGGCCTTCTTCATGGCGCAGGCGGTGGCGCGCCGGCTGATCGAGGCGAGACGCCCCGGCTCGATCATCAACGTCTCCTCGCAGATGGGACACGTGGGCGCCGCGCGCCGCAGTGTCTATTGCGCCAGCAAGCACGCCGTGGAGGGCTTCACCAAGGCGATGGCGATCGAGCTTGCGCCGCACAACATCCGCGTGAACAGCCTGGGCCCGACCTTCCTGGAGACGCCGATGACGCGCCCGTTCTTTGCGAACGAGGCCTTCCGCGCCGAAGTGCTCGGCAAGATCAAGCTCGGCCGGCTCGGGCAGCTCGAGGAGCTCACCGGCGCGATCATCTTTCTCGCCGGCGATGCCTCCTCGCTGATGACCGGGTCGGCGCTCGTCCTCGACGGCGGCTGGACGGCGGAGTGAGGCGGGTGGGGCGCCGAGGGTTCGCTCAATCCCGATCAATGCGGCGGCCGTCCCTGCATCCGCGGGCTGCGCATCCGGGTCAAGGACGTGCTCGACCTCTTGGCGGCGGGTGCCTCGCGCGAAGAAATCCTCCGGGACTACCCGTTACTCGAACCGCAGGATATTACGGCGGCGCTCGAATATGCCGCACGCCAGAGTGACCACCCGGTTCTGCCCGTGACTTGACGCGTTTTTTGGTCGTGCAGCCGGCATCCCTCCCCGCTGGGGAGGGTGGACGCCGGAGCGCAGCGAGGTGGGGACTCCCTCCGCACCCGCGACTGTTGCGGCTGACCCCACCCGGCTCGCTACGCTCGCCACCCTCCCCTTCGGGGAGGGATGATCCACTACCCGCGTCGGCGGTCGATCTGATAACCGCCTCATCCTTGCTTCTCGTTGCGCTCAATAGGCGCAATCCCGGTCACCCAGGGCTGCGCCGAGCGGAACCAGTTCTGCCGCCGCGGCACGAACTGGTCGCGCTGGCGCAGGATGCCGACGCGCACCATGTAGGACGCCTGCCGGCCCTCGCCGGGCGTGGTCGAATAGATCGGCGAGCCGCAGCGCGGGCAGAACGCCTGCGCGCGCGGATTGCCGCTCTCCGCGGTGGTCTTGAGGTAGGTGGTCGGCTCGCCGCTCATGCGAAAGGTCGCGCCCGCAACCGGCACCGAGACGCGGAAGGCCGAGCCGGTGCCGGTCTGACAATCCCTGCAGTGGCAGATAGTGGTCTTCTGCGGATCGGCCTCGCCCTCGATCGTGATGTAGCCGCAGTGACATGCGCCATCGATTTTCATGGCTGCTCTCCTTCTTCGCTGCACCTTACTGAAGTCATTGCGCCCGAGGCCGGGATCGGATACCCGTGACCGGGTACACGTGTACCGGAACTCGTCATCGCCGACAATCGCCATGAAAGATCAGGTTCACATCCGCAATGCGGAGGCCGCCGATCTGGCGCGCACGCTGGCACGGCAAACGGGCAAGACCATCAGCGATGTGGTGCTTGACGCCTTGCGACAATACCGCCTCGCGGGCGGCCGGGGTAGGACCGGCAGGCCGCGGTCTGCAATCGATCGAACGGTCAAGCAATGGCGGAAGCTCCTCCGCAATGATCGCCGCGGACTTGCACGGCCTCAAACCCCAGTCGAGTGCCTCTATGACGATACCACGGGCCTCGCGAAATGATCGTTCTGGACAGCTCGATCGTGATTGGTATCCTCAATGGGGAGAAGGACGCGCAAGCGCTGCTCGGCTTGCTGGCAATTGAAGCGTGCGCCATCGGCGCGCCGACGCTTGTGGAGACGCGGGCGTGGTGCGCGATTAATCTCGCGCAGCATTCGTCGCGCTGGCTCGAGCACTTCATCGATGTCGCTCCCGTATCTGTCATTCCGTTCGGCCGCGATATGGCGGATGTGGCTTCACAGGCGTTTGAGAAATTCGGCAAAGCGAGCGGACACCAGGCCAAGCTGAATTTCGGCGATTGCATGGCCTACGCTGTCGCCACGGTCATGCGCGCGCCCCTCCTGTTCAAGGGCGGAGACTTCGGCTGGACCGACGTCATCCCACATCCGGCCTCGCTACGCACAAATGGCGGGTGATAACCAAAAAGCGCGGTGAGTGCTGCCATACCCAGCGACAGCGCTGTCGCTGGGGTGACGGGCGGCACGGGGTGAGCGATGCCCCGGCCGCCGGACCGTCTTTGCAGTCAATTGACGCGGTAGACTACAGGGCAGTTGACGATGAAGCCGACGGCTCGCAGATCGCCGTCGTCAATGCTCTTGATGAAGCCCTTCGATGCCATGTCCTCAATGTGGATCGCGTCCGTCAAGCGAGAGCGATAGCCGTGCGCAATGGCCGCACTCGTCCACTTGGCGGGGAAGAGCCGCCACATCGGGCTGTAGTCCAGGTTGATAGTCGGAATGCCGCCCAGAACGTTCAGCGGTCCACGTCCGTCTGACAGCGCGCTGTCGAGGCCTTGCCGCTGCGGGTTGTCGAGGCCGGTCGGGCCGTTCGCAAAGACATAGATGCGCTCGGCCGATTCGCCTGGCGATGCATCCTCGAGGCCAAACGGCAGATCTTCGAGCGCCTTGGCATAGGTTGCGCCTTCGAGCGTGGCGACCAACGGGTCGTTCGCTTCCGTGGAAAGGTAGAGGATCGGCTTCGAGAAGGTGAAGCCTATGGTCAGCGCCAGGGTGACCGTGCCGTCACGCGGGCAGATGGCGACAACCTTGTCATGCAAGAGCTTGTGATCGGGATTCCCGTTGCAGAACTCGTTCAGCTTCTCCTCGCTGACATTGAACGCGAGCATGGGCGCGTTGAAGATCACGTCCTTGGCCGCGTTCTTGATGTGGACAAGCGGAGAATAGCCGGCATCACCCACGGACCCCGGCTTGTAGGCCTTTGGCGGGAAGAAGCTTGGCGCGCTGCCCGGGGTGACACTGCGGTCCGGCGAGAAGTCCACCTTCCCCGCCTCAAAGGTGAAGGTTCCGTCGCGCTCGATCGTGGCCTCGCGTGATCCCTTCCCAGTCAGACCGTAGGCGAGTTTCGGTGAGTAGACGAGGCCGTGAAGGTTGGCGAGATTCTCGTCGGTTGTGTCGGTGACGACAAACCAGACCAGCTCTCCGGAACGCAGCTTTCCCTTGCGAAGCGGCAGCGTCGCGATACCCTTTTCGAGATTCACCTGAGCCTGCTTCATGAGCAGAACCGGTCCCAGGAACGCCGGGTTGACTTCGGATGGGGACGGCTGCGCCACGACGATATTGACGTCAGGTTTCAGGAAGGTCGGAGCGGGACGCGCCTCCTGCAGCGGCTTGCCCTCGATCCCGCGCACCACGACTTCAGCCTGTGCCGATGCCGCACCGACACAGGCGGCAAATGCAACCACTGCAGCACGGGCAGACCGGAGCCACGCCGTTTCCGGGTGCTTGGATCTTGAAGTTGTCATCTCTCATTCTCCTTAGGTGAGTTTGATTACATCGCTATCAGATCAATAAAGCGCAGGAGCGAGCCAGCGTGAAATACCGAATCGACATGGATTACATAGCCGACATCTATGGAGCCTAGATTTCATCTGATCCTGGTCAACGAATTGAAGCGCTACTTCCGTCTGGAAGCGCCTCACGTCGGCTGCGGTGCAGTCGCCGGCAGGATCCGAGCTCGCAAATGCGCTCCTTGAAAACGACTTTTTGTTCCTCGAGCCGAGAACTGCGAAGCGACGCGAGGGTCGCGGCCTGAAGCTGGCGCGGGTGCATGCTGCGGAAGCATGGAAACGAAGGCCGCCAGTTTCAATTCGAAGGTGGTCCCTCCAGCCGAAGGCGCAAGCGTGAGTGTGCCCCCGTTTCGCTCCGCAAGCTCACGCGCGATGGCAAGACCGTATCCATGTCGAGCGGAATTCGGCTGCTTTGATCGTGCTCTGAACAAACGTGTCTGCAGCCAGGCCGGCAGGCCCGGGCCGTCGTCGCTGATCTGCATTGTCAGGGCTGCGCCTTCGATGCCGACTCGGATCGTTACCGTTTTGATCGCGTTCGCTTTCAGGTTCGCTACATTTACGGCATTGCTCATCAGGTTGAACAGGATCCGAAATACGTCGTTCGGATCGGCAAGAGCGCAGGCTGCAGTGTCCTGCCCGATATCGAAGCAAAAGTCCTTGGGCGCGCTCGGGGCCAGAAGATCGGCGGTCTGGCGTGCGGTGTGTATCAGGTCGACGCGGCAACGACGCGATTGCGCATTGGCAGCGTAGTCCAAAGCGCAATTGCACATAGCCGTGCAGCGCGTCAGCAAGGCGTACGCGGCATCCACCGGCTTTGCGCCACTCGGTCCGCTCAGGCGTCCGAGCGTCTCTAGATGCAGCCCAATGCTCGCGAGGATGTTGCGCAAATCGTGCATGGCCTGCGCTGCAGGAAGATGAGCAGGGTTCGAGGCGATGAGGGCAAGGTGTGTCATTGGACTTCACCTTGCGGCGACGGATGTGGTCAGAGGGGGCAAGACATTGGGAAAGATGAAAAATCCGACCGCAACACCGAAAGCGGTGCCAAGCGCTCCATTAAAAACGAAGATCGCGATGCCGCGCCAAAATCTGCTCACGGGTCACTCTCCTGTGCTTGGCGGTCAGTGGTCGAGCGTTGTTTTCAGCCAAAGGGTGAGGAGTGCCGCCAGGCCGAGCGACAGCGCAATACCGCCGACACAGGCCGGCCAACCGATCCGGTCGAATATCTGACCAAGGACGGCGGTGCCGACCAGTCCGCCGGCGAAGTAGCAAGCGAGATAGATGCCACTCGCTGCGCCGCGGTCAGCGGTGGCGGCCTGGCTCACAAAACCAGTCGCAGTCGCCTGGGCGAAAAAGGTTCCAACGCCGATGAGCACCATGCCCAGCAGGACCAAAGTGAGATCGGGCAGCAGAAGCAGCGGCAGGCCGGCACCGGCCAGAGCCAGCGATCCCCACAGGGTCGGCCGGTTACCCCAACGATGAACGGCGCGGCCAGCCAGCAGCGTGGTTGCCACCGACGGCAGAAACACGAAATAAACGAACCCAAGCTGCATCGGGCCGAGCGACAGCGGCGGTCGGACCAGGACGAAGTTGACGTAGGTGAATGTGCCGATGAACGCGAAGAGGATGCAGAACCCGATGCCGAAGGCCGCGCGCAGTCGCGGGTTGCGCAAATGAGCCATCCACGCCGCAAACAGAGAGCGTGCCGCCGGCTCCATGTGCATCATCGGGGTGGATTGCGCGACTGTATGGTAGACGAGCACAGCGCCTGCGAGATTGAATGCCGCGAAGAAGTAGAAATTCGAGGCGAGACCGAGGTGGTCCGCAACCGCCGCCGATACGAGACGGCCAATGAGGTTGCTCGCGACATTGCCAGTGATGTAGGCGGCGAAGGCGCCACCGGCGTCGGCTGCGCTGCACTCCTCGCCCAGATATGCAAGCGTGAGCGTAAAGGCAGATGCCATGCAAATGCCCTGCGCGATGCGCAGCGCAGTGAAGGTGGTGAGATCCGGTGCAACCGCGAGCAGCGCGGTCGGGATCGAGAGGGTGGACAAGCTGATCAGGATGCCAAGCCGGCGGTTGATACGTTGGCTGAACAGGGAGACGACCAGGCCGGCCACCGCCATGCCCATGGTGCTCGAATTCACCGCAAAGCCCATGGCCGCTGGCGTGACCTGATAGGCGCGCGTCAGCGTTGGAAGAATCGCTTGCGTCGCAAACAGATCCACGACGGTGAGAAACGCGGTCAGGCCGATTACGATCGTGCGCAGCAGCACCGCGGCAGGGTGACCCTGCATCTCCATTGGTACCGCTTCCAAAGGTACTGCGTGCGCCATGTTCGGAGCCTCAATTCCGGAGGAGAGGCGATGTGACGCCCCGCTTGGGGCACTCCAAGCCTTTGGGCGTCACATGCGGTTTCAGACGACGCCGGTGCGACATCACATGTTGTGGTCGGTCTTGTCGTGCAGCACGTCACCCACAAAGAGGATGACGGTCTTGCTTCCCGTGTTCTGCCACCAATGCGATGTGCCGCTGGTCTCGGGCCGGATATCGCCGGCCTTGTGCACGATTGGAACCGAGCAGTTGCTGGCGTATTCGACGACGTCGCCTTCGGCGATGTAGATGATGGCGGGACGATCGGCATGGCTGTGCCAGGGCACGATGCCGCCCGGCTCGATAGTGAGCTTTCGGAACCGGAGCTGGCGCTCCTTGATGCCTGCCGGCTCCTTTTCGAGATCGATGGCGGCCAGCACGGTGTCGGTCACGCCCTTGCCCGCGTGGGTAACCGGCTGACGTGCGTCGGCCTTCATCTTGTCGTCGGGGCAGCCACCGGCAAGCGCTGCTGACATGCCGACCAGCGTCAATCCAGCAGTGATGCCGGCCATAACAATATGTCGGCCGAAGCTTCGGGCGCTTGTGATGCATTCGAACATATTTGTCTCCTCTGTTAGTCCAACCTCCCGAGGGAGGCTGCAGTGAGACCAACAATTGACCGAACGCTCGTGGAACGGAAATGCCGAATGGCTCTTGAATCGAACACAGCGGCTATGATAGTGAGCACAACACAGGCGGGGCGTTCAGAAATATCGATCGCGGTTAGCCAGCCTTGGCCCGATACGATCGGGTCGTTTATAGTTGCCTGGCTGAAACTAATAGCTGATCGTTGGAGTGCAGCATTCGATGTCCTGCTGCCCTGAATCTGCCGGAGACGGTTCTCGACTCAGGCGGTTACTTTGCTTTGACGCTTGAGGTGATGGAGGTGATCACGCTCGATGCCATCTTGAACTGATCCTGGCGATTGCCGATTCCGTGCCGCCGTGCGATCCAGTAAAAATCAGTATAGGCAGTCCACACCTCGCCTTTCTCGTTCTCGTAGACCAGAAGCCGCACCGGCCATTCGCCGTGATGAATTGCGTGCCAAGTGTCGGGTTCCCGAAGATCAGCAACACGGAGGGTCGGAGCTTGATGCCCGCATCCGCTGCCAGCCTGGATTGATCGATTTCATTGAAAAACTTGATGCCTTTGTCGGCAATATCCCTCTTCAAACGCTCGACCGTCTCTCCGATTGGATAGGCGCTTTTCACCGTGACGATGCCGTCGTCGCCAGCAAGGACCGGCGATGATGCAGTTAAGACAGATGCGAGCAAAAAGGCCGAGCCAAGCTGAATCAGGCGCACGAGCATGGGATGCTCCTCCTGCTATCGATGATGCGAGTATCCATCGGCGGGGAGAATGATGCGGAATTGCGCAAAACGTAAAATGCCGAATGGCTTCGATTTCGATAGCTTCTCGCTATGGACCATATGGCACATTGGAGCGCGCCAAGCCGGCATAGCGCGCAGCTATCGGCTCGATAGCAAATCGGTATTTTCACAATTGGGGCCGGCCGTTGTTCACTGGCACCGTACTAATCGCAGTCAGGGATATGGATCTCTGAAGGGAAAGCCCGTGAACGATTCGTCGAGCGCCGTCGATGTCGAGGCACCCACGCCGGAGCGGCGACAGCATCCCTCGCTGAAATCGCGATCCGCACCGGCCACGAGCCGATGCACAGGCGGAGTTTTGTTTCGTGGTGATCGCTCAAGCCTGATCGAGCTTCTGGCTGCCCGCTATCCCGTCACTCGCCGGTTGGCCGGTGAGTTGTCATTTCGTATCGTAGCGCGTCGCTTCATCCTCGCCGATCCGCCAGGTACTCCCGTTCCTGAGAGCTTCTGCGACTGTTTTCCATGCTTTATCCGAAGCTTGGGCGATATCGCATGTATCGAGTACATCGCGGACGTCGCCGAGCTCGAGCGGCTCCGGCACAAAGCCCAGTACGCCCAAAACGTTCGACCGCTCGCCTTAGCCTTGTCTTCACCGCGGGCTGAGAGGCTTAATGGGTTGCGTCTTGTGTTGCATCCATCGGTTTGCCTGGTTCAGTCCCGCTTCCCAATCGTGACGGCTTGGGAGAACAATCAAACCAACGACGGGGGCGGCATGATAGAGCGGTGGGCCGCCGAGGCCGCTATTGTGGCCCGGCCGTTCCTTAAAGTGGAAGTCCGACGCCTTCCGTGGGGCGGCTATGCCTTCCTTGGCGCGCTATCCGAAGGCAAAACCGTGGCAACAGCCGTCGAGATCGCAACCGAGGTCGCCCCCAAATTCGATGTGGTCTCCAGTCTCAGGTTGATCGAAGACGCGAAGGTGGTCGTAGGCATTCAGGGAGCCCAATGAGCCGCCGGAGATTAAAATCGTTGGCCACGATCGGTCGCAAGCGTGCGGTGGCACAGATCGGAGCGTTCAAGGCTTCGGGATTCGTGGCATGGCTGTTGTGGAGCATAGCCCACATCTATTTCCTGACCAGCTTTCGCAACCGTCTTGCTGTCGCCATGCACTGGTGCTGGAACTATGTTGCCTCTCGGCGCGGCCCCCGCTTGATTATCGGCATTTCCGGCTCACGCATTGAAGACGTGATGCCGGTTTTGTCGACCGCGCGGGCTTTGGCAGTGAGTGCCGGTGACTCTGGCGGAACCTTGCCATGATCGCGAATGTCGGTGGGGAAGTCCTGGACGATGCCTTCAGGCGCGTGCGCGATCTGGACGTATCTTTGCAAGAACAACTTCGCACCTTTGCCGAGACGGTAAAGCGGGAACGGCCGGAATTTTCGGCCGCAGTGGATCGGCTCGTTCACCGGCTTCGTCAATATGGCGCCGGCGAGTCGGCTCCGCAGATCGGCGACTCGATGCCCCCATTCGTTTTGCCCGACGAGACCGGGCAGATGGTGAGCCTGGAGGAGCTTCTGAACCGGGGACCGGTTGCCGTGACCTTCCATCGCGGCCATTGGTGTCCTTATTGCCGCATCAACATCAACGCGCTTGTGGAGGCGTACCGGGAGTTGCCTGCCAGCGGAGGCCAGATCGTCGCCATCATGCCCGACCGGCAGAAATTCGTTGCGGAGCTCAAATCGCAGTCGAATGTGCCGTTTCCCATCCTCACGGACATGGATAACGGATATGCGCTCTCCCTTAATCTGATCTTCTGGGTCGGCGTGGAGGTACAGAAGATGATGGAAGGTCGTCGGGATCTTCCGACCTTTCAGGGCAACAGCTCGTGGATGCTTCCGATCCCGGCAACATTTGTAGTCGGCCGTGACGGGCTCATCCGGGCGCGTTTCATCGATCCCGATTACCGCAACCGGATGATGATTTCCGACATGCTCGGCGCAATGCGACTCTGATCAGAATCGGGCAGAAGGCGCTAGCCGGCGAGACGGTCGGAGCCTTTCGTTGCACCTGCGAGGCCTTCTTGCGCCACGCGAGCGGCAATCGCTTTGTGGCCAAACCATTTTTTGCGCATAGCTTCCCGCACCAACGCGCCCACGCCCGGCGAATAGGGTCGGCCTCTGACCGTGACCAGGTTCACTTTTCGCCAGAACTCGGGCTCGATGACGGGCAACGCGACAATGCCAGGATGCTTGGCCGCATTTTCCGGCATGAAGGCAAAGCCAAGTCCCGCTGCGACCATGGCCAAGGTCCAATCGTCGCGCTCACTCCAGTAGGTCGGCGTGCATGTCACGCCTTTTTCCTGCAGAATGTGATCGGCGTAACCGGCAAACTCGCAATTCATCCGATGGATGTAGCTTTCGCCATCCAGCTCTCTGACCGGGAAAGCGCATTCGCCCGCCAGCCGATGCCCGCGGTGAACCGCGATGACCATCTGCTCCTGAAACAGGGGCATCGCGTGGGTTCGCTCATCGAGCTCTTCACCCGGCAATGCATAGATGACGACCTCAAGGTCGCCGGCAAGCAGGCGCTCCCGCAACTCCTTGGCATTGGCATCGCACAATCGCAGCTCGAGCCCGTCGTGCCGCATCTTCAGAGCCGCAATGAGATCGACAATCTCATCCGGTGATATCGTGCTCATGATTCCAAGCTTGAGAGGCACTCTCTTCAGCTGGCTGAGATCCTGCGAGAGGCGCTTTGCCCTGATGGCCGCCTCGTAGACGGTTTCCAGGTGAGGGCGAACCATCTCGCCGAGATCGGTGAGATGCGTGAGATGGCGTTCGCGGTGAAAAAGAGGACCGCCAAGCTCTCCCTCCAGCTGCTGAATCGCACGCGAAAGTGAGGGCTGCGAAACATTGCATTTTTCAGCCGCGCGCGAGAAATTCAACTCCTGCGCGACAGCAAGAAAATAACGGACTTGGTGCATCTCCATAACCGGCACTCCGCGCAAGCCCTGGCGGGCGTCAATCCTATCAGCGGGAGAGGTTGAAGCCTAGGCGCAAGACAGGATTCCGGGCTAATGCATGGCCATAGCCGAATTGTATCAATTCATTAGCCAACAGGCATTGGCACCGCATAGCTTGCCTCGGGCAAATGGAACGACTCCGAGCAATTGTGAACCTTACGGAGGCCGCCGTGAGCAGCATGTCCAAAGCAATGGTCCAAGAAGCGGTCAATGAATTTCGCACAAAGGCGAGCGGACAAGTAGTGCTCGTTCTGCAAGGAGGCGGTGCCCTTGGAGCCTATCAGGTTGGCGTATACGAGGCGCTGCACCAGGCGAAGGTCGAACCGGATTGGATTATCGGCACATCGATTGGTGCCATCAACGCCGGCATCATCGCGGGCAACAAGCCGCAGGATCGTCTCGCCAAGCTCAACGAGTTCTGGAGCAGGATGGAGCGCCCTGGTGGCTGGCCGTTCCTGCCGGCTTGGACGGGGATCTCCGACACGTGGTCGTACTGGTCGACCCTTGTCAGAGGCATTCCCGGATTTTTCGAGCCCCATCTGCCGGCGTTCTGGGGAGCGCACATCCCGTTGGGGGTAGACCGCGCCGGATTCTATTCAACCGCGTCGCTCCGGCAAACCCTAGACGAATTGGTAGACTTTTCGATCATCAACGCACGATCGCCACGATTGACCGTAGGCGCTGCGAACGTGCGGACCAGCATGATGCACTATTTCGACAGCCGTCAGTCGGAAATTGGTGTCAGGCACATAATGGCTTCCGGAGCGCTGCCGCCGGCGTTTCCGGCGATCTCCGTCGATGGCGAATACTATTGGGACGGCGGCATCCTCTCCAATACGCCCACGGAGGTGATATTCGACGCCTATCCCCGCCGGAACGCGCTCATATTCGCGGTCCACCTGTGGAATCCGACCGGACTCGCGCCGCAGTCAATCTGGGAAGTGCTGCATCGTCAGAAGGACATCCAGTACTCGAGCCGTATTGCAAACCACATCACGCGGCAGCAGCAAACGCATCGATTGCGCCACGTCGTCAGCCAACTCGTTCGGTATCTTCCCGATGATGTGCGCAAGACCGACGCGGTCCGGGAGCTGGCCGGCTACGGGTGTATGACGCAGATGCACGTCGTGCGCCTCCTGGCGCCGCGTCTCGAAAACGAGAATCACACCAAGGATATCGATTTCACTCCATCCGGAATCCGCATGCGCCGAGAGGCCGGCTATGAGGCCACAATGCGAGCACTCAGGCAGGCACCGTGGCTGGGAGAGTTTGACCCGATCGAGGGCGTAATCCTGCACGAATCCACGCCGGATCTCGCGATGGCGGCGGAATAGATCGAGCGAACCCGTTCCTGCCCGTTGCTCGACGCAGCCGTTCGAAAAATTCATTGCATAACTACATTTTGCGTTCTAGAACAAAACGAGAAAATTGGATGGGGAAAAATGATGCTGGAGCGGCTGTTTTCACGCCCCGAGAGATTCGAGGCAGACGTTCAATTCCTGCGGCGCTTGGGCGGCATTAACTCCCCTGCCGCACGCGCCATCAGCGAAGCAAGGCGCGAGGCCAGCCGCCGAAACGGCCGCGCCAGCCGCGGTCCGAAGACGCCCGCGGGCAAGGCGCGCTCGGCGCGCAATGCGCTCCGGCACGGATTGAGCCGCCCGGCGCACCTTGAACCCTCGCTGGCGCAGGATGTAGCCGCGCTGGCCGGCGCGATTGCGGGCCCTGCCGCCGGCGCCGAACGCCTGACGATGGCTTACTGGATCGCGGCGGCGCAGATCGATGTCATGCGGGTGCGCCGCGCGCGCTGCGAGATCCTCTCCGCCATCCCCCTGGACGCGGAGGCGATCGCGCGGGCTGCGGCGCTCGACCGCTACGAGCGGCGCGCGCTCTCACGCCGCAAGTACGCGATGCGGCGATTCGATGCCGCGTTTCACCCCACGCTTACGGAGGGACGCAAACCCGCGTCTGTCGCATCGTGCCGTGAGCCGGATCGGCAAAACGAACCCGACGGCACCCAAGTTGGCAAAACGAACCCAGGGGCGCCTTGTAGGGACGAGGCAACCCGCGCGTTTACGCGCGTCTGCGACGCGCTATGCCTCGCCCCTACACACACGACGGTCGGGACGCGCCGCGCGTTGGCCAAACCAACCCAACGGGTTGCGAACGCAGCATTCCGATCCGGCAGAACGAACCCGACGCGCGCGGGTCGAGGGGAGCGTTTTGCGAAATATTGCCGCCGATCAGCCCGGCTTCACGGGGTAGACCGGTGGCTCGCCCAGGAGCACGCGCGCAACGTCGCTCGCGCACTTCGTCTGCAGCTCGTCAAGCGCCTCCACTGAATAGAAGGCGGTGTGCGGGGTGAGAACGAGGTTGTCGCGGCCAAGCAGCCTGGAATCCCGCGCCGGCGGCTCGACCTCGATCACGTCGAGCGCGGCGGCGCCGAGGTGACCGGCATCGAGCGCGGCAAGCAGCGCCGCCTCGTCGACGAGCGGGCCGCGCGCGGTGTTGATGAGGATCGAGCCCTTCTTCATCTTGCCAAACGCGTCCGCGTTGAACAGGCCGCGCGTCCCCGGCGTGAGCGGCGCGTGCACGGAGACAAAATCCGAGATTGCGAGCAGCTCATCGAAGCTCTTCCCCTCGACCCCGGCGGCCGCGAGCGCGTCGCCGGCCACGAACGGATCGTGCGCGACGACGCGCAGGCCGAACGCCTTCGCCTTCGGGGTAAGCGCGTGCGGAATATTGCCGAAGCCGACAAGGCCCAGCACGCGGCCGGCAAGGCGATGGATCGGGACGACCGCCGGCATCTCCCAGCGTCCCCCCTGCACCAGCTTGTTCGAGAACGGGATCTTGCGCGCAAGCGCAAGGAGCAGCGCCATGGCGTGATCGGACACCTCATGCATGCAGTAGTCCGGCACGTAGGTGACCGTGATGCCGAGCTCGGCCGCGGCCTTGATGTCGATGTTGTCGACGCCGAGGCCGAAGCGGCCGATCGCCTTGCAGCGCGTGAGCTGGCGCAGCAACTCGGCCGGGAGCCTGGCATAGGTGACGAGGACGGCGTCGGCATCGCGGGCAACGTTGAGGATGTCGTCGGCTGACGGGCTCGCCGCCATGCGCAGTTCCGGCGCAACGCGCGCGAGCGCGGCCCGGGCCGGATCGAGCGAGGGAAACGGGCTGTCGGTGACGGCGATCAGGACACGCGGCATTCTTCTCTTCCTACGCTGTCGAGCACTTCCCGAGCACTTGCGGATTGACGCAGTTGGGCGGCGGCTTGCCGGCAAGCAGCGCAAGAATGTTGTCGGCGACGATATTGGCCATCTGCTCGCGCACTTCCGCAACCGCGCTGCCGAGATGCGGGGTGGCGACCACGTTCTTCATCTTGAGCAGCGCCGGCGTCACTTTCGGCTCGTGCTCGAAGACGTCGAGGCCTGCGCCGGCGATCTCGCGTTTCGCGAGCGCGCGCGCGAGCGCGGCCTCGTCGACGACAGCCCCGCGCGCGGTGTTGATGAGGAAGGCGCTTGCCTTCATGCGGGCAAGCTCGCGGGCGCCGACCTGATGGCGCGTTTCCGCCCGCAGCGGCGAATGGATGGAGACGAAATCGGATTGCGCAAGCAGGTCATCGAGCGGGGCATAGGTGATGGCGGATTCGCGCTCGAGGCTTTCCGGCTTGCGGCGCGGCGACCAGTACAGCACCCGCATGTCGAAGCCGCGGGCGCGGCGCGCCAGCGCGCGGCCGATGCGGCCGCCGCCGCCGATCAGCCCCAGCGTCTTGCCGTAGACGGCGGCGCCCGCAAGATGGCTCGACTGCGAGCCGGGAAAGCGGCCCCGGTGCACGAGGCGGTCGCCCTCGACCATCCGCCGCGCCACCATCAGCATGAGCCCGAAGGCAATGTCGGCGGTGGCCTCGGCGACGATCGGCGGCACCACCGTCACCGGGATCCCGCGCCGGGTCGCCTCCGCAACATCGATACTGTCCGGCGTGATCGACTGCGACGCGACCATGCGCAGATGCGCGTTGGCGGCGATCACGTCGCGATCGACCCGGTCGTGCAGCAGCGAAAACAGTATGTCGCAACGCCGCACGGCGGCCACGAGCGACTTCTTCGGCAGGATGCGGCTCGAATCCGGGTTGACGGTGACGCGCGCCACCTTGCGCAGGCGGGCAACGGCGCTTTTGGCAATCGGCTGGGTAACAAAAATGCGTGGACGCATCACGCCATCCACCGCACCACGCCGGCGACACCGTCAACCGCCACCTGCGATCCGTCGGGAATGCGGCTCGTGGCGTCGAGCACGCCCAGCACCATGGGAATGCCGCGCTCGCGCGCGAGCGAAGCAAGATGCGAGGTCGAGCCGCCGAGCTCGGCAACCACGCCGGCAAGGCGCGGCAGCAGGTGGCTCAGCGCCGGGCCGGCGACGCTGGTGACCAGCACATCGCCAGGCGCAACGCGCGCGAGCTCGCATTCGCAGTTGACTACCACGGCGCGGCCGGCCCCCCAGCCGATGCCGGCAGGGTGGCCGGTGAGCCCGGGATGCCTGAGCCAGATGTCGTCGGGAAGCGTGATCGGCTCAACCGTAAGCGCGCGCGCCTGCAGCAGCTTGAAACCGGCATCATCGAGCGCCCACTCGATCTCGACCGGGCCGCCGAAGACCGCCTCCGCTTTTCGCATCAGCCTGCCGAGCGTGACGGCATGGGCGCCGTCGAGGCACGGCGCAGCAATGAGGTCGTGCTCGACCGGCTGCGCCAGCGCGCCGCCGTGGCCGCAGGTCTCACGGTGATGCTTGCGCCCGGCGTCGATCCGCCGCAGGAAGCCCTGGCGCGAGAGAACGATGCGGTCGGGCACCACCTCGCCCTGCGCGATGGCGCAGCCCAGCCCCCAGGTCGCGCTGATCAGCATGCCGCCGTCAGCCGTCTCGCTCAGGCCGCCGCCCGCCGCGCGCGCTTGGACCAGCGGCTGCACCAAAACCGCCATCGCCGTATCGGCGGGCGACATTCCGTGATTGTCCATGTAGCGGCGCGCATTGGTGGTCCACAGCGCGGCCCAGCAGGCGCGTACCGCCGTGAGCAGGGCGGCCTCGTCATCGATGCCGAGGAAGCTCTCGAATTGTCCGGCGAAGCTCGCGCCCTTGCGGTCCTCGATCAGCGCGGAGGAACGCACGGCGCTTGCGCCTTGCTGCTGCGCGCGTTGCGCATGCCAGGCATCAAGCAGCGCGGCACGGATATCGGGCGCCACCGGCTGCTGGTAAAGCGCAAGCCTGATGTCCACGGCAAGGCGCCGCTGCGCGAGCGCATCGGCCGCGGCGAAGCGGCCAAGCAAATCCGCAAGTTCAAGCGCGGCAATCTGCGCGCAGTAGGCCTCGGCGGTGAGACAGAAACCGCCGGGTGTCGGGAGCCCTGCCTGCGCGAGCGCAGCAAGATTTGCCGCCTTGGGTCCGATGCGTTGCGCCTGCGCTTTCTGCGCGGCGCAAAGCGCGACAATGAACTCGCCCCCCGCAGGCAAGATTACGCAACCTGGTCGGCGACGCCGATCGGGCAGCTCACGCCGGTGCCGCCGAGCCCGCAATAGCCCCTCGGGTTCTTCGCGAGATACTGCTGATGGTAGTCCTCGGCGAAATAGAACGGCGGCGCGTTCAGGATTTCCGTGGTGATGGGATCGAAACGCCGCGTCTTGAGCTCCTTCTCGTACATCGCTTTCGACCGCTGCGCCGCTTCGCGCTGGGCAGGCGTGAACACATAGATGCCGGAGCGATACTGCGTGCCGGTGTCGTTGCCCTGACGCATGCCCTGGGTCGGGTCGTGGTTCTCCCAGAACGTCTTGAGCAGCCGTTCATAGCTGATCTCGCGGGGGTCATAGACCACCAGCACCACTTCGTTGTGCCCGGTGCGCCCGCTGCAAACCTCCTCATAGGTCGGGTTGGGGGTATGGCCTGCGGCATAGCCCACGGCGGTGACGTAAATGCCCGTTCCAAGCTCCCAGAATTTGCGCTCCGCGCCCCAGAAGCATCCCATACCGAACATCGCGGTCTCAAGGCCCGCGGGGTATGGTCCCTTGAGCGGCCGGTGGAATATGAAATGCTCGCGCGCGGTGGCAATCGGTGTTCCCCGGCCGGGCAGCGCCTCGGCAGCGGACGGCATTGCAAGTGTCTTCTGGAACATGAACATGGTCGAGGTCTCCGGTTTTCGGCAATAATATATGACGCCGCCGCGCGATTGGCACGCGGCTTGGATGGCCGGCCGGAAACGACGCTCCCAGCGCGCTCGGCCACGCAGGCGGGGACGTCGATGAGCCTATTCCGCCGCTCGCGTTGCCCGCCTATGCTCCGATGCCGGACCCGAATATGCGCGCATACGCAGCGGCGAGGCGTCCCTCGCCGTCGCCGGGCAGCGCGGCGCCGAGCGCGGGGTCAAGGAGGCTTCCATGAACGTCACCGGCATGCTCTTTGGGTCTCGCCTGCTGGCGCATGTGGAATTTCCTACCTCGGAAGTGCTCGGACCAGGCGCGACCGAAGATCAGATCCAGGATCTGCTCGACCGGCACAAGCTCGTCTTCATCAAGCCGCTGTTCAAGGGCGGCGTGGGCAAGAAGGGCAAATCCGGCCTGATCGGCAAGGCGACCGATCTGAAAACCGCGCTGGCGGAAAAGGAGCGTCTCTATTTCGCGGAGCATCGGCACGGAAACGCCGTGGCCAAGGCCAACGGCGTCACCTTCGAAAGCGGGGTGCCGGCCGAGCACGAGGTGTATTTTGCAATCACCGACTCTACCGAGTTCCGCGCTCCCGCCATGACGCTCACCCACATGGGCGGGGTCGATATCGAGGAGCTCGACAAGAAACACGTCGCACAGGTGCCGTTCGAGGCGCTCACCGGGCTGAAGGCCTTCGTCGTCGCCAACGCGCTCACCGACATCGGCGCGCCGAAGGAGATCATCTCTCCACTGGTGCAGCATCTGCCGAAGCTGTGGGAGCTGGTGCACCATTACGGCATGACCACGCTCGAGCTCAATCCGATCCGGATGCGGCCCGGGCGTGAAGGCCGTCTCACCCCGGTTGCCTGCGATTTCAAGTGCGGCTTCGATCGCGACGATCCGCGCTGGCAACGGCTCGACCTTCCGCAACACCTGTTTACGGCCGATGCCTCCGACTTCGAGCACGAGGTCAACCAGCTGCGCACGCACCAGGGCCAATCCGACGTCTTCGTCATCAACCCGCGCGGCACCATCCTGGCCCCCACCTTCGGCGGCGGCGCCAACTCGCTGGTGACGGAAGTGCTCGGCGAGGCCGCGATCATCTCGTCGGATTTCGGCGGCAACCCGCCGTACGCCAAGATGAAGGAGGTCGCGCGCATCTGCTACAAGCACTGGCTCAAGCAGACCAACGTGCTGTTCATCATCGGCGGCAAATCCAACAACACCGACATCTACGAGACCTTCCGCGCCATGGGCGACGCGCTGCGCGAGCACTTCAGCCGGCACGGCGCGTCGCCGCTCTATGTCGTAGTCGGACGCGGCGGACCGAACCTCGTACGCGGGATGGGAGCGCTTGCCGAAACCTGCGATTCGCTCAACCTCCCCTACCGCTTCTTCGGTTTCGACAGCGCGATCTCGGAAGTGGTGAACTATACCAAGAAGGTCGATGCCTGGATGCGCGGCGGCGGACGCAACGAGATCGCCGCAAGCCTGGGCCTGCGACCGGCCGCCTGAGCAGCGCTCATCGGGGAGAAACGCACGTGTACAAGAAGGGCGTTGAGGGCTTTCCCTATTATCTCGGCGTGCGCACGCTCGGCGACGTGGCGACTCGCGCCGATCGTGTCTGCGTTCTCAATATTCTCGGTGGTGAATCCCGCCAGGTCACCCCGGTCAGCCATTCGTTCTCCGGCGGCAACGTGGTGTTCGGGACCTCTCCCGGCCGCCGCGGCCAGGTGCTGCCGACGCCCGCCGGCGACATCCCCGTCTATAACAACGTCCGCGAAGGACTGGACGACGGCCTCTCGTTCAACGCCGGCGTCATTTACCTGCCCCCCTCGGGCGTGCGCGACGGCGTGGCCGAGCTCATCCGCGTCAACCCCGATCTCGAGAAGATCGTCATGATTACCGAAAAAATCTCGGTGCATGATGCGCGCGAGATCCGGGCTCTTGGTCAGGCCAACGGCATCGACATATTCGGCGCCAACTGCCTCGGCGTCGCCGATTCCTGGAATCGCGTGCGCATCGGCGGCGCGCTCGGCGGCGACAATCCTGAGGAGGTGCTGCTCAAGGGGTCGGTCGCGATTTTCTCCAATTCCGGGGGATTTACCACAACCATCGCCCAGTATCTCGGCACGGAGGGATGGGGGACGACGACGCTCGTCTCCTCGGGCAAGGACGTTTACATCCATTATGCGGCGCGCGACTTCGCATACGCGTTCAACAACGACACGCGCAGCAAGGCCGCGGTGCTCTATGCCGAGCCCGGCGGCTATTACGAGCGCGACGTCGAATTCGGCAAACCGGTCGTGGCCTGCGTCGTCGGCCGCTGGAAGTCCAAGCTCACGCGAGCGGTCGGGCACGCCGGTGCCATGGCCGGCTCCGGCGACAAGGCGGAGGACAAGGAACGCTGGTTCATGGAGAGCTTCGACGTGGAGGGGATTTTCACGCCGGACAATCCGGTCGTTTCCGCAAAGGGCGCGGTGGTGACCAACATCGCGCACATTCCGTCTGCCCTCACCGCGGTCATGAAGCTCAATAATGTGCGGCCGGACTTCGCGCCGCGCGGCAGTCTCGCCCTCAAGCCATGGATCGCCAACGACCAGCGACTGAAGCTGCCCGCGGAGCTTGCGCTCGCGACCGTGGATGCGATGGCGCCCTACGACAGCCAGATCAAGGCACTGAAGGGCAAGATCGGGGCGGTCATTCCCCGCCAGGGCATGAAGGACAGATCCGGCGCGACAGTCATGGACCCGAAGACGCAGGTGACGAGTGTGCACGGGCATCCGGTGCTCGATCTTGCCCTCCTGCCGCTCGAGGCAAGCTTCGCGCTGCCGCTGGTGCACGAGATCGCGAGCGAGAACGACCGCGCCATGCTCGACATCGCAGTTGCAGCAGAGACCAATCTGGTCGGGGATCCGGCGCTTGCCGCAGCCGAGGCGGCACGCGAGGCCGGTAACTCGCCCAACACCGTGATGGCGGCAGCGGCGGCGATCGTCGGCCCGAAGCGAATCGAGCGCGCGCTCGCCTGCGCGGGTGCCTTGATCGACCTCTTCGCCCATTCCGGCTTGCAGGATGCCCGCGACGAGGGCTTCGATTGCAGCGCGATCAAGGTCCCCGAAGGCACGCGCGCCCTGTTCGCGGCAACCGCCGCCGAGGCCAAGGACCCGCGTCCCGAGGCCATGCTCAAGGCGGTGCGCGATCGCGGCGGAAAATCGCTGTTCCTGAAATTCCTGCAGTCGCTCGGCGCACGCCCGTCACGGGACGCGATCCTGGCTGCGATCTCGACCACGATCGCGTGGGGCCCGCTGATGCGCAAACGCATCTCGCGCCTTACCGCCGAAACGCTGCCGTGGTACCTGCGTCTCTACGGCGTCATGATCGGCGCCTCGATTCCAGCAAAGCATCACCAGTCCGGCAGTCTTTGCGGCATCTCGCGCGAGGAACGCTTTGGCCATTGGAACATGGCGGATGTCCTGTTCCTGGCCTTGACCGGCAAGAAACCAACCGCCAGCGAGGCAAGGCCGCTGCAGATCCTGATCGGCCTTCTCATCTCCAACGGTCCCGGCTCGATCTCGGCGCAAGGCGCCAAGGGCGCGGTGGCAGCCGACGGGCCGCAGACGCCTGCCCGAGTCCAGATCAACAAGGCGATGGTCGGCTTTCTCACCCATAGCGGCTACAGCCACGGCGGCAACGGCTTCGAGGGCATCGCCTTCCTGCTGGAGCAGTTCAAGGGCGCGAACCTCAAGGACCCGACCGACCGCAACCATGGCCTCGACCTCAAGACCATGGCGACGCGATTTGCGCAAAGCTACAAGGAGGAGAAGGCGCAATCGAAGGAGGTCGGGCTCGACGGACCGCGTGCGCTGCCCGGGGTGCATCACCCGATCTTCAAGGGCAAGCCCATCAACTATGACCCGCGCGAACGCTTCATTGCCCAGTTCATGGAGAAACGCGGCGACTACAACGTCTTCCATGCCTTCTATCGCGAGCTCGTCCAGGCGCTGTACGACACGGGCGCAACAAGGTACGTGTTCTGCGTCAACGTCGATGCAGTGATTGCGGCGCTGCTGCTCGCGGTTCTCTGGAAGGACTATCGGGTGGGGGTGCTGGCTGAGAAAGACCTCGAGACGGCGGCCTTCAACGTGTTCCTGTACGGGCGCATGATCGGCGCTGCCGCGGAAATCGATGACCATCTCAATCGCGGCCGCAACATGGATACCCGAACGCCCCAGGAGCAGTGCGCGTTCGTGGTCTAGCGTTAGCCTAGCTCAGGCGTGTCATCAGAATCAGCACCAGGGTGACCGTGATGGCACCCCCAATGCGGGTCGCAATTTGAGCGAACGGCATCAGCTGCATACGGTTTGCGGCGGTCAGGATCGCCACATCTCCGGTACCTCCCTGGCCGCTGTGGCAGGCGTTGATGATGGCCGTCTCGATCGGATACATGTTGAGCCATCGGCCCACGACAGCGCCGACCGCCATTAGCGTCACGACGGTGCATATGATGGTAATCAGATTGGGAACGTTGAACGCCGCGACCAGCTTGTCCCAAGGGGTCAGCGAAACGCCGATCGCGAACAGAAGCGGATAGGTGACGGCGGTCGAGAAGAACTTGTAGACGACCATCCCGCCCCGTTCGAGGCGAGGCGACACTGCACTGGTCAGCTTGGCGAGCACCGCGAGAAACAGCATGGCCACTGGCGCCGGCAGCCCGAACAGGCGGTGGCACATGACGCCCAGAAGATACAATGTGATCGCGGCGAGCCCGGCTGCCGCGACCGTGCCGACGTCGATATGGGCTTCGCTTTCGGCGCCGTCGTCCTCGCCGGCAAGCTCCATGTCGTCGTGCTCATCGGGCTGGAGGCGCCCTTCGCCGGTCAGGCGCGGATATTTCTTGCCGACGAAGTTGAGCAAGCCGCTGAGCACGATAGCGGTCAGGCTGCCGAGCATGATCGGAGGCAGGACCTGCGCGAATACGTCTCCCTGCGGCTGATGCAGGATTTCCGAATACCCGACCGAAAGCGGTATGGCTCCCTCGCCCACTCCGCCGGCCATGATAGGAATCACGACATAAAAAAAGCTGTGATTGGCGCCGAGGCCCATCAGCACCCCGACGGCGGTTCCAACCAGCCCCGCACCGATTGACCCCGCGGCCAGTGGCACGAAAATCTTCAAGAAGCCCTTTACCAGAACCCGACGGTCCATTCCCAATATGCTGCCGACGATGATGCAGGCAATGAACAGGTACAGAAAATTGGTGTATTTCGTGAATTCGATGATCGACTTTTCGATCTGGGGCGGCAGCAGCTTGTAATAAGCAAGAGCGGAGGGAATGAACGTCGCGAAGATCGCTCCCGCGCCGATGGCGCGCAGAATCGGCATCCGTTTGCCGATCTCGGCACAGGTGAAGCCGCCGATCACGAGAACTGCGATCATGGTCGAGACTTCGCCCTTGATGTCGCCCGTGTATGTCAGGCCGGCGAGCAGCAAGAAAAGGATGACGAAGACCGGGATTGGAATGATCCCGATCCGGGTATCCATGATCCGCCACCACCCATTCGGCCACCAGGGTTCGGCGGCATGTCCCGAGTAGTCGGTCGCCACGGGTGCATTCGGCTGCGAAGCCGAGACGCTCTGTTGCATCGCTTCCTCCCCGCCCATTCGATTTTTGTGCCCGGCGACCGCTCACGGCAGCCGGCGCCGCGAGTGTAGCCTTCGTCAGTCCTGGGTCACGCTTAAGTCGATTTCGGGCCTGCGGTCGTCATTCTCGAGCATGGCGTCGTTGGGGTCGTCGAACAAAATGGTTGCCCGCTTGACGAACCGATCGTCGAATGTCCTCTGCACGTCGAACCTGGCGCCGATGAGCTCCGGATCGAATGCAGACAGCATGTTGAACGCGCTCTTCATGCCTTGCGTCGTGATCACGCCGGTCTTCGAATAAACGAGCAGATTTGATTTCAGCGCACTGACGTAGATATCGCGATCTCCGAGAAAATATTCCTGCGGGACGCTGTTTACGATTTCGTCAGTCGTCGCCGTCGCGATCCACTTCAGAGTCTTGTAGAACGCATTAACCAGGGCCTGCACGGTATTGGGGTTGGCGACGATGAAATCCTCTCGCGCATAGAGGACCGCCGCCGGGTTGGTGCCGCCGAAAATCTCGTAGTTCACGCGCGGAAAGCGGGTATCCGCCACGATCCGGATCGCGTCGTCCCGCTGAAGCCTGGTGATGACCGGATCATAGTTCGCAATCGCGTCGAGCTCGCCGGTCTTGATCGCGTCGACTGCGGCCGGTCCTCCTCCGACGCCAATAAAACTGGCATTGCTTGCGTTCAGGCCGGCCTTGGCCATCAGATACCGAACGAAGAAATCGGACGAAGACCCTGGAGCTGTCACGCCGATTTTCATGCCCTTGAGATCGGCGGGTGAGTTGTAGGTTCGCCCCTTGCGCACCGCCAGAACAATCCCGGGAAACCGACCGAGCTCGATAAGCGCTCGGATGTCTTTGCCCTTCGCCTGCATTCGCAGCGTGTGCTCATAGGCGCCGGTGACGACATCGACCGAGCCGCCCATCAGGGCGTCGAGCGCTTCGCCGCCACCCTCAAAGTCGGCGATCGCAACGTCGAGCCCATAATCCTTGAAATGATGACGCCGCTCGGCCAGACTCAGCGGAAGGTAATAGAGGTGCGACTTGTTGCCGACACCGAGGCGAAGCGACGATTTTTCGAGCTGTTGAGCGTGAAGTGCGTTCACAACGCCCGTGCAGAACACCAACCCTGCCAAACCGGCCACGAAGGTCCGGCGATCGCAGTTCGTGCAGTCCAGCCAGGAATCCGAGGGGATCGGGGTCATCGCTATCCTCCCTTCGTGCTAGGCCGGTTCGGGTTCCGGGATTCTAGTTGCTGCGCCGCAGTACGCCGACACCATCAATTCTGCGCAGAGATCCCGGTTCAGGCAACACTTGATCGAGGCGCTTTCGGCATTTGAGAGAGCAGCTCCGCCAGGAGGGCGGTGCCGGCCTGACCCACCACGGATGCCTATTCATTTAGGTCGCCCCCGCGGTTCATGCCCCAGGGCGTCCCTCTAATCGCGCGCGTAGCCTATGAGCGGCTTTTTCTTTCGTCCGAGCAGGATCAGGATTGCGGCAATGACGGCGAGCACCAGCGAGGCTGGCTGATCGAGCAGATAGCGCTGGACGAGCGCTTGCCAAACTCGTGGGCCGACAAACCGCTCCACGAGGGGCTGTAGCGCCAAAAGGGAATTCTGGTGGATATTGGCCCAGATATCGCCAACCGTGCTTACCCGCAGGCCCTGATCCACGATCGATTTGGCACCGTCGTAGACCAGAATGACGAACCCCGCCGCCAGCAGCAACAGGCCGACAAATCGAAATACAAAACGGATCATGGCATCGTCGCTCTCCCCGCGCGCAAATGTGCGCGTCCCGTCGATCGATTACCCTTATCGTGCCTCGGGTTCAATCGCGAAGTCGCAGGAGGGACTTTACCACAGCACCGCACAAGCGCGGGCGCACGACCAATGTGGGTACGGGCATGCGGATGGCGGTGCCAGCGGCGCGGGCGCGCCCGGCGCCGCAACGTCGACAGCGGCCACCCTCCCTTGAGCGTGACATGCTCCTTCCGCTACCGTTGCGAATTGCGATCCTATCTTGCAGGGCCTAAGGGGTCGAGATGTCTTCCGATAACGGCGGCAACAGCACGCGCCCAACATTCACTGACCAGGAAGCGCTGCTGTTTCACAGCCAGGGGCGTCCCGGCAAGCTCGAAGTGGTGGCGACAAAGCCGATGGCGACCCAGCGCGACCTTTCGCTCGCCTATTCGCCCGGCGTCGCGGTACCGGTGCTGGCCATTGCCGAGAATGAAGATCGCGCCTTCGATTACACCACCAAGGGCAATTTCGTCGCCGTCATAACAAATGGCACCGCCATCCTCGGTCTCGGCAACCGCGGCGCGCTCGCTGCAAAGCCGGTGATGGAAGGCAAATCGGTGCTGTTCAAGCGCTTTGCCGACATCGATTCCATCGATCTCGAGGTATCGTCCGAGAATCCGGATGAAATCATCAACTGCGTCAAGCTTCTGGGGAAGAGCTGGGGCGGCATCAATCTCGAGGATATCCGCGCGCCGGAGTGCTTCGTTATCGAGCAGCGCCTGCGTGAGCTCCTCGATATTCCCGTCTTTCATGACGACCAGCACGGTACCGCCATCATCGCCGCAGCCGGGCTGATCAATGCCCTTCACCTCACCGGCCGTGACATAAAATCGACCAGGCTCGTCTGTAACGGCGCCGGCGCTGCCGGCATCGCCTGCCTCGAGCTGCTCAAGGCGATCGGGTTCACGCCCGGCAACATTATCCTCTGCGACACCAAGGGCGTGATCTACCAAGGTCGCACCGAGGGCATGAACCAATGGAAGTCCGCGCATGCCGCCAAGACCTCCACGCGCACGCTCGCGCAGGCACTGGCTGGTGCCGATGTCTTCTTCGGGCTCTCCGTCAAGGGCGCCATGACAAAGGAGATGGTGAAGTCGATGGCGGCGCGGCCGATCATCTTCGCCATGGCCAACCCCGACCCGGAAATCAGCGTGGAGGAGGTGGCCGAGGTACGCAGCGATGCCATCATGGCCACCGGCCGTTCCGACTACCCGAACCAGATCAACAACGTGCTCGGCTTTCCCTACATCTTTCGCGGCGCGCTCGATGTGCGCGCAACCGCCATCAACATGGAAATGAAGGTCGCCGCCGCTCGCGCGCTGGCGGAGCTTGCGCGCGAGGACGTGCCGGATGAGGTTGCAGTTGCTTACGGCACACGGCCGAAATACGGCGCCGATTACATCATTCCGGTGCCGTTCGATCCGCGGCTGATCTCCTTCGTGCCGCCCGCCATTGCCAAGGCCGCGATGGAGACGGGGGTCGCGCGCCGCCCAATCGTCGATATCGAGGCTTACCGCGCGCAGCTGCGCTCCCGGCGCGATCCGGTCGCCGGCTTCCTGCAGCGGGTGCATGAGCGCCTGCGCCGCCGCCCGCAACGCGTCGTATTCGCTGAAGGCGAGGAGGAGCAGGTGATTCGTGCCGCGATGAGCTTCGTGGAGCAGGGATTGGGGACGGCGCTGCTCGTTGGTCGCGAGGAACGGGTGCGCGAAACGGCGCACAATCTCGGCATTGAGCTCGGCGGCGACATCGAGATCATCAATGCGCGTCTGTCGAAACGCAACACCGCCTACACCGCCTATCTGTACGAGCGGCTTCAGCGCAAAGGTTTCCTTCCGCGCGACTGCCAGCGCCTCGTCAATCAGGATCGCAACCATTTCGCTTCCTGCATGGTTGCCCTCGGGGATGCGGACGCCATGGTGACGGGGGTTACGCGCAATTTCTCAGGCGCACTCTCCGACGTCAGCCGCTGCATCGATCCCAAGCCCGGCCATCGTGTCATCGGCGTTTCGCTCGTTCTCGCGCGCGGCCACACGGTGCTGGTTGCCGATACCGCGGTGACCGAAATGCCGAATGCGGAAAGCCTAGCCGACATCGCGGTGGAGGCGGCGGGGGTAGCACGCCGTTTCGGTTACGAGCCACGGCTTGCGTTGCTCGCATTTTCCACTTTCGGCAACCCTCCGGGCGAGCGGGCCGCGCACGTGCAAGCAGCGGTACGCATTCTTGATCAACGGCGGGTCGATTTCGAATACGACGGTGACATGGCGGCGGATGTGGCACTCAATATGGAACTGCGAGAGGTCTATCCTTTCTGCCGCTTGTCCGGCCCGGCCAATGTGCTGATCATGCCCGCCTTCCATTCCGCCTCAATCTCCACAAAGCTGCTGGAGGTGCTTGGCGGCGCCACCGTGATCGGTCCGATCCTGGTCGGCCTCGACCGGCCGGTTCAGATTGTTCCGCTCTCTGCCAACGATACCCAGCTTGCCAACATGGCGGCGCTCGCAGCCTTCAACGTGAGCGGGTGAGGCACTTATGAACGGCAACAGAAAGGACAGCAAGCTCGAAGGCGTCATCGCCGCGATCGCGACCGCCGTCGAGACGGGGGGCGTGCCCGATTACGAGCGCTCGACCGCACTCGCGCGCTTTCTTCTCGCCAATGGCTGTGATGGGCTCAACGTCCTTGGCACCACCGGCGAAGCTACCTCCTTCTCGGCCGATCAGCGCATGGCCGTGATGTCGGCCTATCGGGCAGCCGGCCTGCCGATGGATCGTCTGATGGTCGGGACCGGCGCCGCGGCTCTCGCCGATGCGATCGCTTTGACCCGACATGCAGCCGAGCTCGGCTTTGCCGGGGCGCTTGTGCTGCCGCCGTTCTATTACAAAGGCGTGCCGGACGAGGGGCTTATCGCCTATATCGAGACAATCGTGAAGGCGACGGCAGCAACGCCGATCCCGCTTTACCTTTACCATTTCCCCGCACAGTCGGGATTACCTTGGCATGTCGGGCTGATCAAACGCATGCTCGAAGCCTACGGCGATCGAATCGCTGGGCTCAAGGATTCATCCGGCGATATGGCCTACGCCCGCGAGGCCGCGGACGTTGCGGCGGGCTTTAAGGTATTTCCCTCGACCGAAGCGGCGCTGATGGAGGCGCGCGAGGGCACTTTTGCGGGCTGCATATCGGCGACCGCCAACCTTAACGCCGATCTCTGTGCGCAGGCCTGGCGCACAGGCGATGCGGCCGCGCTTGAGGACGCGGTCGCGATCCGCAAGCTGTTCGACGGAAGGCAGCTGGTGCCAGGGGTCAAGGCATTGCTAGCCCATATTCACGGGGACCCGACCTGGGCATGGGTGCAACCGCCACTCTTTGGCTATTCGCGGGCGGAGCAAACGGCGCTCGCCGCTCGCTATGACGGTCTGAGAGCGCGCGCCACGGTCTCGCCCGGGATGGCGGCAAGGTCTGCGCGGGCGCAGTAGCTCGCCGGGGCTCGCTGCCTGCGCCTCCGCGCGGCAAATAGCTGTACAACCAACCATGCGGCTGCTACGTGAGCCGGGTAGCTCATGGGCTCCCTTCATTGACGCTCAGGGGTGAGGCGACTATAAGCTCCGCGCAGTGGCGGCGAGGCTCTTGCCGCCACTTGCCTTTTCCGAACTATCCGGATGACATTGAGCGGGCTTGTACGGCCCCGTCCCGACAACGAGCAGAAAGTATGGCCAATACCAGTTCCGCCCGCAAAGCCACGCGCAAGATCGCCCGCCGCACCGAGATCAACAAGGGGAGGCGCTCCAAGTTGCGCAACTTGGTGCGCAGGGTCGAGGAAGCGATTGCAGCCGGCGACCGCGGCAAGGCGCTGGCCGCACTGAAGGAGGCCGAGCCCGCGATCATGCGGTCGGCGCAAAAAGGCATCGTCCATGCCAACGCCGCGAGCCGCAAAGTTTCCCGCCTGAGCCATCGCGTGGCCAAGCTCGGCGCCTGATAGAGCGAAGATCGATCAAACCGCGGCCTTTTCGCGGCTCGTCACCGCCCGTCCGTCCAACCGTTCACGCGCGTGCGAGTCGCAATCTGTAGGCGGGGATTGTGCTCGCCCGTAACAAAAGCGTCACGCGTTTCCGCGAACGTGTCTCGCTCATAAACTTGCTATTGACAGCCCTCGCCAGGTCGTCACATCGGCGTCGCTGAAAAGCTGATATTTGGCGGGGGTTACCCTGCGTTTCCGCACAAGGAAACAGCTGTCTTCAGAAAGGTTTATGGGGAAAGCAGGCGCAAGGAC
>Ga0306923_10000137_pt1 | contig 49850 bp, 46 predicted proteins | sample sta12Can44000108_FD_203841 | JGI IMG/M metagenome (GOLD analysis project Ga0306923, IMG submission 203841) | Lab enrichment of tropical soil microbial communities from Luquillo Experimental Forest, Puerto Rico - statanox.12C.anox.44.000.108 (v2)... | ecosystem: Environmental > Terrestrial >... | reverse complement strand
CGCACGCCGAACGCGCCCCCGTCGTCGCCGTGACCTCCGCCGTGCATCCCGAACCCGCGCCCGTGGCTGCCGCCGAAGCCTTCACCGCAGCCGCGCCTGTGCGCGTGCCACCACCCACCCATCATGTGTGGGAACATTGCTACTCTCCTTTCGCCGAGGCTGATCGCTCCCGGCGGGACCGTGACGCGCGGGCGAAATGCCTCGCGCGAAGGATCGAGTACCGCGGCGCTCGCGCGGGCGCAACGGCCTCTCGTCCGCCGATCGCCGGACACCCCGCGCGCTCGCGCTCCGAGGGGGACGGCGCCGGGCTGGATGCTTCACCGCCACGCCGTCACCATCATGCTCCGAGCCCCGTCCAAGCTGTTCTTGCGCAGCGGCAGGCGTTCGGAGGAAAGGCGGCAGGAGGGACGCGCGATGAACCTCGTGGAGATGATCGGCAAGTACGTGCCCGCCGACGTGCTGTCGAAGATGGGGAGCGCGGCGGGGCTGGGATCGGACGAGACGAAGAACGTCGCATCGAGCGCCGTGCCGCTCGTCGCGGCCGGGCTCGCACGCATGGGCTCCACCGAGCAAGGCGCAGGGCACCTGCTCGAGCTCGCTCGAGAGACCGGCGCCGAGGACACGGTCGATCGGTCCGGTGACGTGATCGGGAGCGAGGAGTCTCGTCGCACGCTGGTCGAGCGCGGCGGGGGGATCCTCTCGTCGCTCTTCGGCGCGCAGGGCGGCGCCATCCTCGACGCCTTCACGGCGCAGACGGGCGCCTCGAGCTCCGGGACCCGGTCCTTCCTGGCCATGCTGGCGCCGCTCGCGCTCGGAGTCCTGAGTCGTCATGCGCGCAGCCAGAGCCTCGGCGGCGGGGCACTCGCCTCGATGCTCTCGGGGCAGTCCGGGCTCCTCTCCGGCATGCTCCCCGGCGGCCTGGGCAAGCTCCTCGGCAGCGGAACGCCGGGCTCGGATGTCCCCGGGCCGTGGCGCGCGGCGGAGCCGAGGGCGCGTGAGGTGCCGTCGCAGATACGGACCTCCGAGGCCCTGCGTGCGGCGGGGCGAGGGGGGCAGCGGCGTCCGGTCGGCGTGCGCGCGGTGGTGGCGGCGATCGCGTTCGCGCTCCTGGCGTGGGCGCTCCTCCGGGAGAAGGCGCCCGAGGGGGAGCGGCAGGCGCGCACGCCCGCACGTGTCGCGAAGGGACCGATGGAGTCGATGCCGGGGATGCAGCGGGAGCCGCCCAGCCAGGGCATCGACGCGCTGGCGAGCTATTCGGGCGCGAACCTCGAGGGGCAGCGCTTCAGCCTCAGCGAGATCTCCTTCGAGTCGGGCACCCGCCAGCTCACCCCGCAGTCGGCGCAGCAGGTGGATCGGCTCGCCGGCGTGATGAGGGAGCGCGAGAGAATGAGAGTGTGGCTCGAGGGTGAGCGGGCCGACTCGGTTCGGGAAGCGCTCGCCGCGCGCGGGATCGCCGCGGAGCGGGTGAGCACCGCCAAGATGGGGTCCGGGCAGCCCGGGGCGACGGGCGCCACCCCGCAGGAGGCGCTGGGCCCCCTGCGCGTCGACGTGGTGGTGGTCGAACCCTAGATCGCCCCTGGCCCGGAGAGGGCCAGGACGGCCCGCGCCTCACCTCGCGCTGAAGTACACGCGCGCGCCCTTCTCCTTCTCGGCGCGCTCGCCACCCTGCGTGAGGAACAGCCGGTTCTGATCGAGCCCCGATGCGATCAACGCCTCTCGCGCGCGCTGCGCCCGTTCCGCGGCGAGCGTGCGGTACGCGTCCGGCGGCACGTCGGCCGCGGCGGCGAGCCGCACCTCCATCTCCTGAGTGGACAGGGGCGCCGCCGGGGGCGCGCTGCCCTTCGAGCCGGCCTCACCCGGCTTCGACGCGGCGGGGAAGGAGGACTCGTAGGCAGCTCGGACGAGCCGTGCGCGCTCGTCCGGCGTCAGGGTCACCGCGTCGGCGGAGGTCGGCGGCGACTGGGTCGCGGCCTTCGCAAGCCGGAGGGATCGTTCGAGGGTCGCCTGCCGCAGCGCAGGTCCGTCCCGCTCCGCGTCCGCCGAGCCCTCCACCTCGAGCGCGACCGCGGGTCGCTTGGCGAGCGACTGCGCCAGCATCGCGAGCTGCGCCTGGGCCGCGGGGAGCGGCTCGGCGGTGCCGGGCGCGAACTCCACCATCGACAGGTCCGCGTCCGCGCCGCCCGCGAGCGCGGCGAGCGCCCGGAACGGAGAAGTCGCCACCTTCACCAGGACGTTCAGGACCGTGCGCCAGATGACCTTGCCCAGATGGAACTCGGGATCGTCGAGGTTCCCCTCGACCGGGACGTCCAGCAGGATGACGCCGTCCTTGTCCTGCAGGAGCGCGAGCGCGAGCCGGACCGGGATCTTCGTCGCGTCCGGGCTGTCGGTGGGATCGCCGAGCGTGAACTGGTCCACCTTCACCACGTTCGTCGCGGCGAGACTGCGGTCCCGGACCTTGTAGCGGAGGTCGAGGTCGAGCTTGCCCTTGCGGATCCCGTAGCCGAGGAACTTCCCGGAGTAGGAGTCGAGCGGCGAGAGATCCACGCCGTCCGAGGCCACGGTGAGATCGGTGTAGGCCTCCTTCTGGAGCGGGTTCAGCGTGCCGGAGATGCGTACCGGCGACACGCCCTCCAGCTCGAGCCGGACGTCGACCGTCGAACGCACCTTCGGGTCGGAGGAGAGGCTCGTCACCTTCCCTCCGGCGCCGGTGACGTTCAGGACCACCGCCGGTGTCACCGAGCGGTCGACGAGCGCGGCCTTTCCGCGGACGACCTCCAGCGCCCCGATCGCCGTCCGCCACGCGGGCCCTGAGGTGGTGGCGGACGGCTTCGCCGCCCCGGCGGGCGCCGCGCTCGCCCGGGTGAGGGTCGTCGTGCCGTCCTCCCACACGTACGCCTTCAAGGCCGGCTCGACGAGCCGGATCAGCCGCACGCTCGCGCGCGGCGGCTGAGACGCGGCGTCGATCCCGGTGAGCTCGAGCGCGCTCCACCGGAGCAGGGCGTCGTTCCCCTTCTCCGCGATGGCGAGCGCGTCGAGCCGGGCGTCGCCAGCCACGCTCCAGCGCGGGGCAGCGCCGCTCGCGTCGAACGAGAGCTTCAGCTTCGCGCCCGCGCGACCACCGGCGAGTCGCGCCGCGACGTGGGGTTCGAGGTATGGCGCCAGCGGCTCGAGGTCGAGGTCGGAAGCGTCGAGCGCGAGCGTCCCCTTGCTCGCGAGCGGCTGGATCTGGCCCGTCAGCGAGATCCGGCCACGCTCGTTCCAGGTGAGAGTCAGCGCAAGAGGGGAGACCGCGTCGACCTCGTGCCGGAGCCACTCCACGCGCAGCTCGACGCCGCTCAGGGGCAGGACCACCGGGCGCGGCGCCGTGCGGTCCTCCAGGTGCACGGCCACGCCCGAGGCGGCGACCGTGCCGATCGACCACTTCCAGGGGGCCTGCGACGCCGCTCGAGGAGCGGGCGGCGGCACCATCCGGGAGAGCTCGAGCGTGCCGTCGGCCTCGCGCAGCACGCGCACCGTGCCGCCCCGCACCGTCACCTCGCCGACCTTCGCCTCGCGTGCGACGGCGTCCGTCTCGATCCCCGTCACCTCGATGCGCGGGAGGCTCACCGGCGGCACGGCCACGCCGCGCGGCCCCACGGCGAGGTGCTCCACGATCAGCTTCCCGTCCGAGAGCTTGAGGACATGGCGCTCCGCGCCCCACTCGACGGCGTAATGCGTCTCGAGGCCGAGCCGTCCCTCGTGCACCTCCAACGGGATGGCGTCGTGGATGTAAGGCGCGTACCGGGGGAGCGCGATGCGCTCGAACGCGAGCGTTCCCGCCGAGCGGAGGGGCTGCGTCCGAACGGTACCGGTCCAGCGGAACGTCTCGCCCGCGTCGGTCGTGCCGGTGAACGAGTACGGGCTATCGCCGCCTCCCTTCGTGCGAAACGACTCGAGCCGGATCGTGAGAGGTCCGAGGGCGGTGTCGAACGCGGGGTGGCGACTCGCGTCTCGAAACCTCACGCGAGCCTCCTCCACCGCGAGGTGGCCGATGGAGACTCCGAGGCCGCCCTCCTTCTTCGGGGACGCCGAGCGCGCGGCCGACTTGCTCTCCGGCGCGAGCAGATCCTGGAAGCTGAGGCTGCCGTCGGCGCCGAGCTCGACGTCGATCGACGCGCGCACGAGCCGTAGCTCTGCGAGCCCGACGTCTCCCGCGAGGAGCCGCAGCGGCGCCAGCCGAACGTACAGGGACTCCCATCCCACGAACGGCGCGCCGTCGCGGTGCTTCACCGTGAGCCCCTCGACCGTGACCGAGAGGGCGAGCGGGTTCACCCTCACCTTCGCGATCGAGACCTCGCGCCGGAGCGCCTCCGAGGCCTGCTTCACGAGCACGCCGCGCAGGATGGCGGGGGCGGCGAGGAACCCGAGCGCGGAGTACGCCAGGAGGAGCGCGCCGCCGATCGCGGCGCCGCGGACGAGGCGTCGCCGCTGCGGAGGGGTGGGGGAGGGGTCGACCATGGCGCGCGCCTTTAACCACCCCGCGGGTCCGGCGTGCAATACCCCCCGAGTATTGCCGCTGGACACAGGCGGCGCGCGCGCCGCAGCCTTCGCGGAGTTCGGGCAGATCGGGGTCTCCTGACGAGTTAGAGTGGCGCATGGCCTCCTCGCCCACCACCGCCGCGAGCCGCCCCGACGAACCTACGCCCGCCGTCGCCGTCCCGCGTTCGCCGGCCTCGAGATCCGTGGCGCCCGTCCCGTACCGCTGGCGCTTCCACCGGGTCGGCGGCCTCGATCAGGTGGCGCTCGAGACCGGCGCCGACCTCGCGAACCTCGAGAAGCTCGATCCGAAGCTGTGGGTCGCCCTCTCGTGCCCGACGAAGGGGCTCGAGATCGACGCCCGGACGCTCGAGCTGCTCGACACCGATCACGACGGGCGCGTGCGCGTTCCAGAGGTGCTCGCCGCCATCCGCTGGTGCGCGCTGCGGCTCGACGACCTGGGCCGGCTCATCCCAGGTGGTGAGGCGCTGCCGGCCGAGGCGATCTCGCGCAGCACGCCCGAGGGGAAGGCCCTCCTCGGCGGAGCGCAGCAGCTCCTTCAGAGTCTCGGAAGAGCCGGCGCGACACAGGTCACGCCGGCGGACGTGGCTGACACGAGCAAGGTCTTCGAGGGGACGCTCTTCAACGGCGACGGCATCGTCTCGGCCGAGGCCGCCGAAACCGCCGAGGTGTGTCGACTCATCAAAGAGGCGATCGACTGCGTCGGCGCCGTGACCGACCGGAGCGGCAAGCCCGGCATCGACCAGGCGCGGCTCGAGCTCTTCTTCGAAGAGCTGCGGAAGTTCGTGGCCTGGTGGTCCGATGGGATGGCGACCGACGGCGCGATGCCACTCGGGGCGGCGACGCCCGCCGCCTGGGAGGCGGTCCGCGCGGTGCGCGCGCGGGTGAACGACTACTTCGCGCGCTGCCAGCTCGCGGCGCTCGACCCGAAGGGCGCCGCGGCGCTCAACCGGGCCGAGACCGAGTGGGCCGCGCTCGCCGCGAAGGACCTCGCCGCCGCGGGCGCGGAGGTCGCCGCCTTCCCGCTGGCGCGCGTGGAGCCCGGGCGCGCGCTGCCGCTCCTCGAGGGGGTGAACCCGGCGTGGGAGGGCGCGCTCGCGGCGCTGCACCGCGACGCCGTGAAGCCGCTCCTCGGTGCCGAGGTGCGAGCGCTCACCCTCGACGCCTGGCGCGCGCTGGAGGCGGCCCTCGCCGTCCACGAGGCGTGGCAGGGCCGCAAGGCCGGCGCGGCGGTGGAGAAGCTCGGGCTCCTGCGCGCGCAGGCCATCCTGGGCGGCGGGGGCAAGGCCGCCCTCGAGGCGCTCATCGCGAAGGACCGGGCGCTCGAGGCCCAGGCTACGGCGGTCGGGGACGTCGTCCGCATGGTCCACTACCACCGCGACCTGCACCGCCTGCTCCGCAACTTCGTCGCGTTCGCGGACTTCTACGATGTCCGCGCGAAGGCGATCTTCCAGGCCGGGACGCTCTTCCTCGACGGCCGCAGCTGCGACCTGTGCGTGCGCGTGGACGACCCCGGCGCCCACGCCGTGCTCGCGTCGCTCTCGCGGATGTTCATCGCGTACTGCGACTGCCGCCGGGCGGGCGGCGAGCAGATGAAGATCGCCGCCTGCTTCACGCAGGGCGACGCCGACTACCTGATGACCGGCCGCAACGGCGTGTTCTTCGACCGCCAGGGGCGCGACTGGGACGCGACCATCGTCAAGATCGTCGACAACCCCATCTCGATCCGGCAGGCCTTCTTCGCGCCCTACAAGAAGGCGTTGAAGCTCATCGAGGAGCAGGTGCAACGCTTCGCCGCCTCCAAGGCGAAGGCGTCCGACGACCGCATCGCGGCGGAGGTCGGGAGGGCGGCGGACGTGGCGGTGAACGGCAAGCCGCCCGCGCCCGGCCCGGTCGACATCGGCAGGATGGTCGGCGTCATCGCCGCCCTGGGCGTGGGCATCGGCGCGCTCGGGACCCTCCTCGGCGGCTTCATCTCCGGCTTCCTCAACCTCCAGCCGTGGTGGACCAAGCTCGGCGCGATCGCCGGCGTCGTGCTCCTCGTCTCCGGGCCGTCGATGCTCATCGCCTGGCTGAAGCTGCGCCAGCGGACGCTCGGGCCCGTGCTCGACGCGAACGGGTGGGCCATCAACGGGCGCGTGAAGGTCAACATGCCCCTGGGCACCGCGCTCACCTCGCGCGCGTCACTCCCCGCGGGCGCGAGCCGCTCGCTCGAGGATCCCTACGAGGACCGCGCCGCGCGGCGGCGCCGCCGGCTGACGTGGCTCGCGGTCGCGCTCGTCAGCGCGGCCCTGGCGGCGGCGCGGTACGCGCACCGCTGGCCGTTCGGCGAGTTCCCGCCCTGGCGGTAGATCGCCGCTGAAGAGGTACAGACCCGCTGGGCCCGTCGACCACCAGCGTGGTCACGGATTTTCGTCTGCGATCGGCTCGAGCTCGTAGATGCCGCCGTCCGCCATCAAAGCCAGGAAGAGGTGACCATCCTTGATGACGTACGAACGGACGAAGTCCCAATCCCTCACGATTCGATCTTGAAGGGAGCCGGGCGGGCACATGGCACGCGTGAGCGCGAGCGGACCGAGCCTGACCTGACCGGGCCCCGAAGACCTCCACGTACCGACGCCGCGATTGCAGTCGATGCGGGCGCTCAGATGACCATCGGCCCCGAATTCGATCGCGTACTTCGCCTTGTCGTCAGGCGTTTGGGTCTTGTCGTCGCTTCCCCGGATCTCGACGAGCCGCCAGGAGGTGCCAGCGAGATCGGGCGCAGCGCCCTGCGTCGGGGGTGGCGTGGACCCAGCGCAGGCGACGAGAGACAAGGCCGTCGCGAGCGCGGCCGAGCTAATCGGGATCTCCCCGGCGGGCCTTCTTCAGCTCCTGCTCCTTGTCCTCGATGGCCTTGGCGGCAGCCTTGCCCTTTTCCTCGACGGCCGTCTTGGCCTCCTCACCCACCTTCCCAGCGGCAGCGGCGAACCGCTTCCCCTTTTCTCCGATGGTCGAAGCGAGATCCCTGCTCTTCTGCTCCACGGCCTCCAGCAGTCGATGACCCTTCTGCTTGAGGTCTTCTTTGATTCCCATGGGTCGTCCTCCGCGCGCGACTAACCAAATTATCGCGCGAACAGCGGGTGCGGATTGCCCCGTGCGGACTCGGAATAACCTCCAAGCCGCTCGAACGCCATCGCAGGTGCGGGCAGCCGCCCGCTACTCTGCTCGCTGTCCGCCAAGGCGAGCCCGTTTCATGCCCGGGCGACGCGATGAAACTCCCAGGACGCGCGGGACTGACTCAACGGTGTTTGGGTAGAGTCCGGGAACACATGCTCCAACCCGATGCCCCGTCGCCCCCGACGCCGGTGGCGCCATGAAGACGCTCGCCTTCACCGCCCTCCTGCTCGCCTCGACGGCCCGCGCCTCCGACTGGACGCCGGCCGACACCGCCTTCGAGGCCGCCGGCGCGACGTTGCACCTGCTCGACTGGTCGCAGACGGTCCGCCTCGGCCGCATGAGGCCCTACTCCGCCGGGGGGATGCTCGTCGACCCGGGCCACGAGACGAACCCGATCCTCGGGGAGCGCCCCGGGGCGGCGAAGGTGACTGGCTACTTCGCTGGGACGCTCCTCGCGCACGCCGCGGTCGCGCGCCTGCTCCCGCCGCCGTACCGGCGTACATGGCAAGCGGTGTGGATCGGGGTGGAGGGGTACTGCGTAGGGTACAACTTCGCCACGGGAGTCAGGCTGGACTTCCCCTGAGCGACCCATCGCGGCAACTGCAGCGCGCCGGTGGAGAAGCACTTGTACGGATGAGCGGCCTGACGCAGCACTGCACGGCGCCGCACGGCACGTCGAATAAGCCCAGCGATGGACTCGCAGGTCCACCGTCTAGGAGTCACATGGCAGCGAAGCCGGGAGGGCATGCTCGCGGGGCCCCGGCACCAGAAGCGCGACCCTCCACGCTTTCGCGCTGGGTGCGCCAGAGCGCGCTCGTGAACGCGGTCGAGCGCGAGCGAGCGACGCTCGAGGCGTCGCGCGCGTCCTAGGCGCAGCGGGTGCTCACGGTCCGGGGCCGCGGCGCGCAGATCGAGCGACTCGCCGCCGAGGCAGCGGATGCCGAAGCCCGGGAGCTCCGACGACTCTGCGACGCGATCGTCGCCGCCCTGGAGCTCGACCGTCGGATGTACGCGCGGCGTGCGCCGCGCGAAGGTCCCGTCACCTGAGCGTGGATGACGCCGCAGAACGGGCCGAAGCCACGACCACTCCAGCCACCCGCACCCCAAAGGTGCAGATAGATCTCCCCCGCGAGTACGTGAGCCCCGCGCGTGTCGGAGCTCGCCAGGCGGCCGGCGCGGCGAGCGGACCGACGCCGCGCGCCGGCGCCAGCCGATGCCTACCTAGAGGCAGGGGAGGGAGGGCGTGCCGAAAGACGGGAAGCTGTCCGGGGATCCTTCCGGCGTCCCACGAGCGCCCCGAGCGCGGCTCCGGTGCGCGGTCGGCGCGGTCGCGTGCTCCATCCTCGCGTCGGTAGCGGCTCCAGCGCTCGCTGACGCCGAGGTGTTCGCCCGCGTCGAGGCCCCCGACGCGGTGGCGATCGACAGCGTGGGCGACGTCTTCGTCCACCGCCAGGGGCCGCTCGATCGCTCCGTCCTCACCCGCTTTTCGCCGGACGGGTTCGTCACGGCCGAGGTCCTGCTCGACGGGTCCGGGTCGGCGGAGTTCGCGCAGAGTCGGCTCGCCGTCGACCCCGGCTCGGGCGACGTCCTTCTCCTGTCGCAGCTCGGACGGATCATCCGGTTCCGACCGGACACTCTCGACGCGAGCGAGGTGGTCGACCTGTCCCTCGCCGATCCCTCCGTGGTCGCGTCGGTCTTCGACGTGGGCGCTCGGACCTTCGTGCGCCTGACGCTGGTCTCCCCCGTGTACGGTGCCATCACGGCGAGGCGCCGCGACGCGCGCACGCTCGAGATGTTCGTCACCGGGGCGGACGCAGGGCTCGCCGCCTACCCGTTCATCGTCCGCGTCCGGGTCGACCTCGTAACGAGCGCGGTCGAGGTCCGCGTGATCGTGACGATCCAGTCGCCCGGGCTCGGCCCGCGCCTCGAGCCGCGCCGCGGAATCGGCGTGGGGCCGAGCGGCACGGTCGTCACCGCGCTTCCGTTCCCGGCGGTGCCCGGGACCGCTCCATTCGCAGCGGGCGCCTCCGGCGATGCGCTGCTCTCCTTCGGCGCCGGGTTCCCCGAGGATCCGGCCGCGGCTGCGCCGTCGTTCGTGCCGCTCGGACGCGACGGCGGACCGCTCGACGTCGACGCGCGCGGCATCGCGGTTGACGCCGCCGGCGACTTCTACGTCGCGACCGGGGCAGCGGGGACCGCCCCCTGCGGCCCGGGCGACGCGGGCCAGGTCCTGCTCGTCTCGGCGAGGCTCGCCGCGATCGGATGCCTCTCGCTCGGGGGCTCGGTCGGCGCGACGGAAGACGTGGCGGTCGCGCCCTCCGGCGAGGTCGTGGCCGTCGTGCCGAGCCCCGGGGTGCTGGTAGACGTCCCCTCGCCGGCGGGCTCCGCGGTCGGCGTTGCCTCGGTCGTGGCGGCGACCGTGCCCGTGTCGCAGCAGGGCGGCGGCGGATGCGCGCCCCTGGCCGGCGGATCGAGGGCAGGCGCAATGATCGCGCTCCCGACCCTCGCAGCGCTCGGCGCGCGCCGCCGCACTCGGCGCCCCACACCGCGTGGGTGACCCTACACGCGGCTCGACCGCAGGAGTTGGCGCGCCTCGACGAGGTCGAGCGCGCAGCGTGGACGTCATGGCGGCACTCGATCGGGCCGCAGCAGGTGACGTACCGCGAGCGCCGAGAGGGCGGGACCGGCGGCGACAAGGTGTCGGTGCGCATCGAGCAGAGCGACGGCGACCCGCGCTTCCTCGCCGCCGTGCTCGACGCGCCGAGGAAAGTTGCCCGCGACGAACCCGGACGGCAGCGCGCTCGCGCCGCCGCTACCCGAGCGCGTCGAGGTCGTGCTCGTTCGCCTCCCGCGCATCCCTGAGGAACGGCGCGTGCTGTACGCGCTCGAATTCCTCACCGGGATGCGGCCCGGCGAGGCAGCCGTCCGACGCTGGCGCGACCTAGATCGCACGGCAACCCCGCTCTGGCGCCTGCACGTCGAGACGGCCTGGAATTCTCACCTGCGCAGGGAGAAGACGACCAAGACGCTCGTCGAGCGGGTGGCGCCCGTGCGCACCCGGCCGACCGAGGACGACCTCATCGTCTCGGGCGATCGCGGCGGGCCACGGAGCAACTCGCACTCCAACACCCAGTTCAAGGCGGACGTCGAGCTGCTCGGACTCCGAGGCGACCGCACGCACTACGAGACCCGAACCCGCGCAATGCGAAGGACGTCTACAGGCGCGTGAACCTGCTGCGGCCGCGCTCTGCGCGGCGGCCGAGTCCATCCGGCTTGCTCCCCCGCCTGACAGCGGGATCGCATCGGGGATCGCGCCCTGTATCGAAAGCGAAAAGCCCCCAGATTCAGAGAACCTGGGGGCTTTGAAGATGGCGCGCGATACAGGATTCGAACCTGTGGCCTTCGGCTCCGGAGGCCGACGCTCTATCCATCTGAGCTAATCGCGCAAGGCTGCGTGCGCGCAGACGTATGCCGTGGCGCCCGGCGGGCGTCAAGCGCGAACGGCCGGGGGAGGCGGGTCCCGTCGCTCGCAGGCGCCCCCCCTGCGGCTGGACCTACGCTCGCGCTCCGGCGCCCGCCCGCGGGCGCGACGACGGAGGTCGCATGCCGCTCCCCGCCACGCTCTCGCTGCTCACCGCGACCGCTCCGGCCACCCGCCCGTCCCCCGAGCGGGCCCGCATCGGCGCCGCGCACCCTCCGCGGGCGCTCAGAGGGCTGCTCGCCCTCGAGGCGCAGGTCGAGATGGTGTTCCCCTTGCGGTGAGGGGATTCTAGAGGTGCGCCATTTTGCCGTGGGTCTCCCTTGAACCAGCCCGCCTGGCGTGCTACCGAACGCCCCGTGTCTTCCATCAACTCAATCAATTCCATCGAAGAGCTCCTGAAGCTGGTGGCGATCGCCTGTGCCGCCGCCTCTGCCGCTATCCTCGTCTGGTACCTCGTCCGCCGGCCACCGCTCGGGCGCGTGACGAAGGTCCTCCTCCTGCTCGGGCTCGGGCTCCTGCCTGTGCTGGTTGCCCTGACGGGCAACATCGCCGGCTACGAGTTCACGCTGTCGCGCGAGTTCTGCGGCTCGTGCCACGTCATGGGGCCGTACATCCGCGACGTCGCCGACCCGAAGTCGCAGAGCCTGGCGGCCATCCACAGCCGAAACCACAAGTTCGGCGACCAGAGCTGCTACACGTGCCACGCCGACTACGAGATGTTCGGCGCCATCACGACGAAGCTGACCGGTCTCAAGCACCTCTACTACTACGTCACCGAGTACGCGGGGACCGGTCCGGACGGTGAGGGCGGCCCGCCCATCAAGCTCTACAAGCGCCAGGACCTCGAGAAGGGGAAGCTCACGCAGGAGGCCTTCAACAAGCGTATGAACGGCGTCTGCGGGCAGTGCCACTCCACCTACGCCGCGACCTGGGTCGAGAAGCACGGCGCCTTCGCCGATGACGTCCGCTCGAACGCGCAGATCTGCATCGACTGCCACAACGAGATCCACCCGACCGCGCTGTCCCGGCGGCCCGGCGCGCAGAAGGCGGCGGCGGAGGAGAAGAAATGAGACACGAACACGTGAAGAAGCTCGTCTTCGTCTCGGCCATCGCCACGCTCCTCGCGCTGGCGCTCATGGCGGCGTCCATCCTCTCGCCGAAACCGATCCTGCTCGTCCTCGCCATGAGCGTCGGCCAGGGGATCGGGACGCTCTCGCTCGCCCTCTACCTGCTCGCCATCGTCCTCGACCTGCAGGGGGGCGGTGTGGGTGACAACGCGCTCGAGGCGGCCCGCGAGGCGGGCAGCGGCGCGAAGCCTCCCGCCGCGACGTAGGTCGACGCTCTCAGTGCGGCTGACGGGGCAGGATACCCCGTGGCTCGGTGACGGCAGCCGCGGGGGCGAGGTCGCAACCTTGACCCGCGGCGCCACCGCCTGTTACTGACGAGCTTGCTCGCAGGAAAGGGGACCCTTCCCCCATGCCCGTCCGCGCCATCGCAATCGAAGACGACGAGGCCGTCGCGCGCCTCATCGCACAGGTCCTCGCCTCGCACGGTTTCGACGTCTGCGGGACCGCCGGCACCGGCGAGGAGGGGCTGGCGCTGGCGCGGCGGGAGAAGCCCGACGTCGCGCTCGTCGATCTCGGCCTCCCGAAGATGAGCGGCGAGGACGTCATCGGCGCCATCCGCGGTGAGCTGCCCAAGACGAAGTGCATCGCGCTCACCGCCGTCGACATCCCGGCGCGCGTCCTCGGCGCGCTCCGCGCCGGGGCTGCGGGCTACATCCTGAAGCCGTTCCACGCCTCCGAGCTGGCCCGTGCCGTGGAGGAGGTCCTCTCCGGCGACGCTGCGCCGATCAGCCCGCGGGCGGCGAAGGTCCTGCTCGGCGAGCTGCGCGGCGATCCGCCCGAGCAGCGCAATGGCCCGGCGCTCTCGAAGCGCGAGCTGGAGGTTCTGGAGCTGCTCGTCCACGGCCACACCTACGCCGACGTGGCGGCGGCGCTGGGGATCGCCGAGGGCACGGTCCAGACCTACGTGAAGCGTATCTACGAGAAGATGGACGTCTCGACGAAGGCCGAGGCGGCGCTCATCGCGGTCGCGCGCGGGCTCGTGAAGCCGTAGGCCAGCCCGGCCAGCACGCCGCCGGTGCCCGCGAGGTCCCCCGAGAGCGGGTGGCCCCTGACTTGGGATGCCTTGACTTGGGAGGTCGCCTCCCTATAATGAGGCCCTTTCTTCGCCCGAAAAATCGGCGCAAATGCGCGTCAACATTGACGAAATCAAGGAGGGCGGGCTCGACCGAGCCTGGGACCTCCCACGGGAGACCGTGGACGAGATGGTGCAAGGTGACCCGGCCGCCTACCGCGCCCGGGCTCCGCTGCACGTCGAGGCCCGTCTGCGCATGGTCGAGCAGCGCGTCCTGTTCGACGCCGAGGGCACGGCCGCGCTGTCCGCGCCGTGCGGCCGCTGCCTCGTGTCCGTCGACGTCGATGTCCCCCTCGATTTCGAGCTCATCTACGTCCCCGAGGACGAGGAGGAGGAGCAGACTGCGGAGCACGGCGGAGAGCACGCCGCGGCGCGGGTCGCCGGCAGCTTCGCGGCCGAAGCTGCGGACGAGGAGACGTACACAGGAAAGGTCCTCGACCTCGATCCCGCCGTCCGCGAGCAGCTGCTGCTCGCGCTTCCCCGCTATCCCGTTTGCCAAGAGAGCTGCAAGGGACTCTGCTCCGTGTGTGGGGCGAACCTGAACGAGCGCGATTGCGGTTGCGATCGCCACGTGCCCGACCCGCGGTGGGCGGGGCTCGAGAAGCTCAAGAAGAAGTAACGAGAGGAGTCACGCCGTGGGTGTTCCCAAGAAGCGTACGTCGAGCATGCGCCGCGATCGCCGCCGTGCCGCGAATTTCAAGATCAAGCCGGCCAACGTGACGAAGTGCCCGAAGTGCAAGGAGCCCGTGCTCTCGCACCGCGCCTGCCCGTCCTGCGGCACGTACAAGGGCGAGCAGATCACCCCGGGCGAGTAGCCCGAGGACAGCTTGAGCGAGCCGCGCGCGCTACCCGTCGCCGTCGACGCCATGGGGGGTGACTACGCCCCGGAAGCGATCGTGCAGGGTGCCGTCGCCGCGGCGCGTCAGGGGTTGCGGGTCGTCTTGGTCGGACCGGAGGAGGTGGTGCGCCGCGAACTGGCGCGCCACCACACCGAAGGTCTGCCCATCGCCGTGCAGCACGCCTCCGAGGTGGTCGCGATGGACGACCACCCCGGCCAGGCGATGCGGCGCAAGAAGGACAACTCCATCCGAGTCTGCTTCGAGCTCGTGAAGCGAGGCGAGGCCTGCGGCATGGTCTCGGCCGGCAATTCGGGCGCGGTGATGGCGGGCGGCGTGTTCGTGCTCGGCCGGCTGGAGGGGGTCGAGCGGCCCGGCATCATGTCCGTCCTGCCGGCGCTGACCGGGCACCCGCTCTTCGTCGACGCGGGGGCGAACGTGGAGTGCCGCCCCGTTCACCTCGTCCAGTTCGCGCTCATGGCCGAGGTGTACGCCCGACGCGTCTTCGGGGTGGCGCGGCCGCGCGTGGCCGTCCTCGCCAACGGCGAGGAGGACTCGAAGGGCACCGACCTGACCCGCGCCACGGCCGCCGCGCTGCGGAAGGCCTCCATCGATTTCCGGGGTTACTGCGAGGGGCGCGATCTCCTCACCGGTGACTTCGACGTCATCGTCACCGACGGCTTCACCGGGAACGTGGCCCTGAAGACGATGGAGGGGACGGCCAAGGTGGTCGGCGAGTTCATCAAGCGGGCGCTGCGCTCGAACCCGCTCGCCATGCTGGGTGGACTGCTCGCGAAGCGAGCGCTCGGCGCGATGAAGCGGAAGATCGACTGGCGGGAGATCGGCGGCGCGCCGCTCATCGGCGTGGCGGGCGTGGGCTTCATCACGCACGGCCGCTCCGACGCGCTTGCCATCCAGAACGCGGTGCGCCGGGTGCGCGCCGCAGCCGACGCCCACGCCACCGACGAGATCGCGGCCGCGGCGAGCCAGGCGGAGGCGCTCCTCGCGGCCGCGGCGGCTCCGGCCGAGGCGGGGACCCAGCCAGGGCGCGCCGGCTCGGCCCCCGAAGCCTGACACGCACTCGAGAAAGAAAGGAAACCATGCGCTCGCTCATCGTCGGAACCGGATCGTACGCGCCGGAGAAGGTCGTCACCAACGCCGATCTGGAGAAGGTCGTCGACACGACCGACTCGTGGATCGTCGAGCGCACCGGCATCCGCGAGCGGCACGTGGCGGCGCCGGAGCAGGCGACGAGCGATCTCGCCATGGAGGCGGCGAAGCGCGCCCTCGAGATGGCCCAGGTCGATCCCAAGGACCTCGACCTCATCGTGATGGGCACCATCACGCCCGACTACCCTTGGCCCTCGACCGCCGCCATCCTGCAGGGCCGGCTCGGCAACAAGAAGGCGTTCGCCTTCGACGTCTCCGCCGCCTGCGCCGGCTCGCTCTACGCGCTCTCCATCGCCGACCGCTACGTCGCGACCGGTGGCGTGAAGCGCGCGCTCGTGATCGGCGCCGAGCTGCTGACGCGCATCGTCGACTGGAAGGACCGCAACACCTGCGTCCTCTTCGGCGACGGCGCCGGCGCGGCGGTGCTCGCCCCCACCGACGACGATCGGCGCGGCATCCAGTCGATCCAGCTCCACGCCGACGGCTCGGCCTGGCACATGCTGCACCAGGGCGGCCCCGGCTCCCGCCACCCGCTCACCGCGGACACGTACGCGCAGGGCAAGCACCACCTGTTCATGAACGGCCGCGAGGTCTACAAGTTCGCGGTGCGCGCGCTGGAGGAGGCCTGCCGCGAGACGCTCGCCGCGAGCAAGCTGTCGCCGTCCGACGTGACCTGGGTGTGCGCCCACCAGGCCAACAAGCGGATCCTCGACTCGACCCTGGAGCGGCTCGGGATCCCGGAGTCGAAGTGCTGGATGAACCTCGAGAAGTACGGCAACACCTCGTCGGCGAGCCTCCCGATGACGCTCGACGAGGCGAACCGCGCCGGCTGGCTCAAGCCGGGCGACACCATCCTCACCACCGCCATCGGCGCTGGCATGGCCTGGGGCGCCGGCCTCATCCGCTGGTAGGAGTGACCGACGATGGGCAAGCTGGCCTTCATCTTCCCGGGGCAGGGCTCGCAGGCGGCGGGCATGGGCAAGGCCCTCGCCGACGCCTTCCCGGCGGCGCGTCGCGTCTTCGACGAGGTGGACGCGGCGCTGGGCGAGAAGCTGTCCGAGCTTTGCTTCAACGGCCCCGACGAGCAGCTCAAGCTCACCGCCAACACCCAGCCCGCCATCCTCACCGTCTCGGCCGCGGCCGCGGCGGTGCTGGCGGAGCACGGCGTCACCCCGGACCTCGTGGCGGGCCACTCGCTCGGCGAGTACTCGGCGCTGGTCGCCTCGGGCGCGCTCTCCGCGCCCGAGGCCGCCAAGGCGGTGCGGGCTCGCGGCACCTTCATGCAGGAGGCCGTGCCCGCCGGGCAGGGTGCGATGGCGGCGGTGCTTGGGCTCGAGCCCGGCCGCGTGCGCGCCATCTGCGAGTCGGTCGAGGCTGCCGGCGGCCAGGTCTGCTCGCCGGCCAACTACAACGACCCCGGTCAGACCGTCATCGCCGGCGCGGCGGCGGCGGTGGAGCGCGCCTCCGCCGAGCTCAAGGCGGCCGGCGCCAAGCGCGTGCTGCCCCTCCCCGTGTCCGCCCCCTTCCACTGCGCGCTCATGGAGCCCGTCAAGGCGCGGCTCGAGCCGGTCCTGCGCGCCGTGGCCTGGCGCGAGCCGCGGGTCGCGGTGGTGACGAACGTCGAGGCGAGGCCGAACCGCGAGGTGGAGCGGATCGTCCCCTTGCTGCTCGAGCAGGTCTCCGCGCCGGTGCGCTGGCTCGAGTGCGTCGAGGAGCTCGCGCGCCTGGGCGTGACGCGGATGGTCGAGGTGGGCCCGGGGAAGGTGCTCTCCGGGCTGGTGAAGCGCATCGCCAAGGGCGTCGAGGTGGTGAACGTCGAGGATCCCGCGTCGCTCGAGAAGGCGCTCGCGGCGTTGAAGGGGTAAGGCATGTACGACTTCAACGGCAAGGCGGCGCTCGTCACCGGCGGCTCGCGCGGCATCGGGCGCGCCGTGGCGATCGCGCTCGCCGAGGGCAAGGCGAAGGTGGCGATCAACTACGCCGGCAACGAGGCCGCGGCGCAGGAGGCGGCCACGCTGTGCGAGCAGGCGGGCGCGCCCGCGGTGAAGCTCCTGAAGTTCGACGTGGCCGACCCGGCCGCGTGCGCGGCGGCCGTGGACGAGGTGGTGGGCGCCTTCGGTGGCCTCCACGTCCTCGTCAACAACGCCGGCATCGCGGTGGACCAGCTCGTCATGCGGGTGAAAGACGACGACTGGCAGCGCCAGCTCGACGTGAACCTCACCGGCGCCTTCAACCTCATCCGCGCCGCGACGCGCCCCATGATGAAGGCGAAGGGCGGCGCCATCGTGAACCTCACCAGCGTGGTGGGGGAGATGGGCAACGCCGGCCAGGCGGCCTACGCCGCCACGAAGGCGGGCCTCATCGGCCTCACGAAGTCGGTCGCCCGGGAGCTCGCGAGCCGCAACATCCGCGTCAACGCGGTGGCGCCGGGCTTCATCGACACCGACATGACGGCCGGGCTGCCCGAGGCGGCCCGCGCCACCATGCTGAACAACATTCCGCTCGCGCGGCTCGGGACGGCCCGGGAAGTCGCCGACGCCGTGGCGTGGCTGGCGAGCGAACGAGCGTCGTACGTGACCGGAGAGGTGGTCCGGGTGAACGGCGGCATGTACATGTAGCCGGATTTCCCGGCCACAGTGCGTCCCCAACGAAAGGAACGACCGTGACGGCAACCAACGTGGAGTCGAAGGTCAAGGGCATCATCGCGGAGCAGCTCGGCGTCTCCGAGGAGGAGATCAAGATCACCTCGAGCTTCATCGAGGACCTCGGCGCGGACTCGCTCGACATCGTCGAGCTCGTCATGGCGATGGAGGAGGAGTTCGAGGTCGAGATCCCCGACGAGGAGGCCGAGAACATCAAGACCGTCCAGGACGCGGTCAATTACATCAACACGCACAAGAAGTAGGCAGCACGCGATAGGTCGCGCCGCCCCGCCCGAGGTGGGCCGGGGCGGGCGAAGCTTTCGCGAGCGTCGTAGGGCGGGAGGGTACCCGCCGCCGCAGGCGGTGGCTGGTCCCCCGCCGGGAAGGATCAGGAGGTGAGCATCATGTCGAGACGGCGCGTCGTCGTCACCGGACTCGGGATCGTCAGCCCCGTCGGCACCGGGGTGGAGGAGGCCTGGCGCGGCATCGTGGCGGGCAAGAGCGGGATCGGGCCCATCACGCAGTTCGACGCCTCGACCTACCCGACCCGTATCGCGGGCGAGGTGAGGGGCTTCGAGCCCGAGAAGTGGATGGAGAAGAAGGAGGCGCGACGGAACGACCGCTTCATCCAGTTCACCATGGCCGCCGCCGAAATGGCCATGAAGGACTCGGGCCTCGACATGTCGAAGGAGGACCCCGAGCGCATCGGCGCCGTCATCGGCGCCGGCCTGGGCGGGCTCTCCACCATCGAGGAGACGCACAAGGTCCTGCTCGAGAAGGGCGTGAAGCGCGTCAGCCCGTTCTTCATCCCCTCGCTGATCGTGAACCTCGCGCCGGGGCAGGTGAGCCTCAAGTACGGGATGAAGGGGCCGAACTACTCGCCGGTCTCCGCCTGCGCCACCTCGAATCACTCCATCGGCGACGCGCTCATGCTCATCGAGCGGGGGATGGCCGACGTGATGATGACCGGCGGCGCCGAGGCGACCATCACCCCGCTCGGCATCGGCGGCTTCTGCGCGGCGCGCGCGCTCTCGGAGCGCAACGACGCGCCCGAGAAGGCGAGCCGCCCGTACGACAAGGGGCGCGACGGCTTCGTGGCCGGCGAGGGCTCGGGGCTCATCGTGCTCGAGGAGTACGAGCACGCGAAGCGGCGCGGCGCGCGCATCTACTGCGAGCTGGTGGGCTACGGCGCGAGCGCCGACGCGCACCACATCACCGAGCCCGCGCCGGAGGGCGAGGGTGGGCAGCGCGCGATGCGCATGGCGCTCCAGGACGCCGGTCTTTCCCCCGAGCAGGTCGGGTACGTGAACACGCACGGGACCTCGACGCCGAAGGGCGACATCGCCGAGTGCCAGGCCATCAAGAAGGTCTTCGGCGGCTGGGCGAAGGACGGGCTCGTCATCTCGTCCACCAAGTCGATGACGGGCCACCTGCTCGGCGCCGCTGGCGGCGTGGAGGCGGTCTTCGGCATCCTGGCGCTCCACACGGGGGTCATCCCGCCGACCATCAACGTCGAGGAGCAGGATCCGGAGTGCGATCTCGACGTCGTCCCGAACACGGCCCGCGAGAAGCGGGTCGACGCCGTCATGTCGAACAGCTTCGGGTTCGGCGGGACGAACGCGGTGCTCTGCTTCAAGCGCGTCTAGGCGGCCGAGGGACGCGAGGGCTCACACGGCCGGCCTGGGGGCGCCTCGGGCCGGCCGTCACCTTTGGAGGAACCCATGGCGGAACGGGTGATCGCGGGATCGGACCACGCGGGCCTCGTGCTGCGCGCGGAGGTGGTTCGGGTCGCGCGCGAGAAGGGGTTCGAGGTGGAGGACCTCGGGCCGCTCTCGGGCGACAGCGTCGACTACCCCGACTACGCGCGGAAGGTGGCGGAGGCGGTCGCCGCCGGGCGGGCGCGCTTCGGCGTACTCGTCTGCGGGACCGGAATCGGCATGTCGATCGCCGCCAACAAGGTGAAGGGCGTACGCGCCGCGCACTGCGGAAACGAGCTCGAGGCGCGGATGGCGCGGGCCCACAACGACGCGAACGTGCTGTGCCTGGGCGAGCGTGTGCTGGGGCTCGGCCTCGGCGCCGCCGTCGTGACCGCCTTCCTCGAGCAGCCGTTCGAGGGCGGCCGCCACCAGCGCCGCGTCGACAAGATCGGCGCGCTGGAAAAGTAGGACGGACGGCGGTATTTCAACCCACCCCCTCCCCGAGGAGCCCCCCATGATGCCGATCCAGCGCCTCTCCGACGCCGATCCCGCCGTCGCCGGTCTCATCCGCGAGGAGACGCGCCGCCAGGCCGAGGGCCTCGAGCTCATCGCCAGCGAGAACTTCGTCTCGCCGGCGGTGCTGGAGGCGCTCGGCTCGACCCTCACCAACAAGTACGCCGAGGGTTACCCCGGGAAGCGGTACTACGGCGGCTGCGAGGTGGTCGATCGGGTCGAGCAGCTCGCCATCGACCGGGCGAAGCAGATCTTCGGGGCGGACCACGCCAACGTCCAGCCGCACTCCGGGTCGCAGGCGAACATGGCGGCCTACTTCGCGCTGGCGCAGCCGGGCGACACGCTGCTCGCGATGAGCCTCAACTTCGGCGGGCACCTCACCCACGGCTCGCCGGTCAACTTCTCCGGCAAGCTGTTCAAGATCGTCCCCTACGGCCTGAAGCAGGGCGACGAGACCATCGACCTGGACGAGGTGGCGCGGCTGGCGAAGGAGCACCGGCCCAGGATCATCGTCGTCGGCGCGAGCGCCTACCCGCGCACGCTCCACTTCGATCGATTCGCGGAGATCGCGACGAGCGTCGGGGCGTCCATGGTGGTGGACATGGCGCACATCGCCGGCCTCGTGGCCGCCGGGCTGCACCCGTCGCCGGTGCCGCACGCGGAGATCGTGACCAGCACCACGCACAAGACGCTGCGCGGACCGCGCGGCGGCCTCATCCTGGCGAAGGAGCAGCACGCGAAGGTCCTGAACAGCCAGATCTTCCCTGGGATCCAGGGCGGCCCGCTCGAGCACGTCATCGCGGCCAAGGCGGTGGCCTTCGGCGAGGCGCTCCGGCCCGAGTTCAAGGCCTACCAGCGCCGCATCGTCGAGAACGCGAAGGCGCTCGCCGAGGGGCTCGTGCGCGCCGGGCTGCGGCTCGTCTCGGGCGGCACCGACAACCACCTCATGCTGGTCGACCTCCGCCCCAAGAAGCTCACCGGCAAGGTGGCCGAGGAGGCGCTCGGAAAGGCCGGCATCACCGTCAACAAGAACATGATCCCGTGGGATCCGGAGAAGCCGATGACGACTTCGGGCATCCGTGTCGGGACGCCGGCGCTCACGACGCGCGGGATGGGGCCGAAGGAGATGGCGCTCGTGGCCGGCCTCATCGGGCGCGTGCTCGACGCGCCGGGCGACGAGGCGGCGGTCGCGACGGTGCGCGGCGAGGTGAAGGAGCTCTGCGCCCAGTTCCCGATGTACGCCGGGATGTACTAGCCCGAGCCCGCGGAGGTCGAGGAGCCCATGCGCTGCCCCTGGTGCGGTCACCCCGAGGATCGGGTCGTCGACTCGCGCGAGGCGCAGGAGGGGCAGGTCACGCGCCGCCGCCGCGAGTGCCTCGGCTGCGGGCGCCGCTTCACGACGTACGAGCGGGTCGAGGACGTGCTCCCGCAGGTGGTGAAGAAGGACGGCCGGCGCGAGCCATTCGACCGGCGCAAGATCGTGGACGGGCTGCAGCGCGCTTGCCAGAAGCGCCCGGTGTCGCGGGAGCAGATCGACGAGCTCGTCTCGGCGGTGGAGCGGCGCGTCCAGGAGCTGGGGGAGCGCGAGGTGGCGAGCCACGTGGTGGGCGAGGCCGTGATGGAGAGGCTGCGCGCGCTCGACCCGGTCGCCTACGTCCGGTTCGCGTCGGTCTACCGCGCGTTCACTGACGTCGGCGAGTTCATGAGCGAGCTGGAAGGCCTGGCCAAGCGCCCCGGCAGCGGGTCGACATGAGCGAAGCGGCTGCGGAGCGGTTCATGCGGCGCGCCCTGCGCGAGGCGGCGAAGGGCCTCGGCCGCACCCGGCCCAACCCGCCCGTCGGGGCGGTGCTCGTCAAGGGCGGGCGGGTCGTGGCACGCGGTCACCACGCGCGGGCGGGCGGGCCGCACGCCGAGGTCGTGGCGCTGCGCGCGGCGGGAGCGGCGGCCCGCGGCGCCGACCTCTACACCACGCTCGAGCCTTGCGATCACTACGGGAAGACCCCGCCCTGCAGCCGCGCCATCCTGGAGGCCGGCGTCCGGCGCGTCTTCGTCGGCTCGCGCGACCCGAACCCGCTCGTGAAGGGACGCGGGGTGCGTCGGCTCCGGCGCGCTGGCGTCGAGGTGGTGCAGGACGTGTCGCGCGCCGACTGCGACGAGCTCATCTCGCCCTGGCTGCGGTTCATCGAGACCGGCCGCCCGTTCGTCACGCTCAAGGCGGCGATCACGGTCGACGGCAAGATCGCGACCGCCTCGGGCGACTCGCGCTGGGTGACCGGCGAGGCGGCCCGCCTCGAGGTGCACCGGATCCGCGACCAGGTCGACGCCGTGCTGGTGGGCGCCGGTACAGCCCGGCAGGACGATCCGATCCTCAACACGCGCCTGCCGCGCGGCCGCGGGCACGATCCCGTGCGGGTGGTGCTGGACAGCCGGCTCACGCTGCCGCCCACGCTCCGCATGTTCACGGTCGCGTCGGAGGCGCCCGCGCTCGTCGCGACCACCGCCTCGGGCGGGGAGGGCCGGTTCGGCCGGGGCGTCACGGTGCTGCATTGCAGCGCGCGCGACGGTCGCGTCGACCTCGACGACCTGCTGGCGCGCCTCGGCGCGCTCGGCCTGACGCACCTCCTCGTCGAGGGAGGGGCCGAGGTCCACGCGGCCTTCCTCGCCGCGGGTCTCGTCGATCGCGCGATCATCCACGTCGCGCCGAAGATCCTGGGAGGTGGAAAGGACTGGCTCGCCGGCCCGGGGCCGGCGCGGATGCCGGAGGCGCTCCCGCTCGCGGGTGTCAGCGTCCGGCGGCTCGGCGACGACCTCGTGATCGAGGGACGGCCCGACCGCGCGGCCGCGGCCGCGGCGCAGCGGGCGGCGCGACGTCATTCCCGCGGGCCCATCCGTCCGGGGCAGCGAAACTCCGGCGGGCGCCGGATGCGGGCCGACGTCCGATGACGCCCGGGTGTAGGTGGTGGATCACCTTGGCCTTTTCGGCCCTTGCCGCTAGGATTCCGCTCCCGATGTTCACCGGTCTCATCTCCGACGTAGCAACGGTCGAGCGCGTGGCGCCCCGGCAGGGAGGCGCGCGCCTCACGCTCCGCCCGAAGGCGCTCGATGTCGACGCGCTCGCGCTCGGCGAGAGCGTGGCCTGCTCCGGCGCGTGCCTCACGGTCGTCGAGCGCGGCGGCGGCCTCGTCTCCTTCGACGCCGTCCCCGAGACGCTCGCCCGCACCACGCTCGGGACGTGGCGGCCCGGCACGCAGGTGAACCTGGAGCGGGCGCTGGCGGTCGGCGATCGCCTCGGCGGCCATCTCGTGGCAGGACACGTCGACGCGGAGGGCGAGGTGCTGGCGCGCGCCGCCGAAGGGCAGGGCGCCCGCCTGACGCTGTCGCTGCCGGCCGCGATCGCGCCGCTCGTGGCGGAGAAGGGCTCCATCGCCATCGATGGCATCTCCCTCACGGTCGCCCGGGCGTACCGGGACCGCTTCGAGGTGGCGCTCATCCCCGAGACGCTCGCCCGCACCACGCTCGGTGCGGCCGGGACGGGCACGAAGGTGAACCTGGAGGCGGACGTGGTGGCGCGGCACGTGGCACGGCTGGCGGAGTTCGGGATCTCGCCGGGAGGGCTCGACGCCGGCGCCCTGGCGCGCTGGGGATACGGAGGGAGCGCGGCATGACACCGTCCATCGATCACGCCCGGCACGCGCTCGAGCGCATCGACGCCGCCATCGAGGTCTTCCGGCAGGGCCGGATGATCATCCTCGTCGACGACGAGGACCGCGAGAACGAGGGCGATCTCTGCATCGCGGCCGAGAAGGTGACGCCGAACGCCATCAACTTCATGGCGAAGCACGGCCGCGGCCTCGTCTGCCTCGCGCTCACCGAGGAGAAGGTCCGGCAGCTCCGGCTGCCCCTCATGGTCGACGAGGGCGCGAACACGAGCACCTTCGGGACCGCCTTCACGGTCAGCATCGAGGCCGCGCGCGGCGTCACGACCGGCATCAGCGCCCGCGATCGGGCCCACACCATCCTCACCGCCGTGAAGGACGACGCCCGCCCCGAGGACCTGGCTCGGCCCGGCCACGTCTTCCCGCTGCGGGCGCGCCGGGGGGGCGTGCTCGTCCGCGCCGGCCAGACCGAGGGCTCGGTCGACCTCGCGCGGCTGGCGGGCCTGAAGGCCGCCGCCGTCATCTGCGAGGTGATGAACGACGACGGGACGATGGCGCGGCTCCCGGAGCTCGAGAAGCTGGGCGCCCAGTTCGACATCCCCATCGTCTCGGTGGCCGACCTCATCGCCTACCGGATGATGAAGGACACCTTGGTGCGGCGCGCCGCTCAGGCGCCGGTCCCGACCGTCTACGGCGGCTTCAACGCGGTCGCCTACGAGAACGACATCGACCGCCACCAGCACGTGGCGCTCGTGAAGGGCAAGTGGCGCGAGGACGAGCCGGTGCTGGTGCGCGTCCACTCGAAGTGCCTCACCGGCGACGTGTTCGGGTCGGAGCGGTGCGACTGCGGGCCGCAGCTCCACGCGGCGCTGCGCCAGATCGAGGCGGCCGGGAAGGGCGTGCTCGTCTACCTCGACCAGGAAGGGCGTGGCATCGGGCTCGTCAACAAGCTCAAGGCCTACAACCTCCAGGACGAGGGCTTCGACACCGCCGAGGCCAACGTGAAGCTCGGGTTCAAGCCCGACCTGCGCGACTACGGCATCGGCGCCCAGATCCTGCGCGATCTCGGTGTGCGGAAGATGCGGCTCCTCACGAACAACCCGAAGAAGATCGTCGGGCTGGAGGGGTACGGCCTCGAGGTCCTGGAGCGGGTGCCGATCGAGACGCCGCCCACCCGTCGCAACCGTGCCTACCTCATGACGAAGCGCGACAAGATGGGGCACCTCCTCACGCTCGTCACGCCCCGCACCTCCCGTGCCGCCAAGGGGCTCGCCCGCCGCAGCGCGCCCGCGAAAGGAAAGAAGCGATGAACGTCTACGAAGGGTCGCTGGTCGCGACCGGGCTGCGCTTCGCGGTGGTGGTGGCGCGCTTCAACTCGCTCGTCACCGAGCAGCTGCTCTCCGGCGCGCTCGACGCGCTCCGCCGGCACGGCGCCGACGAGGCGGCCGTCGACGTCTACCGCTGCCCGGGCACGTTCGAGCTGCCGGCGCTGCTGAAGCGGGTGGCGCTCTCGGGCCGCTACGACGCGGTGGTGGCGCTGGGCGCGGTCATCCGCGGTGGGACCCCGCACTTCGAGTACGTGGCGGCCGAGGCCACGAAGGGCGTGGCGCACGTCGCGCTCGAGGCCGGCTGCGCCGTCGCGATGGGCGTCCTCACCTGCGACACGATGGAGCAGGCGCTGGAGCGGGCCGGAGTGAAGGCGGGCAACAAGGGCGCCGAGGCGGCCGCGGCCGCCATCGAGCAGGCCAACGTCTTCAAGGCGGTGGTGGCTCGCGCGGGCAAGCGGGCCGACTGATGAGCTCCGGGAGACGCACGAAGGCCCGGGAGCGCGCGCTCCAGGCGCTGTACCAGATCGACGTCGCGGCGACCGACCTCGACGAAGCGCTCTCGAGGTTCTGGAGGAGCTTCGAGCCGGTGGAGCGCGAGGTCATGGCGCTCGCGGAGGAGCTGGTCCGCGGCGTGGCGCGCCACCGCCGCGAGATCGACGACGCCATCGAGGGCGTCTCGCAGAACTGGCGCCTCGACCGGATGGCGCGCGTCGACCGGAACATCCTGCGGCTGGCGGTCTTCGAGCTGGCGCACCGGAGCGATGCGCCGGTGAACGTCGTCATCGACGAGGCGATCGAGCTCGGCAAGAAGTACGGCAGCGAGAGCTCGGGCGCCTTCGTGAACGGGGTGCTCGACCGCATCGCGGCCGGGTTGCCGCCAAGCCGGCGGGGCGAGGGGTAGCCGTGTCCAGGCTCCGCCTCGAGCCGCAGGAGCTCGGCCTGCCAGCGCTCGACGCGCTCGACGTGGACGCGCTCGCGGTGCTGGTCGGTCCGGAGCGGCCGCTGCAGGGCCTGGCGGGGTTCGCCGACTGGCGCCTCTGCGGGCTCATCTCGCGCGCCATCCGCGACGCGAGCTACCGGCCGGAGACCGGCGAGGCGTTGCTGCGCCCGTCCGGCGGGCGCATCGCCGTCCCGCGCATCTTCTGCTTCGGCGCGCCCGAGGCGCCGCCCGACCCCGCCGCTTGGGCGGTGCAGGTGGCGCGGCTCTGTCAGGCGATGCACAAGGCGGGCAGCGCGAGCTGGGCCGGTGCGCTCCCGCCCGTACCGGCGGGCGACGTGCCCTGGGGGCGCCTCTTCCTCGAGGCGCTCCTCCCGGTGGCGCCGCGCCGGCTGGTACTGCTCGGCGACGCGCGCGTGCTCTACCGCGAGCTCGCGCAGGCGCGCGAGGCCCTGCGTGCGACGGACGTCGAGCTGGTGGCGCCCGGCTCGCGCGTCGAGCTGCCGCGTGCGGCCAGCGTGCCGCACGCACCGCGCGGCGCCACTACGGCGTGATCCGCTCCATCATGCGCGCAAAGGGGATGGTCTCGCGCACGTGGTGGAGGCCGCAGATCCAGGCCACGCAGCGCTCGACGCCCATGCCGAAGCCGGCGTGCGGCACCGACCCGTAGCGCCGCACGTCGAGGTACCACTCGAAGGCCTCCTTCGGCAGCCCGTGCTGCGCGACGGACGCCTCCAGCGTCGCGAGGTCGTCCTCGCGCTGCCCGCCGCCGATGATCTCCCCGTACCCCTCGGGCGCGAGCACGTCGCAGCCGAGCGCGACCTTCGGATCCTGGGGGTCCTTCTTGAAGTAGAAGGCCTTCATCTCGGCGGGGTAGCGGTGGACCATGACCGGCCGGTCGTAGGCGGAGGCGACGACGGTCTCCTCGTCGCCGCCGATGTCGTCGCCCCACTTCATCGGGTGGCCGGCCTTCTGGATGACCTCCACCGCCTCCGTGTAGGTGATGCGTGGGAACGGCGCCTTCACGTTCCGCAGCTTCTCCACGTCGCGCTCGAGCACGCCCTTCAGCTCGCGCTCGTGCTTCGCGAGGACCGTCTGCACCACGTGGGCGACGAGCTGCTCCATGAGCTCCATGTCGCCGTCGAGGTCCATGAAGGCGACCTCGGGCTCGACCATCCAGAACTCGGTCAGGTGACGGCGCGTCTTCGACTTCTCGGCTCGGAAGGTCGGTCCGAAGCAGTAGACCTTCCCGAGCGCCATCGCGGCCGCCTCCATGTACAACTGGCCGGACTGCGTCAGGTACGCCTTGCCGAGGTCGAAGTAGGGCACCTCGAACAGCGTGGAGGTTCCCTCGCAGGCGCTGGGCGTGAAGACCGGCGCGTCGACGAGCGTGAAGCCTCGCCCGTCGAAGAAGTCGCGGATGGCCTTCACCACGGAGTGCCGGACGCGGAGGATGACGGACTGGCGCTGGGAACGGAGCCAGTTGTGGCGCTGTTCCATCAGGAACGCGACGCCGTGCTCCTTGTGGCCGAGCGGGAACTCGCGGGCCGGCTTCGTCACCGCCCGCAGTTCCTTCACGTCGAGCTCGAAGCCGATCGGCGAGCGGGCGTCCTTCTTCACGAGGCCGGTGACGGTGAGCGAGGTCTCCTGCGGGAGGTGGTCCGCCTCCTGGAAGACCTCGGGCGAGACGTTCCCCTTGAACACGACGCACTGGATGACGCCGGTCCCATCGCGCACCTGCAGGAAGTGCAGCTTCCCCGAGGAGCGGCGGTTGTGGAGCCAGCCGTGGAGCGTGATCTCCTTCCCCTCGTGCGCGGCGATGTCGGCGATGTAGACGGGCGGGAACATGGGGTCGTCTCCGGTGGTCGAAACGGGCGGCGAATATAGCGGGATCCACTCCACCCGTCGCGGGCGGGCGCGCGACCGCGCGGCGGCGGGGCGGGCATTTTGGACAACCCGCTCATGACGCGACCCCGGGGCCGGGTTAGGATGCCCGGCTCAGCCATGCCCATGAACGAGCGTTACGAGCCGCAGTCGATCGAGCCGCGCTGGCAGGAGCGCTGGACGTCCGCCCGCACCTTCTCCGCCGGGAACCGGCCCGGGGCCGAGAAGCGGTACGTCCTCGAGATGTTCCCCTATCCGTCGGGCGCCATGCACATGGGACACGCCCGCGTCTACACGATCGGTGACGCCCTGGCCCGCTACCTGCGCATGCGCGGCCACGACGTGCTGCACCCGATCGGCTTCGACGCGCTCGGGCTCCCGGCCGAGAACGCGGCGCTCAAGGACGGCAAGCACCCGGCGGAGCGCACCCGCGAGAACATCGTCTCGTTCCGCGCCGAGATGCGTTCCCTCGGCTACGCCTTCGACTGGGACCGCGAGATCGTCACCGCGGACCCCGAGTACTATCGCTGGAACCAGTGGTTCTTCGTGAAGATGCTGGAGCGGGGGATCGTCTACCGCCGGCAGGGGAAGGCCAACTGGTGCACGGGCTGCCTCACCGTCATCGCGAACGAGCAGGTGCTCGAGCAGGACGGGCAGCGGGTGTGCGAGCGGTGCCACTCGCCCGTCATCGAGAAGGTCATCCCGGAGTGGGCTTTCCGCATCACCGCCTACGCGGACGCGCTGCTCGACGGCCTCGATCAGCTCGGCGCCTGGCCCGAGCGCGTCACCACCATGCAGCGGAACTGGATCGGACGCAGCGTGGGGGCGCAGGTCCAGTTTCCGGTGCAGGGGTCGGACCGCGCGATCGAGGTCTTCACCACCCGGGTCGACACCATTTACGGCTGCACGTACGTGGTCCTGGCGCCCGAGCACCCGCTCGTCGAGACGGTGACGCGGCCAGAGCGGCTCGCCGAGGTGCGCGCCTTCGTGGAGCGGATGCGGCGCACGGAGGCGGCGGAGCGAACGGGCGAGGGCGCGCCGAAGGAGGGCGTCTTCACCGGAGCGGAGGCGGTGAACCCGTACACCGGCGCGCGCGTCCCGGTGTGGATCGCGAACTTCGTGCTCGCCGAGTACGGGACCGGCGCGGTGATGAGCGTCCCCGCTCACGACCAGCGCGACTTCGAGTTCGCGCGGAAGTACGGCCTCCCGGTCAAGACGGTGATCCAGCCCGAGCGCGGCGAGCGCACGCCGCCCGGCGACCAGCTCTCCGCCGCGACGACCGAGGACGGCGTCCTCGCCGACTCCGGCCCGTACACCGGGCTCAGGAGCGCCGACGCGCGCTTCCGGATGAGCGCCGACGCGAAGGCGAAAGGCTTTGGCGACGCGACCGTCCGTTACCACCTGCGTGACTGGGGCTTCTCCCGCCAGCGCTACTGGGGGACGCCCATCCCCATCATCTACTGCCCCGATCACGGGGCGGTGCCGGTGCCGGTGGAGGACCTGCCGGTGAAGCTGCCGGAGCAGGCGATCATCACCGGCACGGGCGAGCCACCGCTCGCCAAGGTGCCCGAGTTCGTGGACACCGTTTGCCCCCGCTGCGGCAAGCCCGCCCGCCGCGAGACCGAGACGATGGACACCTTCGTCGACTCCTCCTGGTACTACGCGCGCTACCTCTCGCCGAAGGACGACCGGCAGCCCTTCGACCCGAAGCTGGCGGACCGCTGGCTCCCCATTGACGTCTACGTCGGCGGCCCCGAGCACGCCGTGATGCACCTGCTCTACTTCCGGTTCTGGAACCGGGTCATGCGCGAGCTCGGGCTGGTACCCGTGGACGAGCCGTGCAAGCGCCTCGTCACGCAGGGCATCGTCAACGGACCGGACGGCAAGAAGATGTCGAAGCGGTGGGGCAATGTCGTCGCTCCCGGCCCCATGGTGCGCAAGTACGGCGCGGACACGGTGCGGCTCTTCATGCTCTTCGCCGCGCCGCCCGAGAAGGACATCGACTGGTCCGACGAGCAGGTGGACGGTCTGTTCCGGTTCCTCTCGCGCGTGTGGCGCATCTTCCACGCACGCGAGGCTTGCTTCGGGGCGGACGAGGCGGCGCTGGGGCAGGCCTCCGGAGCGGCGCTGGAGCTCCGCCGCCGCACTCATCGCACGATCAAGAAGGTGACCGACGGCCTCGAGGCGGACCTCAAGTTCAACACCGGCATCGCCGGCCTCATGGAGCTCGTCAACGACCTCTACGCCTTCGAGCCCGCCTCCGAAGAGGATCGCGCCGCGGTGCGCGAGGCGCTCGTCGCGCTCGCGACGCTGCTCGCGCCGTTCGCGCCCCACGCGGCCGAGGAGCTGTGGCACGCGGTCCGCGGCGCCGCCGCGGACGGGGTGCTGCTCGCGGACCAGCCCTGGCCAGGCTTTGACCCGGCGCTGGTCGCAGCGGACACCGTCACCATCGCCGTCCAGGTGAACGGGAAGCTCCGTGGCGAGGTGCGCGCGGCGGCGGCCGCGACCGAGGCCGAGGTCCGGGCGCTCGCCGAGGCGGAGGAGAAGGTGAAGGGCTACCTCGCCGGAAAGACGGTGCGCAAGGTCGTCTTCGTCCCGAAGCGGCTCATGAACTTCGTGGTGAGTTGAGGTAACAGCATTGCCCCGCTGGAGTGAGTCCGTGAACGAGCCCGCGCCCGCGCCCGAAGAATGCCGGGCTCGGGCTCGGGCTCAGGGCTCGAGTCGATCCAGGGGCGCCTTGAGCGCGTTGGCGCTCCTCCCCCTCGCCCTCGCCTCCTGCGGCTACACCGTGCACGCCCAGGGGCGCCTCCCCGAGAACGCGCGGCAAATATTCGTCCGGCCACTCGAGGACCACACCACCGACGCGGATGCCGGCGCGCTCGTCGCGGCGGCGCTCCGCCGCGAGCTGGCGCGCCGTGGCGCCGATGCGGGGCCGGGTGCGCCGGCGCAGCTCGAGGGCGCGGTGGAGGGCGTGAGCTTCGGCGCCTCGAGCCCGAACGGCGCCATCTACAGGCTGACGCTGAGCGTCACGGCGCGCCTGGTCGTGGCCGGCCAGGTCGCGAGCGAGCAGCGGTCGCAGCGATCCGAGGACTGGCTCGCGGGACAGGATCCGCTCGAGAGCGAGGGCCGGCGGCGGCTGGCGCTGCGCCACGCGGCCGAGGCGGCCGCGCGCGAGATCGTCGAGAGGCTGGAGGTGCCCTAGCTTTCGCGGCGGGGCATGCTGCCCCGCGCCGCCGGCGGAGCCGTCAGGGTGCAGCATCACCCTGTCGCGCGCGACCCTGCGGCGCGCGGCCCATACCAGCCTGGCGGCGGGGGGCTGCGCGCTGCGCGGGTCTTCTCCAGCGTTGCTACTTCGCGGGCTGCAGCGCCTTGGCGGCGGCCTTGGCGAGCCGCGAGATCCGGCGCGCGGCGGCGTTCTTGTGGATGATGCCCTTGGAGGCGGCCTTGTCGAGCGTCCTCAGCGCCGCCGCGACGGCCTGCTTGGCCGCGGCAGGATCTGCCTGGACGATCGCCTCGCGCGCCTTCTTGACGGAGGACTTGAGGCCGGTCCGGACCTGCACGTTGCGGGTGCGGCGCTTCTGGGCCTGCCGGTTGCGCTTCTCAGCGGAGCGGGTGTTCGCCAACGGAACTCTCCGGATCTTCGGTTGGAAAGCGGCGTTCTCTACCGCCCGCCGACGGCGGAGTCAAGCGCCCGCAGCTCGCCTGCGACCGGCGTGACGCGCGGGCGCGCCGAGAGGGCTCGTCCGAAGCAGGCGTCACGCGTCGCCTACAACGACGCGGTCGTCACGACACCGCTCTCGGCAGACCGTTGCGGCTGTAGGGCGCGCCGCGCGCGTGCCGCGCGGGGCCGTATGCCATGCGGTCGCGAACGTCCTTGACAGGCGGCTAGTTATCCACCGCCCGGAAAAGTCGACGTCCCGGGGCTCCGGGTCCATCGGGGGCATGTGGCCAAGCAATGCGAAAAACGCTGCGAAGGCATTGATTTTCCACGAAAGCAGCCTGGCCGTCGCCCCCCACGGGGTGGGTGAGAAGCCGCTGCGGCGCGCCCACCGCGCCGGTGCCCACAAAGTTTTCCACGAACTTTCCACAAAATCTGTGGAGAGCTTGCCACCGTGGTCAGGGGTGTGGACCTAGGTGGTTTTTTTGGTTTGTCCTTCGAGCGCCTTGGCCTCATTCCAGAGTTCGTCCATCTGCTCCAGCGTGGCCTGGCCGTGCGGCACGGCGGCGCGCTCCAGGCCGCGTTCGACGTGCTCGAAGCGGACGATGAAGCGGGCGACGGCGGCGCGCAACGCCTCCTCCGGCGCCACCGAGAGCTTGCGCGCGAGGTTGGCGGCCGCGAACAGCACGTCCCCGAGCTCGTGCTCGACGGCGGCGCGGTCGCCGCTCGCCACCGCCTCGTCGAGCTCTCGGAGCTCCTCCTCCACCTTGGCGCGCGCCCCGGTGGCATCCGGCCAGTCGAAGCCGACGCGGCTCGCCTTCTCCGTGAGCCGGTCGGCGCGCGCCAGGGCCGGCATCTCGCGCGGCACCCCCTCGAGCACGCTCCGCCCCTTGCCCTTGGCCGCCTTCTCCTCCTTCTTGAGCGCAGCCCACTGCTTCAACACCGCCTCGGCGTCCTTCACCTTGACGTCGCCGAACACGTGGGGGTGGCGGGAGACGAGCTTGTTCGAGATCGCCTCCGCGACGTCCTCGAACGCGAACTGGCCGGCCTCGCTCGCGAGCTGCGACTGGAACACGATCTGGAGCAGGAGATCGCCCAGCTCCTCGCAGTGCTCCCGCGGGTCGCCGACGTCGATCGCCTCCAGCACCTCGTAGGTCTCCTCGAGCAGGTATGGGCGCAACGACGACATCGTCTGCTCGCGGTCCCAGGGGCAGCCATCGGGTGCGCGCAGGCGCGCCATGATGCCGAGGAGTCGTTCGATCGCTTCAGCTGGTGTGGGCATGACCTTACACGTTGTACCGCAGGGGGCGCGTGCTAGCATCGCCCGCGGCCGTGGCTCGAGTGTTCCTCATCCTCGTCGGCCTGTCGCTCGCGACAGGCGTGCCCCTGGCCGCGCTCGGCCAGGTCTCGGCCCCCTCGCTCGTCGAGGAGGACCTGCCTGCGGCGGAGGAGCCGCGGCGCGAGCCGGAGCCGAAGCCGCCGCCCCTGGCCGCGGAGCCCGAGCCCCATCGACCCGCCGTCGCGGCGCCCGCGCCGCCGCCGCCCGCGCCGCCGCCGGTGCGCGCCATCGAGCCGGTCCGCGCGCGCTTCACCGACCTCCTCGACGCATGGCAGGCCCGGCGGGCGGCGCTCCGTGAGCAGGACGTGCCGCGCGCCCGCGAGTCGGAGCGCCGGCTGCTCGAGATCCGCCGCGAGCTCGGCCTGGAGAACCTCGACGCGCTGGCCGCCGTCGAGGTGCGCGCCTCGGGCCGCGCCCTCGAGGCGCGCGTGCCCGGCGAGGCCGCGGCGCGCGCCGAGCTGGCGGTCGCCCTCGCGCCGGACGCCGCCGCGGCCCATGTGGCCTTGGCGCGCGCCCTGCTGGCCCGCGATCCGGGCCACCCCGAGCCCGCGGTGCGCGCGCTCGTCGCCGGTCTGTCCGCCGCCGCGAGGGAGCCGCACACCGCGCGCGCGTTCGTCGCCGATCTGTGCGCCGCCGGGCTCGCCGCGACGCTGGCGGCCTCGGTGCTGGTCCTGTCACTCCTGTTCGCGCGGCGGCTGCGCCTCGTGCTGCACGACGTCCGCCACCTCCCGCTGCTCCGCGCCACGACGCCGCTCCAGGCCGCCTTCATGGCGCTGGTCGTGCTGGCCGCCCCGATCGCGTGGCGGCTCGGGCCGGCGGCGCTGCTCGTCGCGCTCGCGCTTTGCGCGGCGCCGTATCTGCGCGAGTCCGAGCGGGCGGTCGCCTCGGCGGCGCTCCTCGCGCTCGCGGCGCTTCCGTGGGCCGCCGGGGAGGCGACGCGAGTCACCGCCTTCACCGGGACGCTCGCCGACGACGTGTACGCGCTCGAGCACGGCGCCGACGACGGGCGGGTGGCCGCGAGGCTCGCGGCGCGAGCGGCCCGGGGCGAGCTGCCGCCGGCGGGGCTGCTCGCGCTCGGCCACCACCACAAGCGCCGCGGCGAGCTGGCCGACGCGCTCCGCTGGTACCAGGCGGCGGGGGCCAGCCGCCCCGAGGCGCTGGTCGGGAAGGGCAACGTGCAGCTGCTGCGCGGGGACACCGAGGGGGCGAAGGCGAGCTACCTCGCCGCGATCGACCGGGCGAGCGCGGCCGGGGACCTCTCCGTGCTCGCCGCTGCGCACTACGATCTGTCGAAGGTGTTCGTGCGCCAGTCGGCGCTGGATCAGGCGCAGGAGGCGCGGCGCAAGGCGGCCGCGGAGGACGCGGCGCTCGTCGCGCGGGCAGGCTCCGACGAGGACTTCCGTCAGAACCGGTGGCTCATCGACGCGCCGGTGCCGTTCGCCGAGGTCCGCTCGCTGGCGGCCGACGACACGCCGCACGGCGTCGCCGAAGCGCTGCGCCAGCGGCTCGCTGGGCCATTCCCTTCGGCGGGCTGGCCCTGGCTGCTCGTCGCGGCGGCGTTCGCGCCCTGGCCGCTCTCCTGGCTCGGCCGGCGGCGGGTCAGCCACGTGTGCGAGCGTTGCGGCCGCGCGGTGTGCCGGCGCTGCGACGGTGTCGACGGGAGCCTGTGCGGCCAGTGCGTGAACGTCTTCGTCAAGAAGAACCTGGTCGATCCCCGCGACCGGCTGCGCAAGGAGCAGCAGGTCCGCCGCCACGCCCGCGCGCGGCGGCTGGCGGCGCGGGCGCTGGGGCTCCTCGGAAGCGGCGCCGGCCATCTCTGGCGCGGCGACGCGGCGCGGGGCGCCCTCCTCCTGATGGTGTTCGTGTTCCTGGTCGCGCTGGCGCTCTCGGCGGGCGGCGTCGCGCCGCCGCCACAGCCGGCGCCGTGGGTCGGCGACGCGAAGCTGGCACTCGTCGGTCCGCTCGCCGTGCTGGTGTGGTGGCTGTCGGTACGCGACCTGTTCCGCCGCACCCGGAGCTGAGAGGCCATGGCGCTCACCGGAACGCTCGAGGACTTCGGGATCGCGGAGATCCTGCAGCTCATCGGGCAGCAGGCGAAGAGCGGCGTGCTGCACCTCGCCAACGCCGACGAGGAGATCCACGTCGTGCTCGCCGAGGGCGCGGTGGTCTCGGCCGAGTCGGCGCGGCGCAAGCACAAGGAGCGGCTCGGCGCCATGCTGGTCCGCGCCGAGCTCATCAGCCGCGACGCGCTCGCGCGCGCCCTGCAGGTGCAGAGCCGCACGCTGCGGCGGCTGGGCGACATCCTCGTCGAGCTGGAGCTCGTCACGAAGCAGGACCTGAAGGAGATGACGACGCTGCAGACCACCGAGACCATCTACCGGCTCTTCGAGTGGAAGAAGGGGACGTACGACTTCGAGGCGGGTGCGGTCGAGTGGGATCCGGGCACGGTCACGCCGCTGCGCGCGGAGGCGCTCCTCATGGAGGGCTTCCGGCGCCTCGACGAGTGGCCCATCGTCCGGCGCAAGATCGCGTCGCCGGCGATGACGTTCGTCCGCTGCGGGCCGCTGCCGGACCATGACGCCTCGGTCGGACCCGCCGAGCGGCGCGTCCACGCGCTGGCCGAGCCGGGGCGCACGGTCGAGAGGCTGGTCGACCTGGCGCGGCTGGGCGAGTTCGAGACCTGCAAGGCCCTCCTGACGCTCGTGAACCTCGGATGCCTCGAGGGGCTGCCCGCGCCCCGCCGCTCGGCGACGGCGGGGGTGGGGGCGTACGCCAGGAGCTGGCGGCAGCGGCTGAGGCGGGGCGCCTCCGGGCTGGCCGCCACCGCGCTCCTCTCCGGCGCCCTGGCGGGGGGGGCGTGGCTCGCCGCCGACCGCCACCTGGCCGCCGTCCGCGCCGGGCCACCGCTCGAGGAGGGAGCCGCCCAGCGGTTGTTCGCCCGGCACCAGCTCGCTCGCCTGGCCGGCGCGCTCGAGGTGTGGCGCCTCGAGCGTGGCGCCTATCCGGAGCGCCTCTCCGCGCTGGTGGAAGATGGGCTGGTGACGGCGGCCGACCTGCGCCGACCGTGGAGCGAGGAGTACCATTACAGGAGGACCCCCGACGGCGGGTTCGTGCTGATCCCGCCGCTGCCTTGAACGACGGCCGCCTGGCGCCGGCGCGGAGGTCCGTTATAGGTGGCGCCGCGCGCGGCCCCCGGCCGCCCCGCACGGAGGAACCTTGAGTCACGCCGCCACTGCGCAGCAGAAGACCGCCCGAATCGAGTTCGACGACAACGACAGGGTGAGGGCGCTGTGCGGGGCCCACAACGAGCACTTGAAGCTCATCGAGCGGCGGCTCGGCGTGCAGGTGGGTTCGCGCGGCGGGCAGATCGTGGTGGCCGGCGCCGCCGAGGAGCGCGTCGCCCAGGCGGAGGCGCTCGTGCGCGAGCTCTACGAGCTGGTCGCGTCCGGGTACCCGCTCTACCTCGAGGACGTCGACCAGGCGACGAAGCTGGCGGGCCAGGGCGTGCCGCTCAAGGAGATCTTCGGCGACACGGTCTACGTCTCCGCGCGCCACCGCGTCATCACGCCCAAGGGGCTCGGGCAGAAGCGCTACATCCAGGCGATCCGCGACAATGACATCGTGTTCGGGATCGGCCCGGCCGGGACGGGCAAGACCTACCTCGCCATGGCGATGGCCGTCTCGTTCCTCGTCGACCGCAAGGTGAAGCGCATCGTGCTGTGCCGGCCGGCGGTCGAGGCGGGCGAGAAGCTGGGCTTCCTGCCCGGCGACATCGCGGAGAAGGTGAACCCGTACCTGCGCCCGCTCCACGACGCGCTCTTCGACATGGTCGACTACGAGAAGGCGTCGGCGTTCATCGAGCGCGGGACCGTCGAGGTGGCGCCGCTCGCGTTCATGCGAGGCCGCACGCTCAACGACTCGTTCGTCATCCTGGACGAGGCCCAGAACACGACCTCGGAGCAAATGAAGATGTTCCTCACCCGCCTCGGGTACGGCTCGAAGGCGGTGGTGACGGGCGACGTGACCCAGGTGGACCTGCCGTCGGGGCGCGCCAGCGGATTGCTCGAGGTGCAGAGGGTCCTGCGCGAGATCGAGGGGATCTCCTTCTGCGCGTTCAGCGAGGTGGACGTCGTCCGCCATCCGCTCGTGCAGGAGGTCGTACGGGCCTACGACGCCTTCGACGCCGAGCGGAAGGCGCAGAAGGAGCAGGAGCGCGCCGCGCGCGCGGCGGTCCGCGCCGGGGCCGAGGCGGGCGACGACGGCGGATGACGGTAACCCCTCGCCGTAGGGGCGTTGCCTTTCGCCCCGCCCGGTGCGAGGCTCATGCCCCCTGTGGAGACCCCGGACCCTTCTCAGCAGCCGCCCGGCTGGCCGGTGCGGCTCGCGCGCGCGGCGACGAGCGGCGCGTTGCTCGGGAGCCTGCTCATCGCGCTGCTCGCGGCGGGATCGGCCTGGCTGCTCGCGCCGGGCTCGTTCACGCAGCGGACCCCAGGCGAGGACGCGCTCGGCACGCCCGCTCTCGGCAACTACAAGGCGGCGCGCGACTACGAGGTGGTGGACGAGGAGGCGACGCGCGAGCAGCGCGCCGCGGCCGTCGGCGCCGAGCGGCCCGTCTTCGACTGGGACGAGAGCGCGTCCGAGGCCGCCGCCGCGCGGATCCGCGACGCGTTCGCCCTCGCGCGCGACGCGGTCGCCGACGCGCGGCTACGCCGGCCGGGGGAGGGCCGCCGCCGCGAAGCGCGCGAGTTGCACCAGATCGTGCTTGCGCAGCGCGCGACGTTCGAGGCTCGACTCGGCGCGCGGCTGGCGACCGAGGATTACCTGGCGCTCGCCGACGCGCGCTTCGACGCGCAGCTCGAGGCGCCGCTCGTCGCGCTCGCCGGCCACGCCCTCTCGGGCAAGGTGGTCGAGGACCGCCGCGCCCTGGCCGAGGCGCGGGAGCGAGGGATCGTGGCGCGCACCGTCCGGCACGGGGTCGCGCAGGGCGAGCACCCGCTCCTCGATCTGGCGGTGATCCGGGACGTCGACGAGGCGCGCGCGGACGTGCAGCGCGCGGCCGCCGCGCTCCCGCCCCAGGTCGCCCCCGGCCTCCACCCTGCGCTCGGGCGTATCGCGATGGCGCTGGCCCGGCCGACGCTCGTCTTCGACCTGGCGGAGACGGCCGCGCGGCAGCGCAACGCGGCCGACCGGGTGAAGCCGGTCGTCGTCCACGTCCGGCGGGGCGAGAAGATCGTCGGCGACGGCGAGGTGATCGAACGGCGTCACCTGTTGCTGTTCCGCGGCATCCGCGAGCAGACCCGGCCCGAGGACGTGGTGCTGGTCCGGATCGGCGCGGCGCTGCTCGTGACCGTGCTGCTCGTCCTGCTCTGGCGCTACGCCCGTCGCAACGTGGCTGGCTTCCGGCCCACTCGCAAGGACGCCGTGCTCCTCGCGGTGAGCCTGCTCGGGACGGCGGCGCTCTCCGCGGCCGGCCTCGGCGTCGGCGAGGCGCTGCACGATCGGTTCCCCCGCATCTCGCCCGAGACGTTCTTCTACCTCGTGCCCTTCGCCGCCGGCACGCTCGTCGTCCGCAGCGTGCTCTCGGCCGAGGTGGCGCTCCTGTTCGCGGTGGCGAGCTCGGCGCTGGTGGGGCTGGTCGCGTCGAACTCGCTCTTCCTGGCCGTGCACGCGCTGCTGACCTCCGTCGCGGCGTCGGGGCTGCTGGCCCGCGCCCGGGATCGCGCTGGCCGCTTCCGGGTGGGCGCGGCGGTCGGGGCGCTCGGGGCGCTGCTCGTCATGACGACGCACCTCTTCACCGGCCGCGCGCTCGTCGACGCGGTCGCGCCGGCGCTCGCCGCCGCCGCGTCGGGTGCGGTGCTCCTGCCGATGGTGGCGGTGGGGAGCCTGCCCCTCGTCGAGTGGATCTTCGGCTATCTCACCGACGTGAAGCTGCTCGAGCTCGCCAACCTCAACCACCCCGCGCTGAAGGACCTCATCGTGCAAGCGCCCGGGACCTACCACCACGCGGTCATCATGGGGTCGCTCGTGGAGACGGCGGCGGAGCGCATCGGCGCGCACGCGCTCCTGGCGAGGGTGTGCGCCTACTACCACGACCTCGGGAAGATCCGGAACCCGCTCTACTTCGCCGAGAACCAGCGCGGCGAGAACCGCCACGAACAGCTCGCCCCCTCGATGAGCGCCCTCATCATCAAGCGCCACGTGACGGACGGCCTCGAGCTGGCGCGCCACTGGGGCCTGCCGCGGGCCGTCGCCGACGCGATCCCGCAGCATCACGGGACCCGACTCGTGTCGTTCTTCTGGCGGAAGGCGCAGCAGCGGCGGGGAGAAGGCGAGGGTGCCCCGCTCGACGAGTCGCTCTTCCGCTACCCGGGGCCGAAGCCGCAGACGCGCGAGATCGCGCTCGTGATGATAGCCGACGCATGCGAGGCCTCCGCCCGGGCGTTGCCCGACCCGACTCCGGAGCGCCTGCGCGTCCTGGTCCACCGGCGCATCAACGAGATCTTCAGCGAGGGACAGCTCGACGACTGCGAGCTGACGCTCAAGGATCTGAACGCGATCGCCGCCGCGATCGTCGGCGCGCTCTCCGCCGTCTACCACGACCGGCCCGGCTACGGGGACAACGAGGCCGCGCCCTCCACGGGAACGCTGGCGGCCGAGCCCACGCCGGCCGCCGGGTTGCAGCTCCTCGGGGCGGAGCGCCGCGGGCCGTGACCGTGCACGCCCGGAGCGAGCACGCGCGCGGCGCCGCCGCGGCGCGCCGGCTGGCGCAGCGGGCGCGCAAGTACCTCGCGGCGCTCGGCTGGCCGGAGGCTGAGGTCTCCGTGCTCGTCATCGGCGACCGCGCAATCCGCGCGCTCAACCGCCGCTGGCGTGGGAAGGACCGCGCCACCGACGTGCTCTCCTTCCCAGCCGCCGGGCCGGGGCCGCTGCTCGGGGACGTGGTGATCTCGCTCGACACCGCCCGGCGCGCCGCCCGGGAGGCGGGACGCACCGTCGAGGGCGAGCTGGACCGTTACCTCGCGCACGGCCTGCTGCATCTGCTCGGCCACGACCACGAAGAGGCTGCCGGCGCCCGACGCATGGCCGAGGCGGAGGACGCGCTGGTGGGGGAGGGGATGATCAGGGCCGCAGGCGTGGTCTCCCGACCCCCGAGGTCGCAGTCGGGGTCGAGGTCGGGGTCGAGGTCGAGGTCGAGGTCGAGGTCGAGGTCGAGGTCGAGGTCGAGGTCGAGGTCGAGGTCGAGGTCGAGGTCGGGGTCGAGGTCGGGGAAAGGGGCAAGCACGACGTGACGCGCACCCGGATGACGCTCCTCGCCCTCGCCAGCGGGCTCCTGATGGCGCTCGCGCTCCCTCAGTGCATTCCGTGGCTCTCGCTGCGCGAGATCGATCCAGCGGGCCACCTCGAATGGCTCTGCTGGGTGGCGCTCGTCCCCGCGCTGCTCGCGCTCGACCGCGCCGCGACGTGGAGGGCCGCTCTCGGCGTCGGGCTCGCCGCCGGCCTCGCCTACTTCTACGGCGCCATCTGGTGGGTGAACCACGCGATGACGGCGTTCGGCGGCGTGCCGATGCCGGTCGCGCTGCTCGGGTTGTCGCTCCTCGTCCTCTTCATGGCCGCTCACTGGGCCGCCGCGTTCACGGCGTCGTGGTTCATCCGGTGGCGGCTCAACTGGCCGTGGTGGGTACACCTCCCCGCCACCTGGACGGCCGCCGAGCTCTCCCGCAACTACCTCTTCACGGGCTTCCCGTGGGGGAACCTGGGGTACCTGCAGGCGCGCCACCTGGCGGTGGCGCAGCTCGCTGCGCTCACCGGCGTGTACGGCATCGCAGCGCTCGTCGTGCTGGTGAACTGCGCGCTGCACGCGCTCCTCCGGGCGCGTCTCGACGGCCGTCGGCTACCGTGGCGATTGGCGGCGGGGACGGCGCTCCTCGTGGCGGCGGTGGTCGCGCACGGCGAGGTGCGCCTCTCGGCCGTCCGCGCGCGCGCGGCGGCGGCGCGCCGGCTCTCGATCGGGCTCGTGCAGGGCAACGTCAACCAGTCGATCAAGAACGAGCGCATGAGCTACGGCGCCTTCATCCTGAGCCGCTACCTCCCGCTGACGCTGGAGGCCGACCGCCGCGGCGTGGATCTCGTCGCCTGGCCCGAGGCGGCGTATCCGCTGCTCCTCCCGCCGGATCCCGAGTCGCTCGCCGACCGCCGCATCGGGCTGACGCCGCTCCGGCACGCGTGGTTCCTCCTCGGCGCCGGCACGTACGACGAGCGGATCGGTCGCGACGGCAAGCCGGTCGCGGAGGGCTCGAACAGCGTCTTCATCCTCCAGCCCGACCTCGAGGTGCGGGGCCGTTACACCAAGCACCACCTCGTCCCCTTCGGCGAGTACGTCCCGCTGCAGGATCTGCTCGGCTCCGTGCTCAGGTCGGTGGTGCCGCAGATGGTTCCGCAGCGGCCGGGGGCCGAGCTGCGCGTCCTCTCCTTCACCCCGACCTCGATCGCGACCACGACCACGACCGCGGCCACGACTGCGACCGCGACCCCGACCGCGACCCCGACCGACACGTCTCGCGAGGTGCGCCTCGCGCCGATGATCTGCTTCGACGCGATCTTCCCGGAGGTGAACGTCGCGTTCGCGGCGCAGGATCCCGACCTGCTCGTGAACCCCACGAACGACGCCTGGTACGGCTACTCGTCGGGGCCTTACCAGTTCCTGGCCATGGTGCGGATGCGCGCCATCGAGGCGGAGAAGGCGGTGGCGCGGCCAGCCTACGCGGGGGTGAGCGCGCTCATCGATCCGACGGGGGACGTGCAGCCGGGCGCGCTGCCGGTCGGACCCGTCGATCCCGACCTGGCGCCGGATCCCGAGGAGCCGCCCCGGCTTTTGGTCGGCGAGGTGCCTCTCTTGCGGGGGCGTACCCTCTACACTAGAGTCGGCGACCTCTTCGCCTACGCGGCGAGCGCCTGGGCCGCCGTGGCGCTGGCGATGGCCCTGCGGGCCCGTGCGAGCGAACCCACCGGGTGAACCAGATGGCTGCACCGAACGACCAGCTGCTCGACGATCTGACCCGGCGCCTGGAGGCGCTGCGGGGGTCTCTTTGACGTCGAGCGGAAGCGGAACCGCGGCGCCGAGATCGCGCGCCTCTCCGAGGACGGCGGGTTCTGGAACGACAACGTCCGGGCGCAGGCGCTCCTGAAGGAGAAGGCGCAGCTCGAGGCGAGCGTCACGGGCTTCGACCGCGCGGCGCGGGCGGTCGAGGACGCGAGGGTGCTCCACGAGCTCGGGGAGGAGGCGAGGGACGACGCCACGCGCGCCGAGGCGACGCAGCACGCCGGAGCGGCCGCGCACTTCGTCGAGAAGCTCGAGTTCGAGCGGATGCTGTCCGGACCGCACGATCGCGCCGGCGCCATCGTCGAGGTGAAGAGCGGCGCGGGGGGCGTGGAGGCGATGGACTGGGCCGCCATGCTCTACCGGATGTACACCCGCTACTGCGAGCGGAAGGGCTGGGAAGTCGAGCCCGCCGATCTGGTCGCGGGCGAGGAGGCCGGCATCTCCTCGGCCTCGTTCTTCGCGCGCGGAGAGTTCGCGTACGGCTTCCTCAAGGCGGAGAAGGGCGTTCACCGGCTGGTGCGCATCAGCCCGTTCGACGCGGCGGCCCGCCGTCAGACCAGCTTCGCCGCCGTCGACGTGACGCCCGAGATCGATGACGACATCGTCATCGACATCAAGGAGTCGGACGTCCGGGTCGACACGTACCGCTCGTCGGGCGCCGGCGGGCAGAAGGTCAACAAGACCGACTCGGCGGTCCGACTCACGCACCTCCCCACCGGGATCGTGGTGGCGATGCAGAACGAGCGCAGCCAGCAGAAGAACCGCTCGATGGCCTGGAAGATCCTGCGCGCCCGCCTCTACGACCACGAGGAGCGGAAGCGGCAGGCGGTGCTCGACGCGCAGGAGGCGCAGAAGAAGGACATCAACTTCGGATCGCAGATCCGCAGCTACGTCCTCGCTCCCTACCGGCTCGTGAAGGACCTGCGGAGCGGCGTCGAGACGGGCAAGGTGGACGAGGTGCTCGACGGCGAGCTCGACCAGTTCATCGAGCCCTACCTGCTCGGCGTGCGGCGGACGGATCGGGCCGTCGACGAGTAACCCTGTCGAGTGGGTCCCGTGAACGCGCCCGCGCCCGAACTGCCGGGCTGGGGCTCGGACTCGTGCACGGGCTCGGGGCTCGACTCGACTGGGAAACGCCGATCAGGCCGAATAGACGATCGGCGGCCGCGCGAGCAGGAAGCGATCGATCGCGTCGACCGCCCAGCCGGGCAGGTTGTGGAGCTTCACCCCGCAGCCGGACGGCTGCCGGCCGCTGATGGCGCTCTTCTCGCGGATGAAGGTGACCTCGCCCTCGACCTCGAGGCGCCGCCCGTCGGCGAGGCCGAGCCTCACCTGCAGGCGCGTCCCGACCGGCGGCGGCAGCATGGTCGAGATGAAGACGCCGCCCGAGTCCACGCGGCGGGTCGGACCGACGTAGAAGTTGTGCTCCGAGACGAGGCTCACGTTCACCTCGACGCGGGTCTGCTTGGGGCGATTGCGCGGCTCATCGACGAGCTCCTCGTCGATGAGGGCCATGAGGTCGACGTTGGGGCGAGCCGGGGGGCGAGGCGGCGGGGGCACCACGTCCGCGAGAGCCGGCGGGGGCGGAGGCGGCGCGGTCGGCGATACCGTCGCCACGCGCGCGACCGGCACGGTGTACGGCGCGGGCGCCGCCGCGGGCGTGCCGGGGAGGCGCTCCACGACGGCGAGCGGGCGCGAGAGCACCTCGGCGCGGGCCAGCGCGCGCTCGGCGCCGGCCACGGCGGCGAGCGGCTCGACGACCTCGCGCGAGGGCGCCACCACCACCACCCGCACCCCCACCCGCGCCGCGTTGGCGGCCGCGGTGAGGGCGCCCCCCCAGCTCGCGTCGGGCGAGGCCGGCAGGAGGAGGACCAGCGCGTGCGGCGCCACCGAGCGGAGCAGAGGATCGAGCAGCTCCGGGGACGGGACGCAGAAGAGCTGCCATCCCGCCCGCTCGAGGTGGAGGTGCAGCACGGCGCTGACGTCGGAGTCCTGGCCGACGACGAGGGCGCGCGAAGGCGGTGGGCCGACCGGGGTCACGCGGTACGGCCTCCGGTCTCGATGAGGATGCGGCGCTCGAGGTCGGCGCGGTGGGTGGCGTTGCCGAGCGCGGTGTCGAGCGAGATGCGCTTCGCCTCGTGCAGCTTGTACAGGTACTGATCGAAGCTGTGCATGCCGAGGTCGGCGCCGGCCGTGTCCATGTAGTTCCGCAGGTCCTGGACGCGCGCGCCGCCTTCCCGGATCGCCTCGCGGACGGTGGAGGTGGCGAGGAGCGCCTCGACGGCGGGGATGAGGCCGGTCGCGTCGGCGCGGAGCAGGAGGCGCAGCGAAACCACCGCCTGGAGGTTGTCCGCGAAGCGCGCCCGGACGGTGTCCTGCTCGTCGGCGGGGAAGAGCCCGACGACGCGCCCGATGGAGCGCGTCACGTCGGGCGTGTGGAGCGAGGTGATGACGAGGTGCCCGGTCTCGGCCGCCTTGAGGCAGATGTCGGCCGCCTCGCGGTCGCGCAGCTCGCCCACCATGATGATGTCGGGGTCCTGCCGCAGGGCCGCGCGCAGCGCGTCGGAGTAGCTGGCGGTGTCCGCTCCCACCTCGCGCTGGATGACGAGCCCCTTCCCGGCCTGGAAGATGAACTCGATGGGATCCTCCACCGTCACCACGTGCAGCCGCTCCTGCTGGATGATGTGGTTGATGATGGCGGCGGTGGTGGTGGACTTCCCGTTGCCGGTCGCTCCCGTCACGAGGATGAGGCCGCGGCGCGCCTCGGCCATGGTCTGCACGACCTGCGGGAGGTTGAGCGAGGCGAAGTCGGGGATGGCGAAGGGGATGGTGCGCATGACGGCGCCCCAGCTCCCGCGCTGCTTGAAGATGCTGGCCCGGAACCGCGACACGCCCGGGAGCGAGTAGCTGCGGTCGACCTCGCGGAAATCGAGCGGGGTGAAGCCGGAGCCAGGCGCCTGCAGCACGAAGTTGGCGATCGCCTCCGTGTCCTCGTGCGTGAGCGCCGGGTACTTGGCCGCCAGCAGCTCGCCGAAGACGCGGTAGGTGGGCGGGTAGCCGACCTCGAAGTGGACGTCACTTGCCTGCCGCTTCAGCGCGAGCTGCAGGAACGAGTGGAACATCTCCTCGCTGATGGGGCCCGTCGTCTGACCTTCCATGGCGAGGAGTCTAGCCCAGGACGGCGCGCGACGGGCGGGCGACCGCGCGCCATCACGCCGAGCGCCCTGGCAGCGCCCTGCCACCCGGCCCCGTGATCGCGCAGCGCGCCATTCCTACCTTCACTCACGTGCGAATCGCCTTGGTTTCGACGCCCTTCGTCGCCGTGCCGCCGCGAGGGTACGGCGGTACTGAGCTCGTCGTGTACGAGCTGGTGCGCGGGCTGACCGGTGCCGGGCATCGGGTGACGCTGTTCGCGACCGGCGATTCGCTCGGCCCCGACCTCCGGTTCGTGTATCCACGCCCGGTCTGGCCGCCGGACCGTCAGGCGGAGCTCCACCACTGCGCGGGGGCGGCGCGGGCCATCGCGCGTGAGCGGTTCGACGTCGTCCACGCCCACGCGCCGGCCATGCTGCCGCTGGCCAGCGCGCTCGGCGCGCCGCTCGTCTACACGCTCCACCACGCGCGCGACGAGCGGTTGACGCGGATGTACGTCAGGTACCCCGAGGTGCAGTACGTCGCGATCTCGGGGCGCCAGGCGGCGCTGGAGCCGGAGCTGTCCTGCCAGGTCGTGCACCACGGCCTGGACACGACCTGCTACCCGGCGGGACGGGGCGAGCGGGACGACGCCGTCTTCCTCGGCCGGCTCGTGCCGTGCAAGGGGCCGGACGTCGCCGTGGCCGCGGCGCGGCGCGCCGGGCTTCCCATCCGGCTCGCGGGCTCGGTGCACCCGCTCGACACGACGCCGGAGTGGCGGGCCACGCTGGCCGCCGCGCTCGGGCGGCGCGGGGTGCAGAACCTCGGGCCGGTCGGAGGCGCCCGCAAGATGGAGCTCCTCGGCGGGGCGCGCGCCCTGCTCATGCCGCTCCGCTGGGAGGAGCCGTTCGGCCTCGTCATGGTGGAGGCGATGTTGTGCGGCACCCCGGTCATCGCGTTCCCGCGCGGGGCCGCGCGGGAGATCATCGACGAGGGCGTGACCGGCTTCCTCGTCGACGGCGAGGACGACATGGCCGCCGCGCTGGCGCGGGTCGGGCGGTTCGATCGCGACGCCTGCCGGCGGAGGGCCCACGCGCGCTTCTCGGCCGGGCGCATGGTGAGCGACTACGAGCGGATCTACCTGGCGGCGGCCGGCCTCGGTCCCGTCGGGCCGGAGGAGACGAGCTACGCCGGGTGACGCCCGGAACGCGCCCGCGCGGGCGGCGGGGTTCGCCGACCCCGAGGAGCTGTTCGGCTACGCCGATCCCTCGCAGCAGCCCGAGGCGACCGGAGTCGACAAGCTCGTCCTCAAGCGCAGCAACCTCTTCCTCGTCGCGAACCGCCTCGGCGACGTGTCGCCAGCCGGCGCGCGCGATCTGGGGCTGTTCCTCACCGACACGCGCCACCTCTCCGGCTGGCGGCTGCTGGTGCAGGGGGGGCCGCCGCTGTGCCTCAGCAGCCAGGTCTCGACCGACTACGTGTCGCAGATCGACTTCACCATCACCGGCCTGCACGAGGGCGGGCTGCTCGGAAGCGAGCCCGTCAACTACGTCCACCTCCGGCGTGATCAGATCATCGACGACGTGTTCGTGGATCGCTTCGTGCTCACGAACTTCCAGGGCCGTCCCATCCGGCAGTGGCTCGAGCTCGAGTGGGCGGCCGACTTCGCCGACGTGTTCGAGATCCGGGGCGCGCGCCGGGCACGGCGCGGCCGTTACCTGGTGCCGGCGGTCGAGGATGGGCGGGTCGTCCTCCGCTACCGCGGCCTCGACGGGCGCGAGTACGTGACCGAGATCCGGCTCGCGGTCGTGCAGGGCGCGGACGGCGCGGTCGAGGTGGAGCGGCTCGACGGCGCCGGCGCGCGGCTGGGGCTGAGGCTCGAGCCCGGTGAATCAGGAGAGCTCGCCTTCAACGTGTTCGCCGGGCTGGGCGACGCGCGGCCGGCGCCGCCGCGGCGATTCGAGGACCGTGCCGCCGACACCCACCGCGCCTATGCGGATTGGGCCGGCCAGTGCACCGGGTTCACGTCGAGCAACGAGGTGTTCGACCGGGCGATGACGCAGGCGGTGGCGGATCTGAAGGCGCTCGAGGTCTGCCACGACGGGCAGCCGGTGATCTCGGCGGGCATCCCCTGGTACACGTGCCCCTTCGGGCGCGATGCGCTCATCACGGGGTTCGAGGCGCTCCTCGCGACCCCGGAGATGGCGCGCCAGGCGCTCCGGTTCCTGGCCCGGCTGCAGGGGACGAGAGACGATCCGGAGCGGGACGAGGAGCCCGGCAAGATCCCGCACGAGATCCGGTTCGGCGAGATGGCGGTGGCGGGGGAGGTGCCCCACACGCCCTACTACGGGTCCGTCGACTCGACGCCGCTGTTCCTCGTGCTCCTCTCCGAGTACCTGCGGTGGACGGACGACCGCGAGCTGCTGGACGAGCTCCTGCCAGCCGCGGACCGCGCGCTGGGCTGGATGGAGCGCGAGTCCGGGCCCGACGGGCTGCTCACGTACGAGCGCCGCGCGCGGAAGGGGCTGCGAAACCAGGGCTGGAAGGACAGTCACGACGGCGTCCCGTTCGCGAGCGGCCGCTCCGCGGACCCGCCCATCGCGCTCGTCGAGGCGCAGGGCTACGCCGTCGACGCGCGGCGGAGGATGGCGAGCCTCCACGCCGCGCTCGGGCGCGGCCACGACGCGGCGCGGCTACGCGCGGACGCGGACGCGCTCGCGGCGACGATCGAGGAGCGCTTCTGGATGCCGGACCGGCAGACATATGCCCTCGCCCTCGACGGCGGGGGCCGCCGGGTCGACGCCGTCACCTCGAACCCCGGCCACCTCCTGTTCTCCCGCGCGACGAGCGACGCCCGCGCCGAGAAGGTGGAGGCGAGCCTCTTCTCTCGCGAGATGTGGAGTGGGTGGGGGATCCGGACGCTCGGCAAGGGGCAGCCCGCCTACAACCCGCTCAGCTATCACGATGGCACGGTCTGGCCGCACGACAACGCGCTCGCCGCCATGGGGATGGCGAACTACGGGATGACGCGATCGGCGGGGCGGGTCCTCGACGGCCTGTGGGCGGCGGTCCAGCACTTCCGGTACCTCAGGCTCCCCGAGCTGTTCTGCGGGCTCGATCGCATGACGGGACAGTTCCCGGTCCACTACCCGGTCGCCTGCTCGCCGCAGGCCTGGGCGAGCGCCGCCTTCTTCCTGCTCGTCCGCGCCTGCCTCGGACTCTTTCCCGACGCGGGGCGGCGCACGCTCCACATCGCGTCGCCGGTGTTGCCGGAGTGGCTCGACCACTTGACGCTCCACCGCATGCGCATCGGGCCCGCGCGCGCGACGCTCCACTTCACGCGCAACGCGAGCGGCACCTTCGTCGCCGTCGGCGAGGTGGAGGGCGGGCCACTGCACGTCCGGATCGATCTGCGGCGCTGAGATCGCGCGGTCGAGGTGGCGGTCGGGGTCGGGGGCAGGGTCGGAGGTCGAGGTCGGGGGCGGGGTCGAGGTCGACGTCGCGGTCGCGGTCGCGGTCGCGGTCGGAAGGGTATCGTCTCCCTCGCCCCGCGAAGCGGGGAGAGGGTCGGGGAGAGGGGCTGGGTCCCGCGGGCTCGGGCTCTCCACGGTGCCCAGCAGGCTCGTGCCGCCTTCGGCGTCACTGCGCCTGCACCGCGTGTCGCCCTCGCACGAAGTTCGCGACGCGTTCATGGCGTCGGCCCCTTGCTGCGCTGTGAAAGGGGCCGACGCCATGAACGACACGCTTTCTCCCGTTGCTTCCGTGGTCCTCCCGCATCACCGACTCGTCGCTTACCAGGTCGCTGTGCAGCTCCTGGTCGCGGTGCGCGCCGCTTCCGTCCGCGACGCCAAGCTCCGCGACGAGGCGCTCCGGTCCGCCAAGAGCGCGTGCCTCAACTGCGCGGAGGGCGCGGGGCGGGTGACGCGAGGTGACAAGGCTCGCGCCTTCGCCATCGCCCGCGCCGAGGCCGTGGAGGCCGCGGCGGCGGTCGAGATCGCGGCCCTCTCGGGCGACGCGAGCGCGGCCAGCGCCGCGGAGGTGGCGCGGCTCGCATCCCGGGTGGTGGCGCTCCTAACACCGCTCGTCCGGTGAGCCTCATCGGGCTAGCGCCCGGAGCATCCGCTTCACGCGGACCGCGAGCACCTGGGCTCGCCGTGCGGGCTCCGGGGCGAGCGCGCCGATGGCGCAAGCGAGGTCGATAGCGCCGACGACCTCGTGGAGCGAGCCGTTGGCGAGCGCGAAGTGCTTGCGGCGCATCGGGCCGCTGTCGCTGGGCAAGCCCTCGCAGAGGTTCAAAAAGACGGACTTCGCGGCGCGCGTGGCCTGATCGCGGAGCTCCGCATCGGTGATGCGCGCCGTGTGAACCAGAGCGGCGAGCTCACGCGCAGCGACGTAAACATCGAGCGATTGAAACGGGAGAGCCTCGACCTCGACGGCGTTTGAAAGGTAAGCCATTTCCGCCTCCCTCACCGCGAAGCAGGGAGGCGGAAATGGCGTGCGTGCCCTCTCGCCGTCGAGGTCGAGGTCGAGGCGACGACGGTCGCGGTCGCGGTCGGGGTCGCGGTCGGGGTCGCGGTCGGGGT